>JFJP01001163.1_pt1 | contig 34101 bp, 24 predicted proteins | sample 431651 | NCBI WGS metagenome assembly JFJP01 (sample SAMN02602958, study PRJNA72255) | Microbial mat metagenome, whole genome shotgun sequencing project. | biome: fresh water; feature: sink hole; material: water; isolation source: purple microbial (photo- and chemosynthetic) mats found in... | reverse complement strand
TTTTTGTCCTTGGAGGGGATTTGTCCACGAAAGGCACGAAGGGCACGAAAATTTTTTGAAATCAAAATTAGAGGGGATGAGTGGGACGGCGTTTTGCAAGGAAAAACCATATGCGATAAGCAAGGCTGGGTCCAGCATAAGAACCATTATTTGCATTTTTTTATTTGTAACCAATTGATAGTCAAAGATATTTTTTGAAAGCGAATTTTAGAAATGGCCTTTTTCGACCGCGCTCAAAAGTGAAAGGAACACGTCCCAGCTCCACGCCAATCTGCGAAAAATCGAATCGGAAGGTTTTGCAAACTTGGGAAGTCATGGGACAGCGGCAAGGGGCTTTGGCGATGAACAGTCGCGAACCGGAAAGTGAGCCCGGCTTTTCGGGAGGTTGATCCTGACCCAGACCCAATCTGCGAAAAATTTCCGCCAACGCGAGCGCATGGACTTTGTCGGGCCGAAGGCGGCTTGTGGGCTGGCCTTTCGCGGCTGGGGCAGGCGAGGGCTTGGGTGGACGTTCCGATTGCCTATCTTTGGCCTTTGTCGGGATGGGCCTTGGGGCGGGGCATGCGCGGCGGGGCGGTTGTGCCTGGTTTCCAGGCGATTTCGCGCCCTGTGGGCTTCGCCCGATGGGTGGCCGCGGCAGTTGCCGGGGCACGAGAAGGCTTCCAAGCCGAAAAAAATCGCTTTTTTTGCCTTTAAAAACGTCCGATGGCCAAGATCGACCTCAACGGCGAGCTCCAGCAGATCTACGGGATGAACGTGCGCAGGGCCCAGGTGCTCGAAAAGGAGCTGGGAGTGCGCACGCCGATGGACCTGCTCCAGCATTACCCCTACAAGTACCTCGACCGTTCGCGGTTCGTGAGCGTGGGCGAGCTGGACAACGAGCTGGCCCATGTGCAGCTCAAGGGCAAGTTCAGCGCGCCCAAGCTCCGGCAGAACGGCAAGCGCCAGTGGCTTGTCGCGGACTTCACGGACGAGACCGGGAGCGTGGAAGTGGTGTGGTTCAAGGCTTTGGACTGGATCCAGCGCATGATCCGCACCGATGTCGAGTACGTGCTCTTCGGCAAGCCGGGGCGCTTTGGCAGCAAGCTCAACTTCACGCACCCCGACACGACCTTGCTGGAGGACTACCAGGCGCGGGGAGCCAGCCTCGAGGCCGTTTACAACACCTCGGAGACCATGAAGAAGGCCGGACTGCACAGCAAGGCCGTGGCCCGGCTGATCGAGAACGTGCTGCGCGAAATGCCGGGCCTGCCCGAGACCCTGGGAGCCGAGCTGCTTGAGCGGATGCGCCTACCGGGCCGGGCCGAGGCCGTCCGCGAGCTGCACCTGCCCAGCACGGGCCAGGCGCTGGGGCAGGCCACTTTCCGGCTCAAGTTCGAGGAGCTGTTCTACATCCAGCTCAGCCTGCTGCGGCAGATGGGCGCGCGCAAGGCCCGGTCGCGGGGGCTGGTCTTCGAGAAGGTCGGGCAGAAGTTCAACACCTTCTACAACGATTTCCTGCCCTTTCCCCTGACGGGCGCCCAGAAGCGGGTGCTCAAGGAGATACGCCGCGACCTGGGCTCGGGCCGGCATTGCAACCGCCTGCTGCAAGGCGACGTGGGCAGCGGCAAGACCCTGGTGGCCCTGATGCTCATGCTCCTGGCCCTCGACAACGGCTTCCAGGCCTGCCTGATGGCCCCCACCGAGATTCTGGCCACGCAGCACCGCGACTCGCTGCGCGGGCTGCTGGGCGAAATGCCCGTGCGGGTGGAGCTGCTCACGGGCTCGACCAAGGCCAAGGAGCGCGCCCGGATGCTCGAGGACCTGGCCTCGGGGCAGCTCGACATTGTGGTGGGCACGCACGCCCTGCTCGAAGACAGGGTCGTGTTCCAGAACCTCGGGCTGGTGGTGGTGGACGAGCAGCACCGCTTCGGCGTGGCCCAGCGCGCCAGGATGTGGGCCAAGAACGAGGAGACCCCGCCGCACGTGGTGGTCATGACGGCCACGCCCATCCCGCGGACGCTGGCCATGACGCTCTACGGCGACCTCGAAATCTCGGTCATTGACGAGCTGCCGCCGGGCCGGAAGCCCATCGCGACGGCGCACCTGTACGACTCGCAGCGGCTTCGGGTCTTCAAGCTCATGCGCGAAGAAATCGGCAAGGGACGCCAGGTCTATGTGGTCTATCCGCTGATCAACGAGTCGGAGCACGAGGATTTCCAGTCGTACAAGGACCTCAACGACGGCTACGAGAGCATCACGCGGGCTTTCCCGCCGCCGCAGTATGCCGTGAGCGTGGTGCATGGCCAGATGAAGCCCGAGGAGAAGGAAAAGGCCATGCGGCTCTTCGCCGAGGGCAAGACCCAGATCATGGTGGCCACCACGGTCATTGAGGTGGGCGTGAACGTGCCCAACGCCTCGGTGATGGTCATTGAGAGCGCCGACCGCTTTGGGCTCTCGCAGCTCCACCAGCTCCGCGGGCGGGTGGGCCGGGGCGCCGAACGTTCGTTCTGCGTGCTCATGACCGACCACAAGCTGTCGGCCGATGCCCGCAAGCGGCTGGGGGTGATGTGCGAGACCAACGACGGCTTCCGCATCGCCGAGGAAGACCTCAAGCTGCGCGGTCCGGGCGACATAGAAGGCACGCAGCAGAGCGGCCTGCCCATGAGCCTGAAGATCGCGGACCTTTCGCGCGATGGGCAGATCCTCGAGGAGGCCCGCCGCCAGGCCGGCGCCCTGCTGGAGGCCGACCCGAAGCTGGAACATCCTGACAACCAGGTCTATGTCCGGCAGATCGAGCGGCAGCGGGCCGGGCGGCAGCGCTGGGAGGCCATCAGCTAGGCTACGCCGCCCGTTGCCAGCGGGCTGAGGCCCTGCTCGGCCGCGCGAGCCAGCATGAAGGCCCAGGCCTCCTCGCGGTTGTTGCCAATGGCGCCCTCCAGGATGGCGTCCTTGATGGCGTCCTTGATCAGGCCGACCTGCTTGCTGGGCGCCAGGCCGAAGGTGGCCATGATTTCCTCGCCCGAAATCGGCGGCTGGAAGTTGCGCAAGTGGTCTTTTTCCTCTATCTCCTTGATTTTCTGGCGGACAAGCTGGAAGTTGGCCATGTAGCGCTTGACCTTGGCGGCGTTTTTGGAGGTGATGTCGGCCTCGCAGAGGGCCATGAGGGCCTCGATGTCGGGTCCGGCGTCGAAGAGGATGCGGCGCACGGCCGAGTCGGTTACTTCTTCCTTCGAAAGCACGATGGGGCGCAGGTGGAGCAGCACGAGCTTTTCGACCAGGCGCAGGGGCTCCTTCAGGGGTAGGCGCAGGCGCTGGAAGATGGGCTTGACCATGTTGGCGCCAATGACCTCGTGCGAGTGGAAGGTCCAGCCCTGCTTGGCCTCGAAGCGCTTGGACTTGGGCTTGCCGATGTCGTGCAGCAGGGCCGACCAGCGCAGCCAGAGGTCGTCGGACTTGCGGGCGGTGTTGTCGAGCACGGTCAGGGTGTGGATGAAGTTGTCCTTGTGCGCGCGCCCATTGACCGACTCGACGCCTTTGAGGGCGATCATCTCGGGGAAGAACCGCCCGAGCAGCTCGAGGTCGTCGAGCAGGTAGAGGCCCACGGAGGGGACGGGTGCGAGCATGATCTTGTTGAACTCGACCATGACGCGCTCGATGGTAACGATGTCGAGCCGCTGGGCGTTCTGGCGGATGGCGCGCTGGCAGTCGGGGTCGATCCGGAAATCGAGCTGTGCGGCGAACCGGATGGCGCGCATCATGCGCAGGGGGTCGTCGCTGAAGGTGATGTCGGGGTCTTGCGGGGTGCGGATTAGCCGCCGCTCGAGGTCGTCCACACCGCCGAAGGGGTCGAGCAGCAGGCCGAAGTCGTCGGGGTCGAGGGTGATGGACATGGCGTTGATGGTGAAGTCGCGGCGGAGCTGGTCGTCGCGCAGGGTGCCGGCCTCGACGGTGGGGTTGCGGCTCTCGCCACGGTAGGATTCCTTGCGGGCTCCGACGAACTCGAGCGAGAGGCCCTTGTAGGGGAAGGCCGCCGTTCCGTAGGTCTTGTAGATGCTGACCTTGGGCCTTCCGGGCAGGCTCTTGGCCACGGCCTGCGCCAGGGCGATGCCGTCTCCTTCGGTAACGATGTCGATGTCCGTGGTTTCGCGGTTCCAGTGGTGCAGTTGGTTGAGCAGCAGGTCGCGGACGTGGCCGCCCACGACGTAGGCCTTGATGCCCATCTTCTGGGCCACTTGCCCGATGGCGCGCAAGACCGGTTGCTCCAGTTCAAATCTCATCAGCTTGGGTTTTTCGGATGAAGAAAGATGCGTAATGGCCCGCGAATATAACAGGGGCGCCCGAAGTGGGGCGCCCCTGCCGCGAAAAAGCCATTGCGCGGGCCAAAAATCAGCCCCGGCTCACTGCATCCCGAAGGCGTAGTACTCGCTGTCGCCGTTGGGGTAGATGCCTTCGATGTAAATGCCTCCGCTGCTGTTTTCGAGGGCGACGCGGATGTCCTCGACCGTGGCCACGAGCTGGTTGTTGACCTTGGTGATGACGTAGCCCTCGCGCACGCCGGCGCGCAGGAGCTTGCCGGGCGAAAGCGTGGCGACCTTCACGCCCGAGGGGATGCGCAGGCGCTTGAGCTCCAGCGGATCGACCGGCTCGAACTCGGCCCCGAGCATGCGCATGTACGAATCCATGCTGACCATGTCGGTGTTGCCGTGCTTGTTCTTGAGGACCACATCGAGCTCCAAGGGCTCCTCGTCGCGCAGGAGGAGCAGGCTGACGCTCTGGCCGGGGCGGTGCAGGCTGACGGCCTGCTGCAACTCGGCCACGCTGTTGACGGGCGCGCCGTTGACCTTGAGGATGACGTCGTTGGGCTTGATGCCCGCCTCGGCGGCCGCCCCGTTCTCGACGGTGCTGACCACCAGCACGCCTTCGACCTTGTCCAGGCCCAGCTCCTGGGCCACCGGGGCATCCACCTCGCGGATGTTGACGCCCAGCAGGCCGCGCTGCACCTGGCCGAACTCCTTGAGGTCGTTGACGACCTTCTCGACGATGCTGGTCGGGATGGCGAAGGAATAGCCCGAGAACGAGCCGCTGCGCGAGGCGATGGCGGTGTTGATGCCCACCAGCCGCCCGTCGGTGGAAACCAGGGCCCCGCCGCTGTTGCCGGGGTTGACGGCGGCGTCGGTCTGGATGAAGGACTCGATGGCGTACTGGTTTTGCAGGAGGTTGATGTTGCGGCCCTTGGCGCTGACGATGCCGGCCGTTACGGTGGAGGTCAGGTTGAAGGGGTTGCCCACGGCCAGGACCCACTCGCCCACGCGCAGGGCGTCGGAGTTGCCCATCTCGATGGGCTGCAGGCCCTCGCCCTCGATTTTGAGCAGGGCCAGGTCGGTCGAGGGATCCTTGCCGACGACCTCGGCCCGGAACGAGCGCTTGTCGTTGAGCACCACCTCGATCTCGTTCGAGCTTTCGACGACGTGGTTGTTCGTAACGATGTAGCCGTCGGCCGAAAGGATGACGCCCGAGCCGGAGGAGACCACGGCGCCCTGCTGCCCCCAGAGCAGGTCGTAGAAGGAGCTCGGGCTGCTGGCGGCACGGGTCTTGACGTGTACGACCGAGTGGACGCTGCGCGCGGCGGCCATGGTGAAATCGAGGCCCGCGGCCTCGGCCGACACGCTGTACGAGCCCACGAGGGGCTGCGAGACCAGCGGACTGGGCTGGTGGGGCTGGTTGATCATCCCGAAAACGCCCAAGGCCACCAGGCCGCCCATCACGGAGGCGCCCAGCAAGGCCAGCATCTGTCTGACATTCGTTTTTTCCATATGCCTATCTTTTGGTTTTATTGAGCAAAATTTCATCAAGAGAATCCCTCCGGCGAGGCCAAGGTCTCGAAAAATTCACACTTTTGCCTGGAAATTTTGGCCCAGGAGGAAATCCATCGGCAACCGATTGCCCCCAGGGTCTGTCTGAAAATCAAGCCTTGCGTTCCGGTCTCGCGAATTTAACGCCCGACAGGCCCCGGCTGTGCTTAAACAAAGGTTAAAGTCCGCAAAGATTTCGCTAAACCATGCTGTTGACATTCCACAAATACCAAGGCTGCGGCAACGATTTCATCATGATTGACAACCGCGAGGGCCTTTTCGAGCCCGGCGCGGGGCGGAATCGGCTGGTCGCGGCGCTCTGCCACCGGCGTTTCGGCATCGGGGCCGATGGGCTGATCCTGCTCGAAAAGGCCGAGGAAACGGCCTTCCGCATGGTCTATTTCAACTCCGACGGCGGGGAGAGCACCCTCTGCGGCAACGGCGGCCGCTGCGCGGGGGCCTTCGCCAAGCGGATCGGCCTGGTTCCCGCCCAGGCCGAGGCCACCACCTTCGAGGCGGTGGACGGCCCGCACGAGCTGCGCTACGCCCCGGCCCGCCCCGACTGGGTGATGCTGAAGATGAACGACGTGCGGGAGCTCGAGCCCATCGGCCAGGACTTCTTCCTGGACACGGGCTCGCCGCACTACGTCCGCCGGGCCAGCGAGCTGGAGGGCGCCGACCTGCTGGGCCAGGCCCGCGCGGTGCGCTACGGCGAGCGCTTCGCGGCGCGGGGCACCAACTTCAACCTGGTGCGCCGCCAAGGCCGTCTGCTCGAGGTCCGCACCTACGAGCGGGGCGTCGAGGACGAGACCCTGGCCTGCGGCACCGGCGTTACGGCCGCGGCGCTGGTCGAGGCCGCCGACAGCATGGGGCCCCAGAGCTTCGACATCCGCACGCCCGGCGGCGAGCTGCGCGTCCGCCTGGTGCGCGAGCCGGGCCTCTTCCGCGACATCTGGCTCGAAGGCCCGGCCACCTTCGTCTTCGAGGGGCAGGTCCAGGCCCAGGGCATTGCCCGCTGAGCGCCTTCCCACGCGTGGGCAGGGCCGCGTCGGCCAGGCTGCCATTTGGGCCAAATGGTCTAAATTCGCCCCACTTTCACCAGCAAAACCACCGAGACCATGAGAAAAGCCCTCCTGCTCATCGCCCTGACGGCCTTCTGCCTGCCCCAGCTCTGGGCGCAGGTGCCCAGCGGGGCGCCCACCTTCCGCTCGCTGGAAGAGGCCCTCGAAACTCCCAAGGAGGTCTATCTGCTCGACCTGAGCGGCCAAAACCTCAGCAGCCTGCCCGCCGAGATCGGCAAGCTCCGCAACCTGCACGAGCTGGTCTTGAGCTACAACCAGTTGACCAGCCTGCCCGAGGAAATCGGCAAGCTCAAGAAGCTCACCAGCCTGCGCGTCTCGTCGAACCTCCTGGAGCGCCTGCCCGAGTCGGTCAAGAACCTCAAGAACCTCCAGGAGCTGTACCTCTCGGACAACCGCCTGACCAGCCTGCCCTCGGGCTTGGCCAAGGCCGAGGGGCTGCGGTTCCTTGACCTCTCGGGCAACAGGCTGGGCAACCTGCCGCCCGTGGTCTGCGAGTTCGAGCAGCTCGAGCAGCTCTACCTGGGCAGCAACCAGCTCACGGACCTGCCCGCCTCGCTGGGCCAACTGGCCAGCCTGGAGGAGCTCTTCATCGACGCAAACCAACTGGCCCGGCTGCCCGAGGCCATTTTCGGACTGGCGCAGCTCAAGACCCTGGACGCCAACTCCAACCGCCTGACGGAACTGCCCGCGGCCCTGGGCGACCTTTCCAAGCTGCAGGCCTTGTACCTCTGGGGCAACCAGATAGCGGTACTGCCTCCGCAGATCGGCAAGCTCACCAGCCTGCAAGGCCTCTACATGTGGCGCAACCTGCTCCGCACGCTGCCGCCCGAAATCGGCTTCCTCGACGGGCTGGTGGAGATTTCCATCTTCCAGAACCAGATCGACAGCCTGCCGGCCGATCTGGGCAAGTGCGCGAACCTGAAATCGCTCTACCTGTCCGACAACCGCCTGGCCCGACTGCCCGCCACTGTGGGCAGGCTCAGCCGCCTCTCGGAGCTGGACGTGCGCGACAACCAGCTCGACAGCCTTCCCGAAGAGCTGGGCAAGCTGGAACGCCTGGTGAGCCTCAACCTGGCCGGAAACCAGCTCTCGGCCCTGCCCCAGAGCCTGGGCCAGCTCAAGGCCCTGGAGCAGCTTCTGCTGCACCGCAACCAGCTTGCCGAACTGCCGGGCAGCCTGGGCCAGCTTGGCAAGCTCAAGGTGCTGACGCTCTCGCAGAACCAGCTCACGGCCCTGCCCAGCACCCTGGCCAACCTGGTCAAGCTGGAAAGCCTCCAGCTCAACGCGAACGGCCTTCGGCTGCTGCCCCAGGAGTTCTCGAACCTCTCGGCCCTGAAAAACCTGGAGCTGGCCGACAACCCCGAGCTGGACCTGGCGGCCACGCTGCCGACCCTGGCCCGGCTGGCGGCCCTCGAGCGGCTCGACCTGAGCGGGCTGCGGCTGGAGGCCTTCCCGCCCAGCCTGCTGGCGCTGGCCAAGCTGTCGAACCTGCAGCTCAACCACATGCCGGGCCTGCGGGTCGATGAGGCCCTGCTGGCGGAGCTCTCGAAACTGCCCGCCCTGGAGACCCTGGGCTTGGGCGAAAACGGCCTTAGGGCACTGCCCGCGAGCGCCGTGGGGCTTGCCAAGGTGCAGCACCTGGGCCTGGGGGGCAACCTGGGCCTCGACCTGGCCGCCAGCCTGCCCCACCTGGCCCGCATGGCCCAGCTCAAGAACCTGGACCTCTCGGGCTGCGGCCTGCAACGGTTGCCAGAAGAGTTAAAGACGCTGGCCCGCCTGGGCACGCTGGACCTCTCGCGGAACCCAAGCCTCGACCTGGACGCGGCCTTCGCGGCCCTGGAGCAGGTCAAGACCTTGAAGGTCTTGGAAATCAAGAGCTGCGGGCTGCGCCAGTTGCCGGCCTCGGCCTCTCGCCTGAAGCAGATCCTGGCCATCGAGCTGAGCGGAAACGAGTTCTCGGAGGCAGAAAAAACGCGGATCCAGCAGATGTTTGGCGACATTAGCGTTTCATTTTGAAGATTTGGTTCACAATTTGAAAAAAAATGTCAAAAGGACTTAGGCTCGCCTAGCCTCCCCTCCGGCAGCCAGCTTTCCCATCCAGCATGACCCCAAACCTAAAACCTTACCTCCCATGAAAAAAGTCCTGTTCCTCGCGTTGCTCATCGCCGGTTTCGCCCAGAGCAGCCATGCGCAAGTGGCCAAGATGCAATCGGTCTTCATCTACAACTTCACCAAGTACTTCCAGTGGCCCTCGTCCTACACCACGGGCGATTTCGTGATCGGCGTCCTGGGAGCCGGCGCGGCCATCACCCCCGAGCTTCAAGACATGGCCGCCACCAAGCGGGCGGGCAACCAGCCCATCGTGGTCAAGACCTTCAACTCCACGAGCGAGATCACCAACTGCCACATGCTCTTCGTGCCCAAGAACCAGAGCGCGAACCTGGCCACGGTGCTCCAGAAGGTCGGCACCAACAGCACCCTGGTCATCACCGAGAACGAGGGCCTGGCGCAAAGCGGCGCGGCCATCAACTTCGTGATCCGCGACAACAAGCAGAAGTTCGAGCTCAATGTCCGCAACGCGACCAAGTACAACATCTCGGTGCTCGAGGCCCTCAAGGAGCTGGCGATACTCGTGAACTAAACCTTCACCCCGTGGTCTTCGTAGAAGCCATGGCGGGCGTCCCACCATCGGCTCGCCTCTTGTCGTCCTATCCGGCCATCCAATCCTCCCCCATGAAAAAGAAGCTCCTCATGAACGCTCTTGCCGGGCTGCTGGCCGCCACGGTGGCGCCAGCCCAGGGCCACGCGCAAGGAATCTACGAAATCGCCCTCGACGATTTGCTCGAAGTCAGCCTGGTCAGCTCGACCGACGCGGCCACGCTCAAGCCCAGCTACAACCTTTCGCTGGAAGACCTCATGGCCCTGCAGATCGTCAAGGTGCTCAAGATGAGCGAACGGCTGCAGTTGAGCTACGAAATGGAAATCTGCGACCTGATGGAGCTCGAAATCCGCCAGAGGGGCGACACTTCGGAGCTCACGCCCTCCTACGACATGTCGCTCACCGGCATCATGTCACTGGAGGTTGAAACGGACTACCAGGTGCAGGAAGTGCTGCTCATTTCCTACGAAATCTCGCTGGAAGGGCTCATGACGCTGGATGTGGTCGAATGAAGACCTGGCATCCCCAAGGCAAAAGAAGGCCTAGGCTTTGCGTAATTCGCGAAATGCGGTAAATTTGTTGGAGCCGCCGCAGCGGCCTTTCGAAAACCCTTTTCAAGCCACAGGCCGATGAAGTTTCGATTCACCATCGCGAGGCGCCTAAGTTTCGGCTTCGGCATCCTTACCTTCGCCGTCATGCTCAGCAGCGTGTGGATCTATTCCACCTTGAGCAAAAACCGGGAAATCTCGGACACCATCATCCAGGTGTACACCCCATCGGTGGCCGAGCTCAACAACCTCCTGGTGGACTTGAACAGCTCCAAGATGCTGATCAAGAACTGGGTACACAACGCCTTGCCCGACACCAAGGACAAGGTCAAGCTCAAGGAGCTGCATGGCGAGGTGTTCCAGCACTACAAGGACACGCTGACCTACCTCTCCAAGCTCTGGCCCGAGCAGGAGACCAAGGACCTGCTGCAGATCATGGCCTCCATCGAGGACTCGCTCTTCGTGCAGCACAAGAACATCATGGAGCAGCTCGACGACTTCGAGAGCTACAGCGACCTGACCATCACCTGGATGGTCATCCCGATGGTGGACGACAACGGCGAGGTCATCATCATGACCGACAACATCCTGGCAGAGCTGAGCGACCTGCTGGGGCGCATCGAGGCCTTCTCGCGCGACAGCAACCGCCGCATGGTCGATTCGTTCGACAGCTTCCAGCGGGTCATCGTGGTCATCGGCACCATCCTGTTCTTCGTGGCCCTGGTCATCGCCTGGCTCACCATCCTGAGCATCATCAAGCCCATCAACTTCCTCAAGCAGGTGCTGCTGCGCATGAGCAAGGGCATCCTGCCCGATGACAAGATGAAGGTCAACAACGACGAGATCGGCGAAATGGCCAACGCCCTGAACTCCTTCATCGAGAGCCTGCGCAAGACCTCCGAGTTCTCGCAGGAAATCGGCAAAGGCAACTTCAAGTCCGAGTTCACGCCCCTGAGCGAGGGCGACATCCTGGGCAACTCGCTGATCAACATGCGCATGAACCTCCAGAAGGCCGCCGAGAAGGAGGACAACCGCAAGACCGAGGACGAGCAGCGCAACTGGGTGACCCGGGGCCTGGCCAAGTTCGGCGACATCCTGCGGATGCACAACGACAACATGGAGCAGCTCTCCTACAGCATCATCAGCAACCTGGTCAAGTACCTGGAGGCCAACCAGGGAGGCATGTTCATCCTCAACGACGACAACAAGGAGGACATCATCCTGGAACTGACGGCCGCCTACGCCTATGAGCGCAAGAAGTTCGTCCACAAGCAGGTGCGCAAGGGCGAGGGGCTGGTCGGGACGGCCTTGCTCGAAAAGCAGACCATCCACATGACCGACATCCCCGACGGCTACGTCAACATCACCTCCGGCCTGGGCAAGGCCAACCCGCGCAGCCTGCTGATCGTGCCCCTGAAGCTCAACGAGGAGGTCTATGGCGTCATCGAGATCGCCTCTTTCAACCCCTACGCCAACTACCAGATCGAGTTCGTCGAGAAAGTCGGCGAGAGCATCGCCTCGACCATCTCGAACGTCAAGATCAACAGCCGCACCGCCGCCCTGCTGCGCGAATCGAAGATCCAGAGCGAGCAGCTCATCCAGCAGGAGGAGGAGATGCGCCAGAACCTCGAGGAGCTCCAGTCCACGCAGGAGGAATCCTCGCGGCGCATCAAGGACCTGGAAACCTCGCTGGAGGTCTTCGACAACTCCTTCGCCATCGTGGAGATGGACCTGGCCGGCAAGATCCGCTCGGTGAACGACGAGTTCTCGAAGGTGCTCAACCTCTCCTACGAGAACTTCCTGGGCAAGCAGCACCAGATGCTCATCTCCATCGACCACTTCGACCTGGTCAAGTACCAGGAGATGCTCGAGGACCTGGGCCACGGCATCAAGAACGTGACCCAGAACGTCTATGTCACCCCCAAGGGCCCCGTGGTCCTGTTCGAGAGCTACGTGCCTTTCCGCGACGAGAACGGCGAAATCGTCGGCGTGAAGATGGTCGGGTTCGACATCACCAGGATCGCGGCCAAGGCCGACCCGACCCTGGCCTGACCGGACGGCATCCCCAAAACCGCAAACTCAAACCACCCCGACCCCACCCTTTCCATCTATTTCACAACCTAAAAATCATTTCCATGCAAGAGAAAGAGACCTACCAAGACCCAGAAACCCCAGAAAGCCAGGTTCTGGAAGAAGAGGAGCGTTCGAACGGGCTGGCGGTGGTGGCCATCATTTTCGCCATTGTCTTCTTCGCGCTGGCCATCTGGCTTTTCGTGGACAGCCGCAAGCAGAAGCGGAACCTCGAGAACGCCAACGCCCAGATCGAGACCCTGACGAGCCAGAAGAACGAGATGCAGAAGGAGCTGACCCTTCAGCAAGGCACCAACATCAACCTTGGAGACTCGCTGGTCCTGAGCCAGCGGCAGATCATCGAGAAGGAAGTGATGATCTTGCGCCTGAACCAGGAGAACCAGAACCTGATGAAGCTCCAGCAGAAGGTCAGGCAGTTGGAGCAGGTCTATGCCAACATGAACAGCTCCAACGAGACCCTCCGGAAGCTGCACCAGGACCTCAACCGCATGATCGACTCCACCCGCACCAACAACGCCAACATCTCCAGGACCTACCAGTGAGACAGCGCGCGGCGCGATGCTGCCGAACCCAAATTGGACGGCCCGCGGGAAGATTTCCCGCGGGCCGTCCAATTTGTTACGCTTTCTGCCAACTGGCCTGGCCTCAGGCCTTGGCCTCCTCGGTGGAGCAAGTATCGACCTCGTCGGCCGAGCAGGCGCAGTTGACGATGCCGCGGCGGCGGAGCTCGGGGCTCGATTGGCAACTGCCGCCCGAGAAGTGCCCGTCGCGCTTGAAGAGGATGCGCACGGACATCGCCCCTACCACAAAGACCATCATCACAATGGCCACAAAAATCAGTTTCAGGATGGGAAGCATGTAGGTTGGTTGTTGGTTGATGCCGCGAAAGTACGCGTTTTTTCGGGTTCGGGGGCCGGTGGCTTTCTGATCATTCGAGGAAGCTGTGCGAGACCTTCAGCACGCGGGTGGCCCTGCCGTCCTGGTCGAACACGGGGGCGTAGTGCTCGGTCAGCACCAGGGTCTTGCCGTTTTCCTTGGGCACCCGGCGCAGCAGCTTTTGCGGCTTGCCTTGCCGCAGCTTTTCCCAGAAGTCGTCGAACCGGATGCCCAGGCTGTCCCAGTCGAGGAAGTCTCGGGTGTTCTTCCCGATGAAGGACTCCTTGGGCTTTCCCATGAGCTTGGCCACGAAGTCGTTGACATAGAGGATTTTGCCATCGAGGTCGTACTCCACGACGTAGGTGGAATGGTTGAGGGCGGCCAGCAGGGCGTCGCTCTGGAGCTTGGCTTGGCGGAGCTGCTCGAGGCCGCGCTGGTTTTCCTGGCGCAGAGCCTCGATCTGGCTTTGCTTCTGGGCGTCCTTCTGGTGCAACTGCTCCTTGATCTGGTTCAGCTCGTCCATCTTCCGGCCTAGCTCCTCCTCCCGGCTCAGGGCCTGCTGCTGGGCGACCATCATCTCCTCTACGCTCAGCCGCATGACGGACTCCTTCTCGGCCAGCTCGGCCGACTGGTGGCGGAACTCTTCGAGCAGCCTGAGGTTCTGCTGGTTGGCCTTGTCGTTGTGGAGGCTGGACGCCAGGGGCTCGCAGACCTGCTTGAGGAAGTCGAGCTGGTAGGCCTCCAGGCGGTGGAACCCGCCCAGCTCCAAGGCTCCCAGGGCCTTGCCCTCGTGCAGGATGGGCACCACGCAGATGTAGCTGGGCGGCTTGTCGCCCAGGCCGGAGCGTATCTTGACGTAGCCCTCGGGAATCTCGGTCAGCTCGATGGTCTTGGCCTCGGCCAGGCATCGGCCCACGATGCCTTCGCCCAGCTCTATCTCCTTGCTGACCAGCCGCTCGCGGTTGTAGGCGTAGGCCTTGCGCAGGCGGATGATCCGCTTTTCTTCATCGAGCAGGAAAATGGCCCCTTGCAGCATACCGACGTAGCCGACCAGGTCCACCAGGAAGCGCAGGGTGAGCTTTTCGAGGTCGGTCTCCTTGCGGACGGCCTCGGCGAAGAGCGAGAGGCCCCGGGTGGCCCAGTCGCGCTGGCGGTCTTGCTCGGAGCGTTCGGCCTCCTCGCGCTGGGCCTTTCGCAGGCTGTCGCGCATCTCGATGAGCGACTTTCCCATCAGGTCGTCGTCGCCCAGGGGCTTGTAGGGCGTGTCGAGCTCGCCCAGGCCGATGCGCAGGACGAAATCCGACTTGGTCTTGAGCCCGCTGGCCATCTGGTTGATGTTTTCGGCGAGCCCGCCTATCTCGTCGTCGTGCAAAGCCTTGATTTCCAGTTGGAAATCGCCTCTTGCCATCTGGCGGAAATATTTGTTGAGCGACTGGATGCGCAAGGTTACCCGCCGGCGGAGGGCGATGGTCGAAAACACGAGCAGGCCGAGAATGGCCAGGATGAGGAAGTCCAGGACAAAGCCCAGCTTCTGCGACTGCTCGGCCAACGCGTCGCGCTCAAGTTCGCCACGGCGCTCGACGGCCAGGGCCAGTTGGGCCAGCAGGCCGTTCATCTCGAAGGCGAGCTGCTCCATGTCGGTGCTGAAGACCTGGACGCGGGCGGAGGCTTGCTGGCCGCCACCCTCCGAGAATGCCAGCCTTTGCAGCCCGATGACGGCGTCGAACCGATCGTGGACGTCGCGCAGCAGGCCCGCTTCCTCGAACGAAAGGTCCAAATCGCCCAAGGTGGCCAAGGAGCCTCCGCGCGACGGGTCGGCGGGGGCCTGGAGGAGCTCGACCTGCCGAAGGTAGAGGCTCTCCTTGGCAGGGTCGCGGGTGGCGGCGTAGTCCTTGGCCAAAATCATCATCAGGTCGATGTTGTGGATCAGGCCATTGGTCTGGCGGTAGCGGGCGCCTGCCTGGTCGTGGGCCTTCGTAAGCTGCCGGTTGTTGAAGTAGATCCAGCCGGAGATGAACGCGCTGAGCAGGACCATCGCCCCGAGGAGGGCGTTGATCAGGGTGAAGAGCCTTTGTATGCTGAGATTTTTCATCGGCAGGAAGTCAAATGGGAAGTCCGGGGAATGAAATGGCTCAATGGACCAGGAGGTTGACCAGCCAGAGCAGCAGCAGGATCCCCAGCAGCATCGCGAAGGCGCGCCGCTGCCCGACAAGGCGCAAGAGCCGGGCGCTCCACTGGTCGGCCAGGCTATATTCGTGGTGGCCGATGTTGTAGGCTTGGATGTTCTTGTACTGCACCATCTGCAGCGAGCCATCGCTCTTGCCGCTTTTCCGCGAAAGCTGGGCCAGCACGCGGACTTTCTCGTCGAGCGGCACGCGCTGGCGGAGCTGCCGCACCCATTGCAGCTCGGGCACGGACTTGAAGAAGGCCGGCGAGCACATCACGAACAGGTCCCGGCTCTCGGGGACGATGGGGGCCTTGCAGATGCGGGCCTTGAGCGAGTTGTCGCCACCCAGGGCGTTGATCAGGGTATCGTCGCGGCAGTAGCCCGGCACGGCGTTCTCCTGGGTGTGGACGACCGTCTCGAACACGTTCTCGACCTGCTCGAGCACGGCCTCCTCCATCCAGTACAAGGAGCTGTTGCCCACAGAGCCGAAGAAGAGGAGGTTCTCGCGGATGAGCACCAGGGTCGCCGAGAGGCTGGCCCCGGCGAGCTTGGCGTTTCGGAACGACTCCAGGTAAAGCCTCCGGTTGACGAACTCGAAGGCCCCAAAAATGGCGGCGTAGGGGTTCTCTTGGTAGTTTTTCTGGAAAAAGCGCAGCAAGTCGCCCGCGGCGTCCTCGGCCACGCGGGGGTCGGTCTCAGGCAGTTCGCTCACGCAGAGGGCCAGCACAAGGCCGTTGGGTGTCTGGCCGGCCAGGCTGTGGCTGGGGTGGCGGCCAGCGTCCAACTGGGCGTGCCGGAAGTCGCTGTGGTCGAAGAACTTGTTGGGTCGGTTGTCGGACATGTTCGGGCGTCGGGTTGGGTGGGCTATGGACGTTCGCGGGCGTTCTCGTCGCGGTTGGCCTTGAGCAGGCGCAGGGTCAGCAGGCTGGCCGCCACGCCGACCACCAGGCCGAAGAGGAACAAGGTCTGCCCGCTGGCCAGGAAGCCGAAGAGCCGGGCCAGCAGCGCCAAGATGGCCAGGACCAGCCCGAAGAAGAGGTAAACCCGAAGGTCGCTGGTCAGGAGCATGTCCCGGACGTTGAAGTCGGCTATGGCGATCAGGAAGCCCAGGGCCAGGAAGACCAGGGCGATGGACAGCACCAGCGCCGCCACGCCGAGGAAGCCCTCCAGCTTCTTGTCCAACTGGGCGTAGGCGGGCACCAGCGGCTGGCTCCGGGCGCGGGCCAGGGCGGCGGTGTCCAGGAAGAGCAGCCGCTGCTGGGCCTCGCTGAGCGAATCGGCCAGCGGCACCATCGGCGGCGGCTGGCCCCCCGGCAGGGGCACCAGGCTGTCCGACAGCAAGGTCGGGCCGGGGCTGAGCTCCAGCAGCACCTTGCCCAGCAGGTTGTCGGGGGCCGCAAGAGGCCGTTCTACCTCCACCCGCTCGTAGCCGGGCGGAGGGCTTGGCGGAGTCTGCGCGCCAGCCGCCTGGCCCGCCAAGGCCAGGGCCAGGAAGGCCGCCAGCGCGGTGGCCGCGCGGCGCCAGCGGAGGAGAGGGGGGCTTTTCGTCATGGGTACGTTCGGGGTGGGGCTTGTCTTCAGGCTTAAAAGTAATCAAAAATCGGCTTCGCGGACATGCCCCGGGCGCGTCGGCGGCTTCGACCGCGCGCCAGGCGGGACGGCATCGCCCCGAACTTCCCCCCGAATACGTTTTCTCCGGCACGCTTTGGCCTCGGTGTCGGCGCTTTTTCGTAACTTTATCATTGGCAATCCGAGGCGGCGAAATCGTCGCGGCAGGAAGGCACGGCAAGCCCTTGGCCCTGGACGCACGGACCTTGGCAAGCCGCCGGAACCGCTTCCTGGCCAGCGCGCCAGGCACGACGGAATGACCCGGCAAGGCGGCCACCTTCCCAACAAAGCACCGCCTAAGATGCCGCCGAAAAACGAAAACACCCCATGCACTTCATCCATCCATCCATCAACCCATAAAAACCATGGCGAAGAATCTTGAGCAAAAGATACTTGATGAACTCAAGCGCCGCGTCTGGGAACGCGACCGCGAGCTGCGCGACGAAAAGTCGGAGCAGGACGTGCTGGAGTCGAACAAGGAAGCCCTGGCCGAACTGACCCACCTGAGCCTCGACGAGGTGGACCGCATGGAGCAGGAGATCCGGGCCGAGCAAATGGCCGAGCAGGCCAAGCGCCGCACCAAGACGCTGCGCGTAGGCGGGGCCGTGCTCGCGGTGCTGCTGCTCATCGGCTTCATCAAGGGCCGGGAGATGCTCCGCGAAAGCCGCCTGCGCGAGTTCGTCGAAGACTTCGACGACCTTTCCAACGGCTGGGTCGCCAGCGAGGAGTTCGAGTACAAGCGCTATTTCCAAGAAGACGCCTTCGTCTTCGAGACCAACGAAGACGGCTACTGCTACTGGGACTGGGCCGAGCTGGACCTGCCCGCCAAGTTCACCGTCGAGCTGAGCAGCACCTGGCTGGGCGGCAAGTTCGACGAGTACGGGCTCATGCTCATGGACGCGGGCAGCTCGTACATCGCCTTCCAGCTCAACGGCGACGGCAAGAGCAGCTACGCCATCCGCCACAACGACGACTGGCTGCGCAACCAGGTCTGGTCCACCAAGGGCGGGCGCCAGGGCGACGGACAGTCCAGCAACGTGCAGACCGTCGAGGTCGAATGGCCCAACTTCCGCTACTACGTCAACGGCACGCTCGCCGACGAAGGCAGCCTCGAGCCGCTCGAACTCAAGCGCGTCGGCCTGCGCTGCTGCGACAAGCAGTCCGTCCGCTTCAACCACCTGACCATCAAGGACAACGCCGGGCGCGTGCTGCTCGAAGACGACCTCTCGAAGGCCAGCGAAGACCGCTTCGACGAGAAATCGGAGTGGACCCAGTCGGTCAGCCTCGCCGATGGCGGCCTGCTCTACAAGACCAACATCGAGGACAAGTGCGAGTGGAAGTTCATCCCCGTGCCCTACGAGGACGACCTGAGCTCCGACTTCGTGATAACGCTCGAAAGCACCTGGCAGAGCGGCGAGCTGGGCCACTACGGCCTCATGCTCATGGAATCGACCGCCGACTTCCACGCCTTCGAACTGCGCAACACCGGCGAGGCCCGCAGCACCTACTTCGACCCGGACGCCAACGACTTCACCGAGGTCTCGGACTACGTGGGCACGGGAGCCACCAGCGACGGAAGCCAGACCCATGTGCAGCAGGTGGAGGTCGAGGACGGCGAGTACCGCTACACCGTCAACGGCAAGCTGGTCGGCAAGGGCCAGTTCCACAGCGAGCTGACCTACCTCGGCCTGCGCGTCTGCGGCAGGCAGGCCATCCGCTTCGACAAGCTCGTCCTGAAAGAGCGCTGATAGCCAACCGCCTTCCAACGCGGTGCCACCTTGGCAAAGGCCAGGTCCTGCCCACGACGATGGGCGCGGCCTGGCCTTTCTGCCCTGGGCGCGAGCCTATCTTCTTGACCACCAAGCACTCGCGAAGCCGCGGCGAAGCCCCCGAAGCACGACGCGCCCGCGTCCAAAAAAACCACACGGGCGCTTGCTTTTCGAAAGCATAGTCTGTATCTTTGGCTATCGTCAATTCACCCGCCCCGAGGAACATGCTACCTTTCAAAACCGCGGATGTCCAAGGCCAAAGCCAGGTTCTGAACTTCCCAAACCTGTCGATTCGGATTTTGACGGATTGGCGCGGCTTTGGGACCTTTGCGTTTGAGTCTTCATGCGCAATTGCGCTTTTGGGTAGGTGTTGAAGAGGGTGGAAGCAATGACGATACCAAAATGCCTAAAAAACAACACAGCAGTCAATTTGCAAAATTTGGAATAGAAGCATGAGCAATATTTCAGCCAATCATAAGCTATATGCCCAAATTGCACAACTTCTACAAGCCGCAAGGCAAAATGTGGTTCGTGCCGTAAACCAAACCATGGTTTATACCAATTATGAAATAGGACGTATGATTGTGGAAGACGAACAACATGGAAAAAAAAGGGCCGAATATGGCAAACAAATTTTAAAGGAACTTTCTATCAAACTTACGGCAGAGTTTGGAAAGGGATTTTCCGTACAGAATCTTGAAAACATGCGGAAGTTCTACCTGCTTTATTCGATAGATGCAAATTCACAATCAGTGCTTAGGATATCCGAGAAATCCCAATCGGCGATTAGGATTTCTGAAAAAGAAAACACTGTACTCAGTTGGACACATTATTTGGCCTGGGTTCAAGTCTCAACCGCAATGGATCCTCTGGCCAAACGTTCTTGTCCGCAGCGAACCGCTACCGGGTTCGCGGTTCGCGGAGCCGCGACAAAACCCCGAAGCACGACACGCCCGCGTCCAAAAAAACCACACGGGCGCTTGCTTTTCGAAAGCATAGTCTGTATCTTTGGCTGTCGTCAATTCACCCGCCCCGAGGAACATGCTACCTTTCAAAACCGCGGATGTCCAAGGCCAAAGCCGGCTGCTGAAGTTCCAAAAACTGTCGATTCGGATTTTGACGGATTGGCGCGGCTTTGGGACCTTTGCGTTTGAGTCTTCATGCGCAATTGCGCTTTGGGGTAGGAATTGAGGATGGTGGAAGTGATGACGTTATGCAAAATGGAACAGACCGAAAAAGCAACAAAAAAATGAAAATATGCTTGACAAGATAATAGCGATAAAAAATATTGGTAAATTTGTTAATTTTAGTTCAAAATCAACACCTGATTGGAACGGGAATCTCAACAAATTGACATTAATCTATGCCGACAACGGATATGGAAAAACTACGCTTGCCCAAATATTTAAATCATTGCAAACTCAAAATTCTGATATTCTTATCGGCAGAAAAACAACTTTCAAAACGGAAAAACCTTTGGTCAATTTTAGATTTACGGATAAAACTATAAAATTTGAAAATAACACTTGGGATAATCAATTTGATGATTTAGAAATATTTGATTCATTTTTCACAGCAGAAAATGTGTATGTCGCTCATAGAGTTGAATCGGAACATAAAAAGAATATTCATTCTCTAATTTTAGGGAAAGAAAATATTGATTGCGAAAAAGAATTGATTGAATTAGATAATAGAACAAGAGAACTTGCTACACAATTAAAAATCACAAAATTAGAAATAGAAAAATTCATTATTGCACCTTTAACTTTTGACCGTTTTATTTGGCTTGCAAAACAACAAAATTTAACTTTTAAAATTGAGAATCAAAAACAAATAATAAAATCTATTGAGCAATTCGACATATTAATTAAAAAGAAACCACTTAATGCTATAAATATTAAATTGTTAGAGTTAATAGAAATTGAAAAAATATTGGCTCTTGACTTTGTTAGACTTTCTGAAATAGCAACACAAAAAGTTCAAACACATATTGAAAATAATTGCAACAACAATGATAATTGGTTAATTGAAGGATTGGAATACTTAAAAGCTGACAGTTGTCCTTTTTGTGGTGCTGATACCAAAGAAAATCAGTTAATTGCTGCATACAAAGATTTTTTTAGTCTTGAATACAAAGGTCACATTCAGAAAATAAATTCTACAATTGAATATTTTGAAACTCTATTTCATGAAACAAAGTTATTAAAGATACAGAACCTGTTAATTGAAAACAAAGGACTTTATGATTTTTGGCAAAATCATATTGCCTACGAAGTTGTGATAGAGTATAATACTGATTTGCAAAATACGTGGAACAATTTTCATTTAAAATTAAAGACTCTATTTGACCAGAAAAAACAAAACCCATTAAAAAATTTATTTGTTAGCAACGATATAATTGAAATTTATACAACGCTCAAATTGGGTGTAGACCAATTGCATGAATACAATCAAAATGTAAATGAATTCAATGAATTAATAAACAAAAAGAAAAATGAAATAGGTGAGTATAAATTAGATATTGAAAAGGGCAAATTAAATATTTATGAAAATACGTTAAAGCGATTTGATTTAAAGGTAAATAATCTTTGTGAAAAATGGAAGGAGCAAGATAAGCAGTATAGAACCATTGAAAATGATAAAAAGCAAAAGAGAGAAAACCATAAAAAACGTTTTGAGACATTTGTGACTTCATTTGCAAAATATATCAATGGGAATTTAGAAAAATTTACGGACGATTTTAAAATTGTTTTCGAAAAACCTAATTTTATTGGCGGAAAACCTAATATAAATTATTACATTGATTTAAAAGGAACTAAAATAGAACTTGGTTCTTCGAAAACTGATGAAAAAAAAGCGTCTTTCAAAAATACTTTAAGTGAAGGCGATAAAACTACACTTGCTTTTGCTGTATTTCTTGCAACGCTTATTTCAAAAAGAGACGAGCTACCAAAAAAGGTTATTGTAATTGACGACCCAATTTCGAGTCTTGACATTCATAGAATTTCAGCGACAACTCAACGAATTACAAGTTTAGTTGAAAAAATGAATACACAAGTAATTGTTTTAACGCATAATTTATTATTTGCTCAAAAACTTTGGCAAACATCAAATATTGAAATACTTCCTTTGGAATTATCAAACGAAAATGGTAGTAGTATATTGAAAAAGTGGGATATAGAGAAACAAATGCTTTCAGAATATTTAAGAGATTTTCATATTGTTGATTCATTTGCAGAAAAAGATGAAGGCGATTTATTAAATGTAGCTTGTGCTTTACGTAGATTACTGGAAGGTAATTTAAGGTTAAGATTTCCAAAACACTTTACAAGTAAAGAATGGTTAGGACAATTTATTGACAAGGTAAGAAATGCTGAAAATTCAGGTAGTTTATTTCAACTAAAAACAAATGGTGATTTTGAATTACTATGTGAATTAAACGATTATTCAAAAGAATTTCATCATAGTAATCAAAATTTATCATCAACAATTAATCGTAAAGAATTGAAATTAAAAACGAAAGATGCAATGAAAATATGTATAAAATAATTTGCATAACATGCAATATAGCAGTCAGTTGTTTTTTTATTTTGGCTTGCCGCAGGCGCAACACAAGCCAAAATAAAAAAAAATCGCTACATATTGCTTTCCGTTAGTGGCAATAAAAAAAATAAAATTGAGTAAAAATTGGAAAATTATTGATAATTTCGTATTTGTTGAAATAACTAAAATTAGAACAAAATGAAATTTGTTGATATAAAAAACGATATTGCATTCCGAAAGATTTTTGGAAATGAGAACAAAAAAGAAATTCTCATTTCATTTCTAAATGCTGTTTTAAAATTAGAAAATCAAAATAAAATTAAGAATATCTCATTGTTAAATCCGTTTCAATTTCCGAAAATAAAAGGACTTAAAGTAACTGTCATAGATGTAAAAGCGACAGATGAAAGCGGAAATATTTTTATTGTCGAAATGCAACTGACTGATAAAAAAGGATTAGACAAACGCATTCAATATTATGGCGCAAAAGGATATTCCTCTCAAATTGATAGCGGAGATGAATATCTAAAATTGAAACCGATGATTTTTATCGGCATCTTGGATTTTTATTATTTTGACAGCCCGAATTATATTTCGCTACATTTGATAATGGATATCGAAACGAGCGAACGTAAACTTAAAGATTTGGAATTTAACTTTATAGAATTGCCAAAATTCAAAAAGGAACTCGAAGATTTGGATAATTTAATAGATAAATGGATATATTTCATTAAAAACTCGGAAAATTTAGCCGTAATACCTGAAAATACGACTGATACAGGTTTGCTTTCCGCATACAAAGACGCAGAAAAACACAATTGGACAAAAGAAGAGTTAGAAGAATACGAATATGCTCAAATGCGAGAACAAGACGAAAAAGGAACACTTGAATTAGCCGAAGAAAGAGCAGAAGAAAAGAAAGCGATTGAAATAGCGAAAGAAATGATAGTTAATAATGAGCCAATTGAGAAAATAGTGAAATATACAAAACTTAAAGTTGAAACGATAGAAAAATTAATCAACGAAATGAAGAACAACAGCTAACATTTTATAGCGAACACTTTGCGCTTGCCGCAGACGCAACACAAGCGCAAAACGGCGGCTATAATTTTTCGTTATGGTTATTTTGGGTCTGCTGAAAAGCTCGCAATCGGCTAGATTTCAAGAAATTAAGTCCACTTTTCTTTGCCCAAGCGCAAGATCTTGGGTATCTCGGTCCTCAAAGTCTTGCAAGGATGTTCCAATACACGCCCCCAAAGCCAGCTCACCCTGGGCACGGGTTTCCAGGCGACTTTCGCGACAAGGCTCGACAAACCGTTGAGACAAATGGAAAGTTGTGGCCAATGGCAAACGAGATTCGGTAATAGATTGAATTTCAAGACTTTATCCGTGAAGTGCGCAGGATTTGTGCCCTTAGCGTTCATTCCTATCCAAATGTAACACCACGCTGGCGATGGGTGTGTTTCAGCATCTGGCGTGGCCCTCGCTGGCTTATTGCGCCCCTTCGGGGCTTTTGGGATGTGTGGGTAGCTCGCGGGTTCTCGCCCTCTGCTTCTTGTGGCAGGGAGGGTTGGGATGTAAAAAAAAGCCGCCCAGGAATCGAATCCCGGGCGGCTTTTGTTGGGTTGGAAGGAAGGATCCTTGGTGAGGATTACTTGCCTTGGGCCTTTTCGACCAGCGGACGACGGCCGCGGCTGTTTTCCTGGAAGATGTGCAGCAGTTCTTCGGCCTCGCGGAAAGGCAGGGTGACGAAGGAGAACTGCTCGAACACTTCCACGTTGTCGATCATGGTGTTGCGGATGTTGATGTGCTCGCGGACGAAATCCACGATGCGGCGGGGAGTCATGTTGTCGAGCTTGCCCTTGGCGATGAACAGGCGAGTGGTTCCGGCGGTGTCCATGCGGATTTTGCCACCACTGCCGATGCGGGCGTAGTTTTCCGGGTCAAGCTCGTCCTTGTAGGCGATCTTGAGCAGGGCGGCCACGGCCTCCTTGGGGGTGATTTCGGCCAGGATCTGGTCGGCCATGGTCTGGTAGTCCTCGTGCGACTGGACCTCGACGGTGGAGACCACGTCGTGGTAGATCTTTTCGCGTTTGAGGGCGATGATGTCCTCGACCTCGGGCAGTTTCTGCTTGCGGATTTCGGAGTTGGCGTATTCGCGGATGCGCTTGAGCTGGCGGTACTCGGAGGGCGTGATGAAGGTGATGGCCGTGCCTTCGTTTCCGGCGCGTCCTGTCCGGCCGATGCGGTGGACGTAGGACTCGGGATCCTGGGGCAGGGAGTAGTTGATCACGTGCGAGAGGTTGTCCACGTCGATGCCGCGGGCGGCCACGTCGGTGGCCACGAGGATGCGCAACTGCTGCTGCTTGAACTTGCGCATGATGCGCTCGCGGGCGGGCTGCGTCAGGTCGCCGTGGAGGGCCTCGGCGTCGTAGCTGCGTCCCATGAGGCCGTTGGCGACTTCCTCGCATGAGACTTTGGTGCGGCAGAAGATGATGCCGTAGAACTCAGGCTCGATGTCGATGATGCGGGTCAGGGCCTCGAACTTCTCGGAGTTGCGGACCTCGAAGTAGATCTGGTCGGTGAGGTTGGTGGTCAGCTCCTCTTTTTTGACGGAGATGATCTTGTGGTCGGCCATGTAGTTCTTGGCCAGGGTCTTGATGCGCTGGGGCATGGTGGCCGAAAAGAGCAGCATGTGCCGCCCTTCGGGGGTGTGCTTGAGGATTTCCTCGACATCTTCGAGGAAGCCCATGTTGAGCATTTCGTCGGCTTCGTCGAGGACGACGTAGCTGACCTGGGAGATGGAGAGTTCTTTGCGCTGCATCAGGTCGATGACGCGTCCGGGGGTCCCCACGACGATGTCCACGCCCCGTTTGAGCTTGCGGATCTGGTCTCCGATGGAGGCTCCGCCGTAGATGGTCGTGATGCGCAATTGCTTGTCGCCCTGGAGCGAGTTGATTTCTTCGGTAACTTGCAGGGCAAGTTCGCGTGTTGGCGCCAGGATCAGGGCTTGGACGTAGCCTGCGTCCGGCTGGAGCTTCTCAATCAGGGGCAATCCGAAGGCCGCTGTCTTGCCCGTACCCGTCTGCGCTTGCGCGATCAGGTCGGTATGGCCCGCCAAAAGTTCGGGGATGGTCTCTGCTTGGATGGGGGTAGGCTTCTCAAAGCCTTTGGCTTTCAGGGCCGCGAGTGTCGATGGCGACAGGCCCAGGTCTTCAAAAGTGACGTTGACTTCCATTAACTGAATAGGATATTTTCGTGGTTCGAAAGAGCCTTTCTCTTTCTGGCCGCGAAGGTAACAATTTTTCGCGGACGGTCGCCAAGGCTTTGAAAAACAAAGCGCTCGCGGCAGGGTGAGGCTCCCGCGCCCGCCTTCGCGCCTCCGCACCATGGGCCAGTCGGTCGCCCCGCCGCGGCCGGGACCGTTGGGCAGGGGCATCCGCTCATTTTTCGCCGTCCAAGTTCTTTTCCTTACCTTCGGTCCGCAAAACCAATCCGAGGAACAAAGCGCATGAAACAGTTGATCCAGAACTTCAAAACCGGGGAGCTGAAGGTGGAGCAAGTCCCCTTGCCGCAGGCCACTCCGCTGATGGTCAGGGTGCAGAACCGGTTTTCGCTGATCAGCGCCGGCACCGAGAAGAGCACCGTCAGCGTGGGGCAGTCGGGCCTGCTGGGCAAGGCCCAGAAGCGCCCCGACCTGGTGCGGCAGGTCTTCGACAACTTCCGCAAGGAAGGGGCCAGGGCCACGCTCGACAAAGTGATGAACAAGCTCGAAAGCCTCAAGGCCCTGGGATACAGCAGCTCGGGCGTGGTCATGGATTCGCTCGACAACCAGGCGGCCTTCAAGCCCGGCGACCGCGTGGCCTGCGCGGGCCAGGACTACGCCTCCCATGCCGAAGTGGTCTGCGTGCCCCAGAACCTGGTGGTGAAGCTGCCCGAGGCCGTCAGCTTCGAGCACGCGGCCTTCACGACCCTCGGGGCCATTGCCCTGCAAGGCGTGCGCCAGGCCAGCCCGCGCCTGGGCGAGAAGGTCTGCGTCATTGGCCTGGGCCTGCTCGGGCAGTTGACCGTGCAGCTCCTTCGGGCCAACGGCTGCCTTGTCGCGGGCATCGACCTTTCGCCCGACATGGCCCGGCTGGCTAGCCAGAGCGGCGCCCAGCTCGCGCTTACCCGCGAAAGCCCAGAGCTGGCGCAGGCCTGCGCCAACTTCACCAACGGCCACGGCTTCGACGCGGTCATCATCACGGCCGCGGCGCCCACCAACGACCCCGTGGAGCTGGCGGGCGAGCTGCTGCGGAAAAAGGGCGTCGTCGTGGTGGTCGGCGATGTGAAGATGGACCTGCCCCGCAATCCGCACTACTACCGCAAAGAGCTGGAGCTCAAGATGTCGTGCTCATACGGCCCCGGCCGCTACGACCACAACTACGAGGAGCAAGGGCAAGACTACCCCTACGCCTACGTCCGCTGGACCGAGCAGCGCAACATGGAGGCCTTCCTCGACATCGTGGCCTCCGGGGCCATGAAGCTCGACCTGCTCATCTCGCACGTCTTCGGCATCGACAAGGCGCTCGAGGCCTACGACTTGGTGCTGGGCAAGAAGCATGAGCCTTACGTGGGCATCCTGCTCCAGTATCCCGAAGGCCAGGAGACGCGCCGCAGCAAGTTCACGACGGCCTTCAACAGTTTGCGCGAGGTCAACGTCGGCTTCATCGGGGCCGGGAGCTTCGCCCAGAGCTACCTCCTGCCCTTTGTCCGCGGCATGGCCTCGCTCGACACCGTCGTCACGCGAACGGGCATCAGCAGCAGCGGCGTGGCCCAGAAGTTCCAGTTCAACTACGCCTCAACTTCTGTCGAGGACATTCTCAACAACGAGAAGATCAACACGGTGTTCATCGCTACCCAGCACGATACCCACGCGCGTTTTGTGGTGGACGCCCTCAACCGCGGCAAGCATGTTTTTGTCGAAAAGCCCCTGGCCCTCAACTTCGAGCAGTTGGATGTTGTGCGCCAGGCCTACCAGAACAGCAGCGGCCTGCGGCTGATGGTCGGCTACAACCGCCGCTTCGCCCCGGTCTGCGTCTCGGCCAAGCGGCACTTCGCGAACATTGGCGAGCCGCTGGTCATGAATTTCCGCATCAACGCCGGCTTCCTGCCCAAAAGCCACTGGAGCCAGACCTCGGCCGGAGGCGGCAGGGTCGTGGGCGAGATGTGCCACTTCATCGACCTGATGCAGTTTTTCACCGGGGCCCGCCCCACCAGCGTCCACGCGGCCAGCATCCAGACCCGCAACGAGACCGCCACGCCCGAGGACAACCTCTGCGCCACCCTCACCTTCGACGACGGCTCGGTGGGAAGCCTGGTCTATGTGGCCAATTCCGACAGCCGCCTGGCCAAGGAGCGCCTCGAGATCCTGGGCGGAGGCATGGCCTACCTGATCGACGACTTCCGCTCGGGAATGCTCCTCAAAGACGGCAAGACCACCAAGGAGAACTCGGTCGGCAAAGGGCACAAGCAGGAGGTCGAGGCCTTCGTCGAGTGGGTCAAGGGCGGGCCGCGGCCCATCGAGCTCGAATCGCTCTACCTGACCAGCCTGGCGACTTTCAAGATCCTCGAGAGCCTTTCGAGCCGGCAGGCGCAGGCCATCGCCATTCCCCAAGATTGGAACGTCTGAACCATGCCCTGCCCCGCGATGAAGCCCCGAGGCCCTCGAAGCCCGCAGCCAAGCCTTTGGCGGCTGTGGCTGCTCGGCCTGTTGCTGTCCGCTTGCGCCGGCTTGCCGGGGCAGGCCCTGGCGCAGTATCCGCCGGGCATGGAGTGGCGCGAGATCCAGGGGCGCAGCTTCCGCGTGGTCTTCCCCAAGGAAGCCGAAAGCCAGGCCCTGGCCGTGGGCTCGCTGCTCGAAAGGCACGCGGGCGAGATAGCGGACAACCTCGAGGTCGAGCCTAGGCCCATCAGCATCTACCTGAACAACAGGGCCGCCGTGGCCAACGGCTACGTGGCCCTGGCCCCCGAGTACGCCAGCTTCAACCTCCAGCCGCCCGCGACGGCCCGCGCCTTCGGCTCGGCCGACTGGCTCAGCCTGCTAACGGTACACGAATACCGGCACGTGGTCCACAACACCGCGTTTCTGCGGGGCTGGGAAAAGGTGGGAAGCCTGTTTTTTGGCGACTACGGGCGGCTGCTCTTCCGCTACTCGCTGCCCGCCTGGTTCGTCGAGGGCGACGCCATCCTGGCCGAAACCCAGTTCACCCAGGGCGGGCGGGGGCGGGCGCCTTGGTTCGACATGCACTACCGAAGCCTGCTGGTCAACGACTTGGAGCTGGAGTGCTACCCGGCCCGCTTCGGCTCGTACCGGCATTTCTACCCCAACCACTACCACCTGGGCTACGTGCTGGCCGCGCACGGCCGCGCCTGGCATGGGGCCGACCTCTGGGCCAATGTGCTGCGCGCCAACGCCTGGCGTTCGTTCTGGCCCTACGCCTTTTCGCTCAGCCTCAAGAAGCACTCGGGCCTAAACGAGCGAGAGTTTTTCGAGGAGACCCGGCAGCGGCTCCGCGAGCAGTGGATGCTCCAGGTCCACGAACTCGACATGAGCATCATGGAGCAGAAAAACGAGGCCCCGAAGAAGTTCTGGACCAGCTACGAGCAGCCGCAGTACCTCCAAAACCACCAGGTCGTCGTGCTGAAAAGCGGCCTCGACCAGCCCCGGCAGATCGTCCTGCTCGACGAGCGAAACCAAGAGACCGTCCTGCGCACCACGCGCACCGAGCACCTTTCGGCGGGAGGCAGTATGATCTGCTGGACCGAGAGTACCCGGCATCCGCGCTGGGAAAGAGAGACTTACAGCGACATCTACCTCATGGAGGCCGAAGAAGGAAAAGCCCGGCGCCTTACCCGGCGCGGGCGTTTCTTCAGCCCGAGCCTTTCGCCCGAAGGCGATCGGCTGGCCGCCATCCGCTTCAAGACCAACGGCCAGTGCGACCTGGTGGTCATGGAGACGGCCACGGGCAAGACCCTCTGGGAATATCCCAATCTTGAAAACTACTTGCTGCGCAATCCCTGCTGGGATCCCTCGGGCCAGAAACTCGCGCTAACCCTACACCAGGGCGACCTTTCGAGCCTGGCCCTGCTCAACCTCACCACGGGCAGGCTGCGCCTGCTGACCGACTGGAAACCAGTGGCTTACGACGAGCCCCAGTTTTACCAGCAATACATCATCTTCAACAGCCCCGAGCTGGGGCTCGACAACCTCCACGCCATCGACACCGTCCGGGGCATCGAAAGCATGGTCATCCGCTCAAAATTCGGCGCCGCCAACGCCTGCGTGCTCGAAAACAAGTTGGTCTTCCAAGATTACGGCCCCCTGGGCTACGACCTCTCGGAAGTCGAGCTGCGGCCCCAGGGCTGGTTCTCCGTCCGGCTTTATTTCCCGAATCCCGTCCTTTTGTTCGACAAGGCCGCCCAACAGGAAAAAAGCGCCGCGTTCGCCAGCGAGGCTTTGCCTTTCCAGGTGCTAGAACACCGCGCGGCCAAGGATTTGCTGAACTTCCACAGCGCCTTTTTCAACTTGTTGGGAAACCGTCTGGACCTGACGGCCGTCTCGGAGGACGCGCTCGGGCGCATGACCCTCATGCCCGCTTACAGCCGCGACTTCCGCCTGCAAACCTCCACCTTGAGCCTTTTCGCCCGCTGGAACCAGAGCTACCTGCGCCCCGGCCTGCGCGTTTCGACCGACGACCGCCGCCTCCACGACCTGGACCTGGACTGGACCGAGCAGTCGGCCCGCGTTTCGCTCGACTTGCCGCTCAACTTCAGCACCGGAAGCCAGACCAGTTCGCTGCTGGCCCAGGTCGGCGCCGGGCTGACGCGCTACTCGTTCGAGCCTGGGCGGGAGTTCTTTGGCCGAAATTCGGGCAGGCTGGCGCCCGCCTGGGTCTCCTTGTCCTTCGGCTGGCAGGTTCCGCAGGCCCTGCGCGACCTTGGCCCGCGGCGAGGAGTGCGGGCCGAAGTCCTGGCCCAGACCAGCGCCCTCGCGGGCGACTTCCGCGCCAGCCAGCTTTCGGCCAGCCTGCAAGGCCTGCTCTGGGGCGGACTGCCCAACACCAGCCTGCGCCTGAAGGCCATGTTCGAGAGCCAGTCCGTCGAGTCGTACCTCTTCAGCTTCCGGCAGTCGGTGGCCAACGGCCTGCCGCGCTACCTCGAGCAATTCCGCGCCCTGGAGGCCGAGTACCACTTCCCGATCCTGGCGCCCGACCTGAGCCTGGGGCCGGTGCTCTACCTCAAGCGCGTCTGGGGGAGCCTCGGCGGCGCCCGCTGGCACGAGAGCACACGACTCTTCGAGCTCGACTACCAAGCCCGCTCGGCCTGGCTGCGGCTCGATTTCGAGACCCACCTGCTGGCCCTGGAGGCGCCCGTGGTGTTCGGCCTGGGCATCGCCGAGACCCGCGGCTTCGACTCGCTCGAAAACGGCACCCGTTTCTTTTTTCACACCAGCCTGAACTTTTGAACATGGAACATCTCAGCGCGGCGCTCTGCCAGTGGTACGCCGCCAACCAGCGCAAACTGCCCTGGCGCGGCACCCACGATCCTTACAAGATCTGGCTCTCGGAGGTCATCTTGCAGCAGACCCGCGTCGCGCAGGGCCTGGCCTACTACCAGCGCTTTGTCGAAGCCTTCCCGACGGTGGCCGACCTGGCCCAGGCCAGCGGCGAGCGGGTGACGCGGCTCTGGCAGGGCCTGGGCTACTACTCGCGGGCCCGAAACCTGCACCTCGCGGCCCAGCAGGTCGTCGAGAGGCACGGCGGGCGCTTCCCCGAAAGCTACGCCGGGCTGCGCGCCCTGCCCGGCGTGGGCGACTACACGGCCGCGGCGGTGGCCTCGCTGGCCTTCGGACTGCCGCACGCCGTTGTCGATGGCAACGTCTATCGCGTCATTTCGCGCCTGCTGGGCATTTCGACGCCCATCGACAGCGGGGCCGGCAAGCGCGAGTTCGCCAGCCTGGCCCAAGCCCTGCTCGACAAGGCCCGCCCCGCCCTGCACAACCAGGCCATGATGGAGTTCGGCGCCACGCTCTGCACGCCCAAGTCGCCCCAATGCGGCCGCTGCCCCGTGGCCGACGCGTGCGTGGCCCTGCGCTCCGGACGCGTGGACGAGCTGCCCGTCAAGGCCAAGAAGATCGTCCAGAAAGACCGCTTCCTGGTTTACCTCTTCATCACCTGGGGCGACTCATTCCTGGCCCGCCAGCGTGGCGACGACGGCATCTGGGCCCGGCTGCACGAGTTCCCCGGCTTCGAGGTCGAAGGCCCGCTCACCGACTCGGAGCTCCTGGCCTCCGAGCCTTTCGCCGCGCTGACCCAGGGCCTCGCGCACGAGCTGGAAGCCATCGGCCCTCCGCTGACGCACCTGCTCACGCACCAGCGCATCTGGGCCCGCTTCGTGGAGCTGCGCCTTCAAGGCCCGCCGCCGCCCGAGCACCCGCTGGGCGAGTACACCTGGCTCAGCCCCTCGCGCTCCGAAGACCTCGCCTTCCCCAAGCTGATGCTCCGCTTCTTCGACCAGAGGCGCCAAGGCCGCCAAAGCCCTTCGCTGTTCTGATGCCAAGCCGCTGGAAATGCTTGTGCAATCAGTTCGTCCTCAAGATCTTCTCCATCTTTTTGCCTTTGGCCAATTCATCGACCAGCTTGTCCAACATGCGGACTTTTTGGGTCAAGGAATCCTCGATTTCTTCGACCCTATAACCGCAAATCACTCCTGTTATGAGCTTTGAACTGGGATTCAAGCTTGCTCGTCCGAAAAACTCTTCAAAAGTAGCTTTTTCGGCTATCAGCTCATTCAATTTCGCTTCATCGAAACTCGTCAGCCATTCAATGACTTGATGCAGTTCTTCCTTGGTCCGGCCTTTTCGCTCCACTTTTGCAACATAGTGAGGATAAACAGAGGCAAAGGTCATTTTTGCCATTCGTTCGTTGTGTTCAGGCGTGGCTTTCATCGCTGGTGGGGTGGGGTGTGATGGCCCAGACTGCCCAAAATGCTTGCCAAGCCTGGGGTTTGCCTGCGGCCCGAGTTTTCTTTTTCAGCCCAATTGCATTCCAACGCAAAGGACTCCCTCGACATACGGTCTGGTTCGCATTGAACCGCAACAGGCTTCTGGCCCGCAGGAGTTCGCTGCTCCCGGGATTTCACCCGGGGCTGTTCCAATTCAATCCCTACGGGATGGGCCGGAACAGCGTCACTCTGCCCTTGGCACTTGGTTTCCGCCAAGCGGAAGAGGCCCCTGCCCCAGCCCCCCCCGCACGGCGATGAAAACGGTGCAAGCCCCGCACCGCCACGCCTTCCCAAGCCCGCGAAATCCCACCCAGCCGACCCAAAACGCAGCCCATCTTCTTGACAACCAGGCGTTTGCGGCGCTGCAACGCCCCCCGAAGCACGACCCGTGCCCAAGTTCAAAAAAAATTGCCCAGGCATTTGCTTTTTGAAAACATAGTTTGTATCTTTGGCTATCGTCAATTCACCCGCCCCGATGAACATGCTACCCTTCAAAACGGCGGATGTCCAGGGCCCAAGCCGGCTGCTGAACTTCCAAAACCTGTCGATTCGGATTTTTACGGATGGGCGAAACTTTGGATCTGTGCATTTGGTTCTTCATGCGCGATGGTGCTTTTGGGTAGGTGTTGAAGAGGGTGGAAGTATGATGTTACTCGGGCATTGTAAGTCGTCAGACAGGCAAAAAAATAACAACAAAATTGAACAACCCAAAAATACCATTTCAAGTTGGAAAAAATTGGATTCATAGAGATAAAAATAACAGGTTCGAAGGGAAACCTTGAACTTTCACCCGACAATTATGACATTCGGGAGATTATCTCTATTCTCGAAAATGCCGAAAATTTGCTTCATCCGGGCGATAAGAGAGACAGGCCTAGCATCAGCTACAAGATTGAAGAAGGCTCTGTGAAACATATACTTAAAACCTCAATTCAGCATATCATTGGTTTTAATGCTATCATCGGACAGGTTAGTCTATTTCAAAACATTGACTTTCTTGACTTAGGGACTGCAAAGGCATTTGAAAATATTCAGGATATAGCCACAAGCCGTAATTATGTTTTTAACATCAAAACATCTCTCGACAACACAAATGAAATTCGAGTTGACAAAACGACACACTATCATAGAACAGAGGCGATATGGGTTGACGCGGAGTTTTATTTCTATGGCAAAATCACAAACGCTGGTGGAAAGGGTAAAACAAATTTACATATTCTCACTGACGAAGGAAGTTTTATTGTGCAAACACCATTGTCGTTTTTTGAAAACCTAGAAGAAAATATCATACACAAAAAACCTTATGGCATAAGAGCGACAGGCAAGCAACATTCGGAAACGGGAGAAATTGACACGTCAACGTTAAAGTTTATAGAGTTGGTTGACTACCAACCCAAATATGACGAGCAATATCTACAAGCGCTTCGGGACAAAGCAAAAAAATCTTGGCTTGGCAGTATCGACCCCGACAAATGGCTAAAAGAAACAAGGGGTGGATATGATGCATAAAGCTATTTTACTTGACACGAGTTTCTTCATTCGCTTTTTGAATGAAAGTGACCCTCTATTCAAAAATGCAGATGGATATTTTCGATACTTTTTGCAAAAAGAAATTAGAATGATGATTTCTACTATCAGCATTGCGGAATATTGTGTCGGAGGCGATATTCACGAACTTCCTTTGAGAAATATACAAATAGTTCCATTCAATTTAGACCACTCTAAACGAGCAGGTGAGTTCGCAAGAATTGCTTTTAATGCCAAAAGAAGCAGAAAAATAGATGTAACCAATCACTACCATCCGACAAAAATTGAATTTTGCATTTATCCTGATTTAAAAGTCTGATTTACAGATACTTCCGAGTCTGGTTTTCCGGATT
>JFJP01037274.1_pt1 | contig 34102 bp, 58 predicted proteins | sample 431651 | NCBI WGS metagenome assembly JFJP01 (sample SAMN02602958, study PRJNA72255) | Microbial mat metagenome, whole genome shotgun sequencing project. | biome: fresh water; feature: sink hole; material: water; isolation source: purple microbial (photo- and chemosynthetic) mats found in... | reverse complement strand
GAACGTTGTCGCTCGACAAGATTTACCGTGGCATCAGAAGGTTTAATCGGTTTGCGGTGGAAAATACAGACCGGGAGTTCTTCATCACGCGGGTGGCGTGTGGTTTGGCTGGTTTGAAAGACCACGTCATTGCCCCAATGTTTTTGATTCTTCCAAACTGCAACTACCCTGAAGAGTGGGAACCGTTACTTCTAGCAACGTTGGACTGAAATCTGTAAATAGAAACCTGACACCAATAAAGAGAATGAGCACATGAAAGTTTTACACGGCCTCTCAACAAGCGACTGGCACTTGACTGGCGGGTTGACAAGATTCTTCCCGCTCAAGGCGTTGGAAAAGCAAATGGCGGAAATTGACAAGGTGTTCAAGTACGCCATTGAGCACGACATTCACCACATCTTCATGCCCGGAGATATTTCGGACAAGGCACGTCTGGATGAAGCGACGTTTATTGCGCTTATCGCGTTGCTAGTTCGGTACGACAAGTACGTTTCGTTCTACTACAGCTTAGGCAACCATGACGTTGCCCAAGTCGGAAAGACCGCAATGGACTTGCTGAAGGTATTCATCGACAACAGCATGTTTAAGAACGTGCACCTATTTGAGTCACCGGCGATCAAGACCATTGACGGCGTTGATGTGTGTATGATGCCGTTTCCGTATAGCGAAGCCCCGAAGTCGAAAAGGGCCAAGCTTATATTTGCCCACGTTGAAGAAGTTGGCGCGGTCGGCGACTACGGAGTAAAACTGAAGACGTCGTCGTCCAAGCTTCTGCGCAACCCTCGCGACTACATGATTTCTGGACACCTTCACACTTACCAAGAACTCAAGTCGGCGCGTGCCCTGTACAACGGTGCGCCGTATCAAAAGACGTTTGGCGAGTCTCACAAAAAAGGGTTCATCGAATTCAGGGCCAAGTACTCTCCAGATGGAAAGCTGCTTGTTAAACACGAGTTTGTTGACAGCAAACCGGGCTTTAGGTTGGACACGCTCAAAATCGAACAGAGCACAGATTGGGATCAGCTAGAGCACGGTGAGCACGTGTTCTACAGAATATATCTTGGTGACGGAGTTGTTGCTCCAAAAGACATAACGCGTGAATTCCCAAACATTATCCAATTGAATGGTGCAACTTATCGTGGACGTAGTAATTTGGAAGAGGTTCAGAAGGTGTCTGCCGATGACATCCCGAAGATTACACCACTCACAGGCTTGATCGAACTGCTGATGACTTACGATCTTGAAAAGGCCGAAATTAGACGCGCTGTCCGTATGGTTAAGGACGCAATTAAGGAGTTGAATGATGGACACAGTTAGAAAACGTTTTGTTCCCCAACCATACAGTGTTGATGGAAATGTTTGGACTGTCAAGCACTGCAAAAGGCCGGACGAAGAGTTTGCTGTTTTCCACAAAGGGATGCTAGTTGAACCGCGCAAAGTCGAGATTGTTGACGACTCGACAGTTCGCATTCACATGGAGCCGACCGCCAGCCATGACGAGTACGCGCTGCTTGTCAAATGAAAACATACGACGTTCGCTACGCCATGATGGTTGAACAGTCTGTAAATGAACTTGTTGAAGAAGAGGACAAGCTCTTTATACAGGTATACAAACTCAAGGTCTTCAAACTCCGACGTAGGGTGTGGATGGCCCGGAGACGTCACTGGAAAGGATTCAAGAAATGAAAATGCTACTCAGTCTAGGTACAGACACAGAGTTTACTGAAATGATGAACGGTGATTTTGGCCTAACCATCAGCAACACGCATGGTCATATTTCAGTGATCACCGGTTCCCCATACAGTCCGGCAAAACATTCAATCACCGACTTCGTTGTTGATGACAAGATGCGCAAGCAAGGTCACGGCGAAGCGTTGTTGAAGGAAGCAATTCGTCGTTTCGGCGAAGACCTAGGTGGCCAAGCGTCATCGAAAGCAAGTGTAAGTTTGATGTATAAGAACGGTTTTCGTATGGCCGTCAATCCTCGTGGTTCTCTCGAAGAGGCTTTGGAGAAAATGCGCGAAGATAGTTCTGTCTACATGCGCCTCAAGAAACACTAACATGACATAAGGAGATTCAAATGCCACAACGCGTCATCACAAGCCACATCGTCAACCCGGCAAACGACCAGATCACGATCACTGTTATGGACGAGCCGGGTCAGGGTGGTGCTTGTCATAAGTACTTGGTTGAGTTCTGCAAGGACAGCCCGATTCCGCACCCAACCCCGTCAGTCGAAATCAACTTCCAGAACGGCCCGATTGCTGAAGCTGGCGTTAATGGTTTGACTCAGGAAGTGCTTCTCGCCATTTGCATCGACCGCCTCGAAGGTTTCCAGAAAGGCAAGTTCAAATGCGAAGACAACGAACTGGCGTTGCAGTACATGAAGGCCGCTCAAAACAGGCTGCAAAGACGTACGCGTGCACGCATGGAACGCGGCGTTGAAGGTACAAACAAGAAGTAACCAAACGCACAACGACAAAAAGCCCCACCAACTTCGCAATGAGGTTGGTGGGGCTTTTCCGTTGGTTCTACGTTTACCAATCGCGTATTTGATTGTACCGTTTTTCCAACCTAGCATATCTCCTGCACCATAGGTCAGCCTCTGCTCGAAGTGCCACTTTTTCCTTGGCGTGTTCAGCCTTCAGCTTTTTCAAGTGCTTGTTGAAGCGAACTCTAAGTTGCGTCAATGGGTCAAGGTCGCTAGTTGGAATAGGTGTCCAAGGTTCAGGCAAGGCGATATGGACAAGGCATTTGTTCTTATTCCCAACCCTAGACTTACCATTGTGTTTCAGCATCCCCTTCATGCGGAGACTTTTGAACCTCGCATCAATTGTCGAGCGGTTGACGACCTCGCCTGTCTCTTCCTTAAACCTCTTGACTAATACTTTAGCCGCCTCGAAAGACGTACAACCTCGACGTCCACATTCAACTGCAAAGTCATAAACTCTCCACTCCCAAGCATTAACGCGAACCGTTTCTGCTGCGTCTTTGCTAGTGTGAGGGTCATGTCGTCTGACCATACCAAGTGTATTGTGCATCAAATCCTCCTATGGAAGTCCAGTTATAAACAGCTTGTGGCTCGGTCTTGATGATGAAACGTACAAGCACCGGTAGGCAGTATCACGATCAGGGTTCTTCAAAATATCTGAAGCATCAACAAACGTCACCATGAACGTTGACCCTTGAGCGCGATGCGCCGTTATTGCAAATGCGTGTCTGATGCAATGGAACCTGTACTTCAAGCCCCAAAACTTCCGCCACACTTTCCCTTGTCCGGGCTGTCTAGCTTCGTGTGCTAGTTGACCCAACGTCCGCTGAAACTCCTGCTCACTGTTTTCATGGATTGGCCGTATGTGCAACGTCCGACCATCTTCCATTTCAACTTGAAGGTGGTAGCACGTCATGCCGGTGATGTGGTCGTCAGCAACCACTGACGAAACGACAACACCCTCTTCGTCGACAGTCGCCACAATCTTACCAAATTCTTCCATCGGCTCGGTTATGACTATGCGGTCACCAACTATCCAACGTCCAAACGAAAGCTGTTCATTGGTGAAGAGTTCTTGACGGATTATCTCGTTCAGGTGATCTACCGTCCTATTTCTCCAAGCGACAGCACGTGAGTTTACAAACCCTTTCTTAGCATGCTTACGAAGTCGTTCAACAAAACCGTTTCTCGACAACTGCCACACGCAACGTTTGCCCTCGTTCAATTCAATGGGTGTGAGTCGCGTTCCGCTTTCAATGTGGTCCCTGATGTGGGTGGCCAACGTCAAAATCTGGTTATCATGACGCACGACCTCGGTCAACAACGACTGCTGACATTCAATCTCCCAAACAGGGCTGCGGTCTTCACCAACAGGTGGAAGCTGCGCCGGGTCACCAACGAATAGGAACTTGACTCCCCACCGCTTACGTGATTCGTCAATGTACTTGACGAGTTCACTGTTGAGCATGGAAGCTTCGTCGACAACAATGATCTTGACTCCACTCAGGTCAACCTTCTCGTCTGACGGCGTGAGAACCAACTCGTCTTCTCGCTGAACCATCTTCAAACCAAGAACGCTGTATATGGTCTTGCATTTGTAATCAGGCAACAACTTCCTCAAAACCTTCGTCGCCTTATTCGTCGGTGAAGTAAAGATGACTACTGATGAGGACATCGTTTGAGCGAAGTGTTGCAGAAGGAATGTCTTACCAGTTCCAGCATACCCGCACAGCCTGTAGTACGGCATCATTGACGCTGTCCAAGCGTTTACCAGTCTCAAGGCTGCTGCTTGCTTAAAGGTCAGTGGTTTCAAAGGTTTTGACCGTGGCAGCTTATCGGAAAACTTTTTGTAGTTTGCCCGTGCGATGTTTAAGACGCTCTGCACTTCTATAATCTGTTTCATGTACGTCTTCAACAACTGCTCGGCTACGGCGTCAAACTCCGTTAGTGGTTTTCCAGAATCATCGGCAACACGACCAGTTGGAATATTTGTGGCTCGTTCAAACGTCTCAAGCCAGTTCAGTTGATCGTTTGTCAAAATGGACTCCCTTCACCATCAGCAAGAAGTTGCCGCAATGTCGATTTCAACTTCGACAACGTCTCAACAGTGTTCACTCTACTCATTATCTCTTTGTTCTCTGCGTCGAATGCGATGTACCCAATGCCTAGCTCTGCATATTTATCAGCCGCCAACTCCATCAACCGTTTATGAACTCGTGTTCTCTGCGAAGCTGAGAAGAAATCAAACGCCGTCTTTGACACTGGATCGTAGCACAGTGCGACCTTCTCAGATTTTGAGTACTCAATCATTGGGAGCGGGAACTCTAAGTTGGTCAATGCCGTGGGCCAACGTGACAAAATGAAAGCGATCCGGGCTGCATCTTGTTCATCACCCAAGTACATGTAGACGCGATCACGTACAAACATCCTGATCTTGGTGGACAGACCTGCACGACTGTATCTACCGTTCCCACACCTGACGCACGCCACTTCACCGATAAGGTGGTTTGTGACCAGCGCCATCTCACAACCCTTCACATGCACCGTGTTTGGACCGTGCATGTTTCGCAGACGTTGTTTATACAGCAGCAACGTCTGACCTTCAAAAAGTTTTGCCATAGTCTTATTCTCGCGTGTGTCTTATTGAGTTGTCTTTACAGTATTTGGTTTTATGGTCAAAAAAGCATGCCAATTGCCTATTTTCTTCAAAAACGCCAAAAAATTGACTTACGTTTCGGTTTTAAATAAAAAACCGCCTTTTTGGGAGGTTTTTATTGTTGAGTAAAATCAAGGACTTACAGCTAGGTCTTAAAGTGCTAATATAGGGATTGACTTACAAACGTAAGTCAATTTAAAAAACGCATCACCAGACACGCATCTGAGAGCATGTTTTTCAAATTGACTTACGTTTGTAAGTCAATTTCCCCGCGAGAACTGTAAATACGCTAAGTAGGTTGACGGCGTGCGGCGTAGCGAGCTTGCGAGTGTAGACGCACCAAGCAACTTACGGTTCCAACGGATAGTGTATTCCCTTTGGTTCACGCGGTTAAGCGACCCTGCACACTGACCGAACTGGTTTAGAGGTTGGGAGACGAAGACACTCGGAGCGCCAGCGAAGAGTGTGGTGTCGACGAAGCGCAGCGAGTCGACCCACTAACCTTAACCCTTCAGTTTCCTCTACACTGACTGACCTAGGTAAGTGGAGTTGATTGGTAAGTGCACTCGGTTTTATTCGTTGTTGGGTGTAGGGTGTTATGGGGGAAACCTTTTTCAAAATTTGGGATTTTGAAACACTGTAAAGGTCAACTCACTAGGTTAGACGTTGGTTAGGTTTGGAAAAGCCAGCTTCGCTTCGCTACGCCTTTTCGCTTCGCTCAAAGGGCTTTTCGCGCTAAAGCGCAATTGGAATATTCGCTTCGCTCATATTCCGGTCCAAGGACAGTACTGATCTTATTTGGGTTGTAGGTGTAATTCGCTTCGCTCATTACACCGAACCTTTCTACCGAAAGACAATACTCTTTAAACCAAAAGACAAAGACCGACTTGGTACTAATTTGGTTTTTCGTTATACACTTTTTCGCGGCCCTCGCGCCAGCGAAATTCGCGCAAGAAAAAACCCATCAACTCTATAAGGAGGACGCCAACCAAAAACCCTACCCTTTCATGGGTGGCAAGCTCGACGCGGTTTTCAGCATCGAGTCCAACACGGCTAAAAGGAGGTATGAACTCATGCCCAACTACTTTAAATTTGTTTTCACGTTGTTCCTTTTAACAGCAACACTTCTTCCCGTCAGAAGTTCGGCGGATTCTCTTGCGGCGTCGTTGCGGTCGCCGCTCCAATCAGCGTCATCATATATCAAACGTCACAACCCGGTCCTGACAGACCAAGACGCACAAACGTTTGCTGCCTATGTTCTTGAATATGCACAGGAGTTTGACCTCGATCCCCGGTTGCTACTTGCAATCATGAAGGTTGAGTCAAGGTTCGACCCTGATGCGTCGAATTCACATGGGCGCGGTTTGATGCAAGTTGTCCCTCGGTGGCATTTAGCCAAAATCAAACACGCACGTAAACGCTTCAATGTGCACAGCTTGTTTGAACCGCAACTCAACTTGTTCGTCGGTGCTTGGATTTTTCGTGAGAATATGAACGTCTCAAAAAGCGTGCGCGAGGCACTGCTCAGGTACAACGGTACTCTGGCAGACCCGCGTTCAACGTACGCAAACCTTGTTTTACGAGAATCACGGACGATTCAGCTTTAACACAACGTCTAAAGTAGGTGGGGCGGCTCTTAACGGGGTCGCCCCTTTTTCGTTGGCGCTTCCAAACCGGCCTCTTTTTGGAGGGGTTGACAAAAGCTGTAAAAAGGAGTATAATGATCTTACACCGGGATTTCCGTCCCCCGCTGTATATAGGATTTTCCCTATATTCCGAAATCATCGGACTTTGGACGTTGTGATATTTTGAGGACTAGGTGATGCCTAAGAAATTAAAGATGTTGGGAAACAAAAAATTGCTTGAAGCGGTTGCACAAGGTTGCATCTTTTCCAACTTCGATGATTTGTGCGAAGTGATCGCCACGGCGGGAACTGAAGCGGCTGGACATGTTGGTGCGCGTGTCGAATTTTCCAAGCTTGAAGCGTTGATCGAACAAGACATTGTTGAAACGTCCTTGTGTATGTTTCCCGGTTGCTGCCCCGGTTGGTACTACCACGGAAAAGGCAACCTCGCAGCAGCGCACTACAAGGTTTCGATAACGTACGTTAACCGACCTGCTGATCGTATCGTTTTCTAAAACTGGTGGGTGGGGAAACCCACCCATTTGGAGGTTGCATGGAAACACGAATAGACGTTCAAATTCTTCGGGCCGCGCTCAAGCGTGACGGGGTTTGGTTTGTTGATCTGCGCGGTGGTAGAACTCAGTTGTAGCGCCGCGCTTGTTTTAATCTTATCTGGTTTGGGAGACGTGAAAAATGAAATTTCATATGGTTGGTCGGCCTCAACAGTTTCAGAGCGTCGTCGTTACATGCCATGACGAGGTTATGGTGGAGTTGCTGAACAAGGTCGACAACTTCCGCTGCACCGTCGAGGACATCGTTAAGGAACGTACCGGTTCCAGCAGCTTCAGCTTCGGTTATATGTTTGCAAGCGGAGCAAAGCTGAAGCCATGTTCCAAACGTCACACGTTTGCAATCTACGGGTATTCGAGTGACGGCCACGACACGTTGGCCGCGATTCAGGAACTCAAAATGCTCATGGCCTTGCGTAAGGCTCAACAAGAACACAACATGCTTGCTGCAATGCTCAAGCACGAACCCGGACAGGTGGTGATCAAATGAAGACGATTCTGGTTATCATTCTGGTTCTGAACAGTCGGTCTTACTAAGAGAGCGTTCAATACGTTGTCGAGTATCCGACTGAAGCCGCTTGCATGAGGATGCAAGCAACGTTTGCAACGACTGGGATCGTGTTCGAGAAAGCCAATTGCGTTCCGAAATTCCAATCAGTTAAAGGGGTAAAGAAATGAAACTCAAACAAGGCTTGTTGATTTCCAACAATGGTCGGGTGGCGATCCTCGTATCTGAAATCGTCGGGATCGAAAACTTTGACGATAGCAGCGGTGATACGTTTGTGTACCTTCGCGGACGGTCAGATCGAGTCTTGATTGAAGAACCTGTCTTTGACGTTGTCGAAGCTTGGCAAACGGCTTTGGAAGGCAAACGTAAAAAGCCTGCCGCGTTTGATGTTGAGGACGACGGGCCAAAGCTGCTGACTGGTTTCGGCCTTCCGCCAACGTTGCTTGCAAAGCTGAACGGCGCTCGGTGGTATACGGTTGATGACGCAATGAAAGCCGGAAGCGGTGAACTCTTCGCGGTCTTGGGTCGTGACTACTTCCTCGGCTTCATTCGCATCATGGACAGCACGGGAATCAGGTTTGATGACTTAGGTATGAAAGTTGATTTCAAAGGTTGATTTTATAAACGTTGTACTCTTTCCTTAAAGGAGGTCAGATGCCAATTATCTACCCTGCCGATGTTCGGGGAGTTAGTGCTGGTGCGCTTCGCCAGCTAAAACAGAATGGACACACTACTGCTTGTAAAGGGTTGTGGAATGTAGCTGCTGTCAAAAACAAGCTCACTACCGAAAGCGGTGCGCTTTATTTCAACAAACGTGAACCTGCCGGAGAATATATGGAAGCCCTTGAACAGACCAAAAATCTCATCAACGAAAACACAGAAGCAATCCAAGTTTCAGCAACCAAGCTGGTTGAAACTGCACAGTCTGGTAACAAGAAGCTGGCAGAAGTCACTGGAAAGATGCGTGACGGCGCTGAAAAGCTCGGGACCGTGATGGACAAGTTTATGAAAATTGCTGCTCGTGGGGATTTTGCAGAAACAGTTAGACTGACCGAATCTCTTGTTTCTTCTCTCGAACGGCTTGCGGTTCTTGAAGAGAAAGGGTTGTTGGACAAGGTTATGAAAGCTATGTCAGCCTAGACAAACGCCGTATGGTATTCAGGCGAGTACCATACTTCATTTTGTCAAGGAGAGTAAAAATGAGTACAACGTTTTGGGTAGAAGATGGTCCCACACAGCAGGTCCGTGATATTGATTGGGACGGTGAACCAGCTTTTGAAGATGATGGCGTGACTCCGAAGTTTTACGAAGAACCTATTCACGAAATCAACATTGCCGACCTCAACTTCGTACGCATGTTCGCGGCTCTTGGGTACGTTGTTCCTGCTGGAAAGGTTGGTAAGTTTGAAGTTGAAGACCTGCCTGATCTTCGCCGCCGACTGATCGCTGCGTTGGCTGGCAACATGGAATACATGACGCGTCCTTTCGAGCGTCTCCGTGGTGACATGGAAGAACAAGGGACCGAAGGCAACGTCACAACGATTGGTCGCGGGATGACGATTGTTGACTGCGGTACAAACCTTGACCAAGTACGATCACGGCTTGAACGCCTTCTGGCGGTGGCGGTTGCAGCCTCCGCACTTAACAAACCGATTATTTTCGCATAGGGATTGAAATGAAACTCTCAACAACGTTCGTTGCACTAGTTTGGAACAACTCCGGTAAGATGGTGAAAGTCATCTTCTTTCTTGGTCTGCTGCTGGCCTTCTTCGACATTTACCACGGTCGCGGCTTTACGCCATTCCATTTCTACGGCTTCTTTGGCTGCTGCTGATTAAAGAAGCTGAGACAACTTTGCTGAAGCAACAGGTTTGCGTATACAAAGAACTCAGTGAGGTCTTGACGAAGGTTGCAGCTGACGGAAAGGTTGGTGCTTAGATGGAACAGATCAATGCTGGTGACTTGATTGAGTCAGTGGTCGACAGACCTGAGTATCCGGTTGGGACGCGCGGAACTTGCATCCAAATCGGTAGTATCGAGTGCGAAGAGTACTTGTCTGTTACGCTCGAAAGCGGTCGCCGCCTCGGACCAATCTTGGCAGATTCTTGGAAGATGGTTGAAAGGGGGGTAATTTCTATGTCTGTTACTGTGAAAGAACGCATGGCAACAGTATCAAGGTTTCGTGCTTCGAGCCTTGCAACAAAAAACGAGTACCGTGCGTTAGTCGAGCAGATAGAAGAAATGAGAGCCAAAGCTGACGCGCTGCGCAATTCGTACCGGCGTGAACGTGATAAGGCCGCGTCCATGCTAACTGCGATTCAAGAAGATTGTGATCACGGCAATAGGAGAATCTTACACAATAAAGATAAGCCTTGGATGTTGAGGGACATGTGTCCTGATTGTCGAAAGGTCTTTGCCTCAGGTACGTCGCTGGTTCCGGTACAACCTAAACCTGAGGAGCCAGTTCTTGATGACGCAATTGTAGACGTACTAGAAGACGTGATCGAGAAGGTGGAGGCAGAAGTTGCGGCTCCAGTTGTAGACTCTCGGGTTGTTCCAATTCGCAGAATGGTTCCTGAGCTTTTGGTTCATAGTTGGACAGCGGACGTGCCGTTCAGGACGTTTGTGCAACGTGCTTGGCACCAGTTTGACAACTCTATGGACTTTTTCGAGTTCGAGAACTTAGTCTTTAAAGCATTGAACGTTTCATCGTTTGCGTTTCCTACTAAGAACAGTGGTGGTACGGTGCGTCAGTTCTTAGCGAAGTTTTACAAGCCGGTCAACGACCGTCTGTGGGACGGGGCAACTAACGATGACAGTCTTCGGCTTCTCTGTAATATGTTGGGGTTTACGAAAAAAGGGTGCGCAAAGCTAGTAATCAAAGCGCGGTTATTGACAAAGAAATCTGATTGGAAGACAGTAAAATGAAAACATATGTGATCTACAACGAGTCGCTGAAAAGTTACTGGAATGATGATTCCTGTTCATGGCACTCACAACCAAGCGATGCGGTTCATTACACTGAGCCGCATGAGGCCCATATGGAAGCAAACAACATCATGCGTCGCGCCAACGACTACACGATGCAGTTGAAGATTCTTCCGTACGAACACGTCACCGGCGGGAAGACGTTTTACAACGTGTGGCATTTGATCCCGAAAGACCAGAAGCAGTTGACGCCCGGTCAGGCTGACCTGCACTTCCGGCTGATGGGCATGCCGCGAAATGATTTTCTGAAACAGACGGTCGAGGGTATTTTTAATTGCCCGAATCCAGTTGAAGTGTTTGGTGCGCGGTACGTTCGTGTTGCACAGGTTGCTATAGAGCACACGGTTGATTGCACCGAACTCGAAAAGCTTGGCCTTGTGTTTCAGAAGACCAACAGCTTCAATAATTCTTGGTTTGAAAACGTTGGCGTGACCGCGACGGTTGAAAGCGCCCGATCAACATCGGTTGGTGACGTAATATCAGTTGGCGATTCGTACTTCGCCGTTGCCTCCGTCGGGTTTGTGAAAGTGGACGTTTCGGAAAAGTCAGCATGAGAACGATTGCCAGTCAGGTTAAGGCGTTGGATGTCGGTGAGACGTTGGTGCTTGAGACTCTTGACATTGCAAAGACGCAACGGGCGGTGGCCAGCGCCGCCTCAAAGCTCAAGCACACTGTTGAACAGAAAGGTTTCTTCGGGGTCGCTGGAAACGGTGACCTTGAGTCAACAGCCTTCATCAGAATAATTCGAGTGAGGTAAAAATGGAAGTACGACTCTATTGCTTTGGGCAACTGATAAACGATCACTTCCCAGTGCTTGCGGTTCCTCGTGTCGGGGAGACAGTCACCTCAGACGCGTTGCCAAGGTTTGGCTGTTCCAAAACCTCTGTCGTTATCGCGGTCGAACATGACTCGACTGGCAATGCTCCAGTTATCAACGTTTTTCTGAGGTCTCAATAATGATGACATTACAAAGAGCGATTCAGGTTCTCAAAAAGACAAACATGAACTGCGCACAGCGTCTTTCCTTTCTCAACGTGCTTTACGAACGTCAGCATGACGACACTGCCTTGCAGCTTCGACTTGACCTTCACAACGCAGTTCGCGTCTTGGCCGAAGAAGGTAAGATTGCTATTGTTTGGAGCGGTCGTGACTGTGATGGCGTTGAGTACTCAAATCAAGTCTCGGTTGTCGCCGCCGATTGGCGTGTCGTTCAAGAGTACGTCAACAAAGAATACGACTCCGCTGAGGGGCCGTTGCATTATGGCTTTATGAAACCGTCTGAAGCCAAGAAGTTGAAGTACGAGTCGCGAGACTTGGTTATGGAAGCGTTTGAAAACGGCCACCCTCATGTTATTCACCCTCACCACTGAAAAGAGTTCAAAATGAAAAACCGCAAACTTGTCAAGATCGTCCGTGCGCTGACATCTGAATACGCCCAAAAGATCAAAAAGAACGACCCACCGAAAGTGCTGCTTGCAGTTCTTGAGTCGGCCTTGATCGAACGTCACCTTCTGCTTCGCCGCGAGAAGCGTTCCATACTTCACAACCTGCGTCGAATAATGAGCAGTGAGAAAGGCCAAGCTGTTTTCGGTGACGATGAGCTAACCGACGACCGCATTTTTTCAAAACTCACATGCTGCGTTGTCCACTACATCAAGTGCAACACCGCCAAGGTAGCCGCCAGTGAGGGGTTTGAGTTGCCAGCCACCGAACTTGGTTGGACGTACACCAATTCCATCAAAGGCTCAAGCAGTAGCAGTTCTGATCCGGGCTTCGTTATCCGCACGTGGAAAGTCTCTTACAACGGCCAGCCTGTCGGCAACATTGGTTTTGCACAAAACGCTGGACAGATGGGACAGTGCAACTTCTATCACTTCGGGTTGGGTATGGAGGGCGGTAACGGGGACAGTCTTGATTCGCTGCAAGACGCGTTGGCGGAGTTGGTGGCTGTTCATTCAGACTTTCTTCGTGATGACGTTGCATTCAAGCTTCCAGCGGGGTTCACTTTTGAACGTATTGACCGCAGTCGCCACGCGTACTTGATTAAACGTCGCGGCCACGTTGTTGGTGAAGTCAACTACGACCAGTCGCAAGCTTCACACCAGTCAGGAGCTTGGACCTTTATTGGTTATCGTTCAGACGCCGTTGAAGAGAATCTCGCAACTGCACAAGAAGCGGCTGACCGCCTTATCGAAGCCCACCGTCAAGTCATGGGGAATTGAAAGCGGGGTCATGAATGTTCATCGGCCACCAATACGGCCCTGAAGACTTGCTGGAGTTTGAAAGGCAGTTTGATCCAGCGTTTTATTCGGCTGCCGCTGCAACACTTAAACCTTTTTACCACGATGGTGGAAATGAATACGTAGAGTGGATGTTGTTTCTTGAGACCTTTTCCCTCTACCTCAACCTTTGATTGGAGAACCAAGATGCCCCGCAACGCCGAGAAAGCACCGTTCGAGAAGATGAAGTTTTACGGTATGGACAAGAATGAACACTATGACCGCCCACCGACGGTGATCAATTCCGAAGAAGAATTGATGAACTTCATTGTTGAGAACGTTGAGAAGTACTTTGAGCTTCGGCTTGTTGACTTCTTCGACATGACGACAATGCAGATAGTGGATCAATCACTTGTCTTCCCGCTGCCTGAAGGATACATGCGCCACAACAAGTGGCGTCCGGCCCTGAAAAGATTTATGCCCACTGGAGAATGAAATGCAAAACCGACTTGAAACTTTGCAGGATTACAAAGACGTCTTCGGACGGCTGGATTCGTGCAACGACTACCGTGGACTAGCACTTCTACGCGGAACCGGCTTAGGTCCGGCAAAGGTTTTCCTGAAGGTTCTTCGTAAGCTTAAAGAAGCTGGTGAATTCGAACGCACCGAGTGGCTTCCCCTTCCTATGATCGTCATTAGGTTTTTGGATCGACACTATATACGTACAGTCGACGCAGTTATGTATCACCTGAACCCGAGGTCTGAGAAGAGTTTTCGCAATCTCTCAGGATACGGGCCGTATGTGGAGAAGACACTTGTAGAGTGGGTCAAGAAAATACGCCCCGCTGAATATGCAGCCATGTTTTATAGCCCGGACCCTCTTGGTGCAGACGTGTCCAGACTTCCAGCGCACCGGCAACCGTATGTGATTCCATTGAAACTTGTGTTGGAAGTTGACGGACTCCGTGGGCAGTGTGCCACCTGTAAGTATTTTCTATACTACGATGGGTGGGAGGGGACGACTCCATACTGGTTTGACGACGACGGCCTTTGCACTAGATACCCACCAGTTTTCACAGGTGGTGACGTTGGAGACACTGGTAGTTTCAACCATCCGACTGTTAGTGGGCACGGAGAGTGTGGTGAGTGGAAGTGGAACCCAACATTCATAATGCCAAAGACTGCTCAAGCACTGGAGACTTAAATGGCCCGACTGATAATTGAACTGGACGGCAGTTCTGACGTTCTTGAAGCGACGCTTGCAATTTTCAAAGCACGGCTTCCAATCAACCTGAAGATTGTCCACGAATGCTCCCACCAGAATCCAAGGACTCCGTCAATTGTCGCAGACTGGCGTGCTGGAACGTTGGAAGTGAACAACTTAGTTCAACGTACGCGGAAAGGCGGTTGAAATGAGTGATGAAAAGGCGTTGCGCGACGTAGAGAAAGCCATTCGCTTCGGTCACCGCTACGGAATGAGTAGTGAGGATTTTCAGAATCTGTTCAAACCTTCTTCGTGTCCGACATGTGAGACCGGGGTTCCGGTGGTTAGCAGAATCGCACTGAAGGACGAACTGACGGGGAACAGGCTTTTCATTCGGTCGGAACTCTACACGCGGATTCTTGAGGCAATAGATCAGGTGAAGAAGAAATACTGACCACTCTGTAATTTAATAGTTGGATCAAACCATTTCGGAGGAATGATGGAAACCGTCCTTAGAACATTCATGATTTTTTCTGCGGATCTTGCCCCGCATATCGCTGACAAGGGTTTTATGTTGAGCACTGACGAACGCTGTCCAGAGCACGTCATGCTTGAAGTCGAACGCGAAGCCGCTGTTGAGTTTATCGGCACCGTCATCGAGCCGCTGATTTCCAAGCACAAGACACAGTCTGTCGTCATGGTCTTCAACGTTGAAGTACCGACCAAAGAAAACTTTCCGCCGGAAGAAGACTTCGACCGATGCTCTCATGGACACGCTTGGGAAACGTTCTGTGAAAATGGTGGCGTTGAAATGATAAACACACCAAAGGCGTTGATAGGTACTCTTCGTAATCTAGTCAGTCACGTGCAGACGGCGCAAGCTATTGAAGAAGCCCGTGGTCAGACGTTGCAGTGATTGGGACGATCATGGCTTACTCGGAATATAGGGACGCCGGTCAAGTTCCCGGTCGAGCACTTTATCAATTGAGTGAGATTGGAGTACCGACCATAATCGTCGAGAACCTGATGTTCATGGCTGAGAATACTATCCACTATAACGGAAAAGTATTCGCAACCTACGACTGGTTTAGCGGCAACGTTCCGGTGTTCCAGTTTGCGCCCGGTTTGGGAATCTACATTGAACTTCAACACAAGTACTTGAGAGAGCATTACAGCTTCATTGCTTGTCTCAACTCTCTTGGCCTTTCTCCATACGTGGAAACAAACCCACTCACTAATGGGAGTTTGAAATGAACTTGGTCGCTTTCCACCTTCAGATCAGCGAGGCTGTTCGTGAGGGTGAACACCGGTACAGCAGTGAAATCTTCGTGCTGACTAGCAGCTTTGACAGCGCGTCGACGTTGTACCTTGACACCACCGACGGATTCCATCCGAGCGTTCTTCGATTGATGGACGCTTATGCGACGACGCTTGAAGACTTTGAATGCCAAGTTGCCTCGTCAAAGGTTCGGTACATCGTTGACGATCGTGCAACGGCAACCGTCTCTTTTGCGGTCGGTGACGTTGTTCGCAAGGCCAACGACAAGGCGGGTCACGACAAGTCATCATCGTACTACGCCGGACAAACGCCGACCTATTACATCACGTCGGCCTACGGGTTCGATGGGTACACTGTAAATGGTGAGGAACGGCTCTACCGGTTTGAAGACTTGGTTTTAGTCCACCGCGTGACGAAAGCTTCTTACCTTGAAACCCGCCGCCACATCAGGCGTGCTCTTTTGGCAAAGGTTGAAAAATGAAACTCTATCCGCACCAACAGAAAATGGTTGACGCCTTGTTGAAGGGGGCCGAAGACTGCGATCATAGACGCCCCTCGCCTTACAGGACGTCAGACAATTTTCAATGATGCGAAGCAGAAGTTGAAAAGCATTTTTGGAAAGCGTCACAAGAAGCGCCGCAATCAGACGGAGGCTTACCATGACCGTATTCAGAAGAAGTGGAACAAGCGGTTTGGAAAACCTTTCGAGTTTGGGTTCTCTCCACCTACAACTGGGCCGTTGGCAGAGTTCCAACGTCGGAGCCGTGTTCTTCGTGAGACTGAACCGCTGATCCTGTCACCGCTGATCCACGCAGATTTTGGCAGACTTGAGGTTCGCATCCTGAAGGCACGTGAGCACGCTGCTGAAGTGCCGTTCTTCATGCACGTCGATACTGGAAGGCGGTTTTCTGAAGACATGTTTCCGCACTTTGAACTCAAGGCGTTGCCGATTGAACATGTAGAACCGGTGCTTGCAGAAGGTGTAGAAAAACCAAAGGTCTCTTCTCTCATGGAGAGGCTTATTAAAAACCGTGATTTAGATAAGGGGTCAACATGAGTACGTTGTCTGGAAGATTTGTCCAACTCACCACCGACGGGTTGGTTGAACTCTTGTCTTCGTTTCCGGGCTTGCCGGTCTTGGTTGAAGATCAGGAGCGCGGCCTTGTGGCACATCAAGATGTTCGGGTGACTGTTGTTGAACATGAAACTCTTGGACGCCGCGTCGCATTGGCAGTTCTGGTTCGGGAACGCGAGAAGAATATTAAGTACCTTTTCAAAAAGGTGGTTTCTCAAAACCGCGTGTCCTTCGTCTTCCGTAAGAACGGTGGTGAGTATGAAAAATACACCGTGTCCAACGTTGGCATGATAGGGGACGGGTCTCCACTGTACTTATCGCTCAGTGTGCCTATGGCGTCCTATGCTATCTACAACCACACTGACGGTAGCTGGAGGAAGTTGGCTATTGAGGAGTCAGTGGTTCCAGAATCGTTTACTCAGATTGGAACTATGGAGGAGTTGCTTCGACACATAGTTTCTGACAACCAGTTTGAGGTCCACCTTCGTCAAGGCTGTAGGCGTTGGCTGGACCTCAACAATACCGAAAAAGCTCAACATGAATAAGCTCAATGTGTTTCGACCTGTCAGTGCGGCAGAGCGCAGCATGCTGCATAAAATCTTGCCGCATGGGATAACGTTCAACATCGTCCCCGGTCGTCATGATGAAGTCGGGTTGTCTTTTGCGTGGGCAAATCTTTTGCTGAGGGTTTGTCCAACGAACTTGATTCCAGACTTCACCGCTCGTATTGCCGAGGTTGAAAGGCTGTCTCCACACTTTCTTCCTCCAGACTTGCAGAAGCAGTTTCATGGACAACCGGCAGACATGAGGACTCTACTGGAAATGACGAAGTGTGCGCAAACACAGATTGCAAGTCACAGTGCACATGGGTACGCAACGTACTTCGATAGGCTGTATCACGAGTTGGGCTTAAAGCCCTGTCTGTTCCCACTTGAAAATAGAGAGCAACATGTTCCAGAAAATAAGATGTTTCTTTGGGAAGCACCGGTGGAAGGTCTACACGAGTCTACCGGTTTCCCGCAGTTATTCACTACTACCGCAGATGATAAAGACGTATAACATCTGTGTCTGCTGTGACAAATCCGTAGAGGTAAAGGAAAAATCATGAACTCTGAAAAATGCACATGCACTACTTGTGGGTACCAATGGACGCGAGGTCAAGATGGATCACACTCGTGCACACCGTACCTGTTGAAGACGATTGAGCGACTGAGTGCTGAACCTGTGAGCCTTGCAGTTGGAGACGTTGTCAAACTCTACGGCATGGTGGACAATGCTATTGTTCCTATCGAACCTGAGTGCTTGATAACCGATGCGCTTTTGTGCGACGGTGAAGTTCAATATGCTATCAACGGCAACGCGTGGTACGCCTTTGGCGAGGCGTTCTTCGTTCGCAGGGCCACGGAAGAAAGTTTCAAAGCTGCTTTGGACTTTACAAACAACGGTGAACCAGAAGACGACGAAGACGACGGAGATTCGTCAGAAGAATTTGAAAGGGCTTGGGAAGATTCTGAGCCTGTCAGCGATGACGGTACAGAGGCACAACCTGAAAGTGAAGGACCGGACCCTTGGGCTGCTGAAGACGACGATCCGGCACTTGATGAATCGTTCAAGCTTTCCGTTGACCGACCGCTTGACGACGACCAGCGTTGAGCAACTGTAAATAGATCACACACAACTAGGACTACATGACATGACAAACAACATTGATCCGATGGAATGCGACGAACCGTTTGATGAAAGCGATGAGCCGCTAACGAAGCCTGTTGGTTCTTCAAACGAGGAACCTATTCACGTCGATGACTGGATAGACAGCAACTTTGGTAAGTTCACTTACCCTCGCTGGTTCTTCTTCCTTCACCGACTTGCCTCTGTGTATCAATCCGACTGGTCAAGACAGATTTCTCAGTACAAGCTGTTTTGCACTTACGGTGGTAAACGTTTCCGTGTAACTGGCGCAAGCCGTATGGGTGACGTTTGGTTGTCTTCTGATTTTAACCAGACTGTCGGTTACGAGCATCGGGTCAACCTGAACGACTGTTCCGAGTGGTCAGAGCTTCCTGAGTATGATGCCGTTGCTCCGAAGACGTCATTCCCCGACCCTGTGATGTTTATCAGTTTGAATATGGAAGACCGTGCACGTGTTCTGCGTGATCTTCAGATTCTTCGCAAGAACGACAGCAAGGTCATTGTCTCGTCGGAGGACTTGGCCGGTCTGATCTATTCGCATGACGACAACAAGAAAGTTCTTGATTACAACATTGACCGAATGAAGTGGGTGCAGGAAGTCTTCAACCACAAGTACCATCAGAAGCTTCCGGGGTTTCCGACAGACACCTTCATCGGTCAGAACTATGTTGACACCCTTAGCTCGTGGGTTGTCAACCTGTTGAAGATGGTCGGCTATAAGTTCGTGGTGTTGAAATATCGGAACAGCGGAATAGCGTTTTGGACTGCTGCCGGTGAGGAACACGGGAACGAAGTTGTGACCTATACCGACACTGAGCAGAAAGCCCGAAACATTGTCGAACAACTCAACCAGAGCAACTAGAATGACCGATCCAGTCGAAAAGTTTCAAACAGTGTACCCTATTGTGGCCACCAAGAACGGTCGGTGCTTTGTCAACGTCGCCATGCTTCCTGATGCACTTCGCAGCATGCGTCCGAACCGTGATCTTGCGAACGAGGCCGCTGACTGCATCGAGGTCATGGACAAGAAGATTGCGACGTTGACTGCCGCGCTTGTTCTTTATCAGATTGAGTTGCGTGACGCAGAGACAAGACGAAATGTCCGGTCGTTTGTTAGCCGCATTATCGCAAACATCGACACGGTTCTTACCAAGCTGGAGTTGCGCGAACAAAAACCAAAACCCGAAACAGAAGAGAAAGGTGGTGCATGATGAAATTTCGCCGGTCTGGTTTGATCCGACTATTACTTATGGAGTTGTCGACATGAACAGAATCTCTTACCCTATTGGATGCGTGGTTGAGTTGACCGAAGATTGTTTGGCTTTGATGAACCAGCACCAGCACCAGCATCTTCACAGCCTGTCTGACGAGGCCGTCATAACGAATGCGTTTTTTGACATGGACGGCCGTCTCATGTACGAGTTGAACGATGAGAGCGTGGCGTTTAAAGCAACTGATTTCCGTGTCTTGGAACTTCCAAGCATGGATTCTCTGGAAAATGCTTTCGACTTCGTTCAACGACGTACGTTGGCCGAAATGATAACTGAGCCAGCGTCAGGTACAGTTATCAGCATCATTCACACTGATGAGTTGTATGACGGTGATCCCGGTGAACAATGTGACTGCGGACCCGGTGAATGCTCGGCCCCATGCCGTGGTGACGGCAGTTGTGGGAAATGCTCGACCCCTGCTTGTGAGTCAAAACACGGTGGCAATGCTTAGAAGAGGTGAGTGTGATGTCAGGACGTGACAAAACGTTTATAACTGCTCTCGCAGCAAAATCGTTAGACCTTCTGCTTCGTCAGAAAGGTCCGATTTCTGCCGGAGAGTTTGCAAAACGTACTTGGCCTAATGGTCGCTACACAGAAAGTCGGTTCTCGGAACCTGCCATTAAAGGTACGATTGCGTTGAACCGCTTTGCACGTGCCGGACTGGTCTACAAGAAAGACCGGCTTTGGCACGTGACCGAACTTGGCATCCACTCACTGTTTAATTTCTTGGCAACTTTCGATGGGAGGTACCCGTATGGCGTTCCGCATAGGACACCCAAAAGACACCGGAGTCAACCGCGCTGACTACGCTCAAATCAAAAGCGAAGCGGTCAACATTCTCCGTAACCGTGGTGCGAAGCGCAACGAGGCGCGGTCGGCAGTTGCCGAATCCGAACGCACTGGTCTAACAACGACTGTAGTGGCTGGAGAGCTTGGTCAGGGCATTGTAGAAATCCTATTCAGTGGCACGGGAGTTTACGTCACGTTGGCTAAAGCAAAACCAGTTGAGCGTCTGCACATCGTTGTGCACCCGACACTTGAGTCAGGCCCAATCCCAGTCGTTGACTCTTCTATAGAGGACATTGCGCAATATGAAAGCAGTGTTCTAGGAATACACGTATGTTGCTAAAACTGTAAAGATACGTGTAACAAACGGGTAGTCTTCGGGCTACCCATTTTCCGTTGAGGTTTTTGCAAAAATGAACGCTAAACAGCTTGAAGAATATGCAAGAAGTTTGCTTGTTTGGTACGACTTGGATAATGATCACCCACACCGCAAATTGATTGCCGAACGTGGCGGGTGTGTTTCACGGTTGATGCTTGTCTATCAAGACAAGGAACCCAACGACCTAGCACACATTGCACAACTTTCAACCGGGGAATTCTGGACGTTTGAAAACAACAAGATGATCGTATGTCGCCGCTACTCAGGAAAGAGGTTTGCAAAGATTGCGGACGCACGAGACGATCTATACGCTTGGGTTTTATCGGAGGTCATTCGTGTCATGAAAGCTACAATGAAATTCAGTTACAGCATTCTTTCAGCGTTCAAGAAGCGCGACGCTGAAGCGTTCGAGGGGTACTTGAAGTCAGCATTGATGACGGTGATATTCGGCAAGGACACGTCATTCAAGCCGACATTCAAGCGCGGGTTTCAAGCAGGGGTCGACTGGATTCTCCGGTCGGAAGGTGTTGTGCGTCGACCGTCTTGGGCAAGGTACGTTGTCCAAAACCAAGATGGAAGTCAGACATGGTTCGAGCATGAACCTGCTGATGACATGCACAGCGGACGGTGGTTGTGTGCAACGGGACGTCACATGGACGTTCAGGTCCATCCTGAGTTGTGGACGGGATCATTAAGAAAACTTAGTTAGGAGCAGCAAAATGTCAGGACAGGTTTTGATTGAAAACGCAGAGAAGATTATTCGTTGGTACCACCAACGCGTTGACCAATTCTCTGTTGGTGAAATTGTTAAGAGCGGACCTTCGGATGTTGGCGTTCGTGTTGAATGCGTGCGCCGACTTAGTTCGCTGATGCTTAAGACCGGTGATAAGACCTACGTGTTTGACGTACCGTCAGAAATCTTCTATTCAAAGACTCCGGCAGAACCTTGGGTCATGAACGAACTCAATCGCATCGAAGAGTTGCTTGTTCAGGAGCGGCTGGCCGAGGAACAACGTCAAGAACAAGAACAGGTTCGGAAAGACTTGCTGGCGATGGAATCCTTGATTTCACACTTTCCAAAAGAAGCGAAGGAGTTTTTAAGTGCACACCTTGTTGAAGTTGGCCAACCATTTGCGTGGGAACCGGAAGAAGATAGTCAAGACGGTAGCAGTCCTTCGTGAAGTTCACGACCCGACGTACGGTTTGCAGCCACCGTCGTCGACAGACATAGAAGTTGTCGATTTCGATGCCTTAATGAACGAGATTGAGGCTTTCACAAAAACCCTCATGAGTAAAAAGACATGAACCGTTATATTTCAGAGCATCAGGTTTCAACAGAAGGCACAGTCATATCACTGCCGATAGGTAGTCTTTTCAAGTCCGTCACGAAGGTCAGTAACTACTTCCTTCTGGCTGTTGAAGTGTTTGCTGACCAAACAGTCAAACGTGTCGAACTCGAAATTGTTATCAAGAAGCGCAACACCTACATTCATCCGAAGGCGAAGTTCATTTCTAGCGTTTTGGTCGGCTCCGAGTTGCTACACTTCTTTGCACAGCCGGTCGGCGTTGAAGATGGTGCAGACTCCGTCGGTTTGACGCGTCAAACAAATCCTGAAGCACCGCCGCCACAAGAAGTTTGAGGAGCCAACCATGCAGATTGAAATTTTAGGGTGTGGTGGTGCTTTCGACGACACCAGCACCGCATACTTAGTCGATGACACTACACTTATCGACTGCGGAGTTGATGTTGTGAAGCGTCTGGCGAAGAGGCCGACGGTAAACATCCGTCGACTTCTGTTGACGCACATACACCAAGATCACGTAGGTGGAATTGAAGCCCTTCTGTATCACAGGGTTTTCGTTCAGAACAACCGGACGCCGATCATCGCGTATGCGCCAGATGAGTTTGCGACGTACTTCAAGACACTCGCCGTGTACAAAGACTTCGGCATGTCTTTGTTGGACCTGCGCCCTGCGAAATCAATCTGCCGTCCACTCAACTCTGTTGTCTTGGACGCGACACCTGAAGTGACTTCTTTTGAAGTTGTACATGCTGGCCTTGAATGTTTCGGGTATCTGGTCCGTGATCTTCATAGCGGACGGTATGTGATTTTCTCAGGTGACTCTGACACAGTACTTCCAAACATAAGCATATTCGACTGCGACCTTGCTTATGTGTTTCACGATATGGGTTGGACAGGATTGCCGCCAGATCACCCGTCCAAGGTTCATCCAACAGAAGACGAAGTGTTTGCCAGATACGGTTCAACCGAACGCATCATCGGAATTCACACGTCTAAACATCTGCAATATTACCGACAAGCGAGAACAGGTCATGTCCTTGGGGTGCTCTAAAATGGAAACAGTCATCGTCTACCACATGAGGGGTCGAACGACAATCTGCAACGACGGGTTCATGTCTGCAACTCTGCTTTGGCGCAAGTACAAAGACACTGCCACCTACGTGGAAGCTTTCTACAACGAGCGTCTCCCAATCGAAATCTTTGTCGGCAACGAAGTCATCTTTGCAGACTTCTCATACCATGCGGAGTTCATGGACGCAATTGCTGTTGTTGCAAACAGCCTTTTGGTGCTCGACCACCATGAGACAGCCAAGCAGTTGATCGGTCGTCCTTACGCCCACATTGACGAGTCGGCTTGCGGGTGCGCACTCGTTTGGGACTACCTGTATCCACATGTCGAGTTGCCAACCTTAGTCAAGTATATTGACGATGGCGACCGTTACACGCTGGCGCTTCCAAGCGTTTTTGAATTCCTTGCGGCTCTGTCAAACCAAGACAAGAGTTTTGAGGTTTGGTCGGAGTTGCTGCACATGACCAACCAAGAAGTCGATGCCTTCATTGAGTCTGGTCGTGCAATCCTGAAATTCAACAGTATGCGCGTCAATGAAATTGCCTCGGAGAGTTTCCCGATAACTATTTGTGGTGTGGCTGGATTGGCTACGAACGGTGCCAAGTTCTACTCGACTCTAGTTGGGGAGGTTCTTGCCAAGCAAACACAAACGTTTGGCGCGGTGTTCTTCATGCGTCCAGATGGAAACGTTGAAGTCAGTTTGCGAAGTGTCGGTCTTGATGTCGAGGCAATGGCGAAGACGTTTGGTGGTGGCGGTCATGTGAAAGCTGCTGGATTCTCGCTGCCAAATCTGAGCTTCTTGGCACTGTTCGATGAACATGCACGGAAGTTGCTGCATGCTCACCAAGTCGACGTTGCTCTTGAGGCGTTTGGATCAAAGCTCAGTGCAATGACAGACCACAGCATTGTCGGTATTGGCGATGCTTTGATGACTCACCTGTCAGACACCGGAGGTATTTTGATTGACGATGTTTCAATACGTACCTACTTCCGAAACACTGATGACAACCTGACGTTCAATTCCTACATTTCGTGGATGGCGTACTTGTTCGGAGCACCGGCACGTGAGACTGTGAAGAAGTGGTACCACAGAATTCTGCCTTACAAGGTCGTTATCAACAACGTGTTCAATGAGGATGAGATTTCAAACCTGCTAAACCAGCCCCGGACTTCCGACGGTGGTGTTGACATCACAGTTGCAGACAAGCTGCTTAATACTGTAAAACCACAGTACACAGCGACATTGTGCATTCAGAAGACGTGCGAGGTTGAAATTCTTCTGCCCGAACAATCTATACGCATTCAGCGTAGCTTTGAGATATAAAACATGACGATAAAAAGTGATCGCTGGATTCGGCGTCGTTGCACTCCACCTACGTATATGGTGGAGACGTTGGTGCCAAGCATACAAAGCAGTATGGCGTACACGCTTCCCACACGTGAGTGGCGTCCAACGCATGATTCGGCTGACCAGTTGGCAGCTTCTATTCAGAAGCACCAGAGTTGTGACAGTGGGCCGCGCAGTTTTCGACCACTCACTCCGGCAGAGCTTGGTTCTTTCTTCCCGATGATTTCCCCGTTTGTCGACGGCCAGATCAGTTCGCGCGAACGTCAAGACCCGGACCCACGCAACTTTGAGCAGGTGTCGAAAGATAGAGTCATCAGCTACGGCATGTCAAGTTATGGGTACGACATTCGTGCATCGAGCGAGTTCAAGGTATTCACAAACATCAACAGCACGGTCATTGACCCAAAAAACTTTGACCCAAAGTGCTTTGTTGATGTTGACGCTTCAGAGCGCGGGTACTGCATCATACCGCCAAACTCTTTTGCCTTGGCACGAACCGTCGAGTACTTCAGAATTCCACGCAATGTTTTGACTGTTTGTCTTGGCAAGTCGACTTATGCACGGTGCGGGGTTGTGGTCAACGTCACACCGTTCGAGCCGGAGTGGGAAGGTTACGTGACGTTGGAGTTTTCAAACACAACACCGTTGCCAGCCAAAGTGTACGCTGGTGAAGGTTGCGCTCAAGTTCTGTTCTTTGAAAGTGATGAGCCTTGTGAAGTCAGCTACAAAGACCGCAATGGCAAGTACCAAGGGCAGAGCGGAGTGACGTTGCCGAAAGCCTGACGTGATGACTCTTATACGAATTTACAACCGAGACAGGGGTCGCGAGATTATGAGCGAGGTTGTCGAAGTTGTTCCACGTGTCGGTGAGCACGTATTTATCATGCACAGAAACAAAATCATCGTGGATGCGAAGGTTGTTGGCGTTCACCATTCATTCATTTACCTTGAGCAGACCGCTACACAATGCGGCAGTGTTCAAGTCAGCTTAATGCTTGACGTTGATTAACTAGGGGGTTTCAATGAATATAGATGAGCTTTTTAAGCACTCGAACAGCTTCGCACACCTGAAGACTCAGTTGGCTGAGATTCCGCACGAGCAAGTTCCAATCGCAGTTCAAGTGACTGTGAACGCGTTCCTCGCTGGCTTAGGTGAGCTTCTAGCGACGACCTTGTCGGCAGATACGTTTCTGCTTCACAGCGTCGTGTTTGACGAGTCGCCAAATGTTTTCTTTACCGTCGTTGTGATGCTTGGAGTCGTAGGGCTTCCAATCATCACGCCGCCTTTTTCTTGCAACTTGCGCTTCCACTACAACAGTGATACGCGTGAGCTTGCTCTATTGGAGTACTGAACATGCTTTCCATAGGTGATTACCTAGCACTCAACATCGTTGCCGGCAAGCGCGGTCTGGTGAAGTGCTACGCCGTTAGCAAAGACGGCCGCAAGTTGAAAGTTCGTATGGCCTCGTCCGGTCAGGCGAAAGATGAAGACGAGTCAACGTTTGAAGCAGCGACCTCAGAAGTTGTTGCCAATCTTGGCCCTTCCCCTCACGTCGGCAGTGTCTACGGTATTCAAGTCGAGCCGTTGCGCGAACGTGTCGATCATTCGTTTTGGGGTGAGATTCAAATCTTCCACCCGATGGACGACCGCCAGAAGAAGATTCTGCGCAAAGAAATGAAAGAAGCGCAAGATCGTCTTGATAAGATGAACGCACCACGTTTTGAACTCACAACACAGATCAAGACGCAGACTGGCAAGATGCTTGGCTTCTACAAGTACCGGCCAAAGGCTGAGACTGATATTCTTTGTGTGAAGCTTGATGAAGACGTCTCCGACATGCAATACAAGTTGGGTCATGAGTACGCACACGGAATCTGGTCACGCTGCTTCCTTCCGAAGATGAAAATGTCTTGGGTCAACATGTATCACGACTCTCTCAACATCGACATCATCCCTGACGACGAGTTGTCAGGAATTCTCGAAGACCTGAAAACCTACGGCGACCTGCGCGGCTTCTGCAAAGAGAATCCTGACTTGGCACCGACGATCCGTGCGGTGTTTCGTCATATCAAGCAGACACATTCTCTTGAGAAGCACCACTTCGACATGGCCCTAATGCTTGGCGAGAACGTTGACCAATACTGGCCGACGTCTGTTGAGTTGGCTGAGAAGCAAGTCATCTTGACTGACTACGCGCGCAAGTCCCCTGAAGAGTTGTGGGCCGAAGCGTTTGGCTTGAAGTTCTCCGGTAAGAAACTTCCCGGCAAGGTTGATGCACTGCTTGAAAAGTGCATGACCAGATTAGTGAAATGACCGAAGATCGTTGGCCTCACCATGAGGTTGATATAAACGCGTGCATTGAACGCAGCAACATTGTTACATGCACGCGTTGTGGAGACACGTTTGATCTAGGTAGCGATTTCGACGTGTTGGGATTGAAGGAAGGTATTTGCACCCGTCCAACTCAACCTGAATACAAGAATGTTCAGGGTTTAACAGACCCTAAACCTGTTTACATACGCGTTCGATAGAGGCACAAACATGACACAAGAAATGAACCCGGAAGTTGCTGCAAAACAACCATCTATCTGAGTGCAGTGAGACAGAACTTGCGCGAGTCTGGACAAAGGTTGAAAAGATTCGAGCCAAGCAAGCGGCGAAACCCAAGTTCTCACCAACGCCAGAACTGTAAAGTTAAACTACACAAAACGACAAGGAACCTGAAATGAAACAATATACTGAATCTGAGTTTGCCGCTTTCTGCGACGGAGTCAGTCGTTCAGCAGCACTGCTCGACAAGCTTGCAGAAACATTAAACGGCGAAATCACCAAGTTGGCAAATGAGTGTGCCGAAATCGGGCGTGGTGGTAATGGCTACAACAACACCAAAACCAAAATGCGTGCTTTTGAAAGCCACTATCAGCTTCTTCAAAAGACCGCGTCGGAAGTCCGCAAGCTTCGTGACCCTGTCACTGTGATCGTCCCAACAACAGAGTTGGTAGACTCCGTTATTGACTTCGCTGTTGCGACATCAGCGGCAGGTCAGTCGATCCAACCTGCACACCGGCCTTCGATAACGCTGCGTCCAATGTCGCTAACCGGACTGCGTCCAGCAACTCCAACAGGGTTTCCAGCACCAGTTCAGCCAACGGTGTTGAAGCCAAACTCGACTGTGCCGAGCCAGCAATCACGTCAAGCACCGCGAATCAGCATTAAGCTTCCACCACGGTAATGCCACGCGTTCTAAACGCAAACCGTGACGATTGTTCAAACGCAGTGTTTGTCGGTCGCCCTTCACCGTTTGGCAACCCGTACGTCATCGGCGTTCATGGATCACGTAAGCAGGTTATTGAGTTGTACAAGAAGTGGGTGTTGGCTCAACCCAATCTTGTAAAGATGGTCAAGGAAGAACTTCGTGGTAAAAACCTCTACTGCTACTGCTCACCGAAACCGTGTCACGGAGACTTTCTTTTGTGGCTGGCAAACCAAACCAGTTTATTTGAGGAAATATGAGAAAGAAACTCAATCCAGCGCCAACCGGCGCTCATAGAAAATTTGCATGGCTACCGGTCGTTGTGCTTGACCGCAAGACAGGGACGTTTTACAAAGTGCAGTTTGAATTCGTGATACGCAAGGTTGTATCTTTTCAAGGGACGTTGGTCTGGTCGTATGAACTGATCGAGCCTTCTATCAACCCGTACGATTTCGGAGCCTGACCAAAATGAAAGTCGAATCACTAGCCGTTACGTACCGTCCGAAAAAGCTCATTGACCTTGTCGGCCAAGACCACATCGTATCGCAGATAAAGGGGATCGTCAAAAAGGGACGCACTCCATCGTCCATCATGTTGCACGGTCCAACGGGCCTTGGCAAAACAACCGTTGCACGTATGCTTGCTTCGATTTTCAATTGCGCGAATCTCGACAAAGAAACGTGCAACCCGTGCGGCGAGTGTCCGAGTTGCTTGTTAAAAGAGCACCCTGACGTTGTTGAAATGAATATGGCAAACTCTCGTGGCATCGACGATGTCCGTGCGATGATCCAGCAATCAAACAACATGCCAACCTACGGCAACAAACGCATCTTCATCCTTGACGAATTCCAGCAGATCACACCGCAGGGCGCTCAAGCATGCCTGAAGTCGTTTGAAGAATCACCACCAAACACCATCTGGATTATCTGCACGATGAGTCCAGACAAGGTGCTTCCGGCAATCGCCAAGCGCTGTTTATCGTTGCAGGTGCGTCCGGTCGAGCCAGAACTGATTCAGAAACGTTTGTACCGCATTGCCAAGCGCGAGGGTCTGGACTTCAAGACGCTTGACGACGGCGCGAAGCTTTTGAAAATGATCGCTGACTTCGCCAACGGCGGCATGCGTGAAAGCATCACGCTTCTTGAGTCTGTTCTTCTTGGGTTCCACAGCGGTGAGTCTCTGGATTCCAAGACCGTGTTGACCAAGTACTTGTCAGGAACAGACGCAGACTTGGACATTGCCGCTGTCAACTTGCTAGTTGCTGTCTTGGCTGGTGACCTGAAGCTTTTGATAAAGGCTGTCCCGGCAGACAACGCACGTGGCGTTTTGAACAAGACGCGTTGGTTGATCGACTACTTAATCAACAACAGCATAGGGACTGCGAAGTTCACTCCATACAGCGGTCGCCTGTTTGCGAAGTCTGCGCGTGACGCTGATGTGAAGGTGACGCTGTCTGTGCTTTTGCAACTTCAAAACTTGCTTCTGGAAATCGAATGGAAGCTCAATACAATGTCTGTCGATGAGCGCGTCGTGTTCATGTCAATGGTTGGAAACTTTACTGTCGGGAGAATGAAAAATGCCTAGCTTGTTCAGCATGTTCCGTCCACTAACTGCTGAGTCAATTGCCAAGAAGCAACTTGCTGAGTCCCGCATTGAGCTTTTGACGGCTCTTGCGAACCGTGAGTACTACTCTCACATGTGCACGATGCTAGAAGAACGCATCGACCGTCTTGAAACCAGACCATTGACGGTTGACCCGTTTGCACGTGAGAAGCAGTCAACCAAGTTGTCGACCCCGAGGGCGGTTCCACCGGTGCCAACCCTCACAACTGTCGGGTAAACGAAATGCCAAAAATTCAGAAGTCCAACGGCGACCAACTGATGCACCGTATCGGTTCGCTTATCTATGGGCAGAACGTTGTCTTTGTGTTCTCCGCGATCATAAACGTTCTGCACCCGCTGCTAGTTCAAGTTGCCGGTAAGAGTCCACACATCGCAGCAAACGTGGTCCTGTCTCTACGCAGCCTGTGTGTCGAGATTGAGAAGCTCATCAATCCAAAAATCCCCACCGAACAAGTGGAAAAAGTCGAAGGCTAGTCATGTACCACATCCTTGGTTTAGACCTCACAAACGTTGTCACTTTCAAAAGCTTATCAGTTGATTTCAGGAACAATTTGACATACGTGCGGGGTCTGAACCTTGATAGTGATAGGGCCAACCCGACAAGCAACGGTGCCGGTAAGAGTCTGATGTTCTCCACGTTTGCAAACGTGATATACCAGAGCTTGCCGACGTCTGCAAAGAAGCGTTCAAAGAAAGACATTCTGAAGCAGAAGGGTTCAACGGTCGGGCTTCTGATGAAGCCTAGTGACGATGCTCCAGATTATGAAATTCTGCAAACCGGTAAGGGCTACAAGATTTACGAAGACGGTGTCGACCTCAAGGTGCGCACCACTCCACTATGTGAAGCATACATCAAAAACCTGTTCCCAATGCCTGAGATAACGTTTTACTCGACGTGTTATTTGTCGACGCAACGTCCTTACCTTCTTCAGAAGGATTCAAACGCAAACAGGTTGCAGCACCTGACCGATATATTCCACCTTGACCAGTACAGTGGTATTCGAGAAGTGCTGGCGAAGAAGCGTCGCACCATCACCGACAACGAAATCAAGTTGTCTGTTCTTGAACAGCGCGTCGTCACGTTGCGTAAGAAAATTGCTGATCTGAAGTCCCCGGTCCCGAAAGCCGAGTACCTTGAACTGAAGCACGCCTATAAAGAGCATGGTGAGAAGCTTGAGCAGTTGCAGAAGAAACGTTTCGAGCTTCTGACTTTGCAACGTGATCTTGAGGCGTTGCTGAAGATTGAACGTACTCTCGATGAACTACGATCTAGGTACGCATTCAAGAAGCCGCCCGATGTCATGCTCCGTTCCTTCAAGAAGCAAAAAGAAGCGGCAGCAATTTGGGACAGGTACGATCACCGCTCTGCACAGAACGACAAGTTGCGTAAGACAACGCAAGAGAAAATTGACGCTCTAGACATGCCAGCCGTTCCTCAAGACGTTGCTGAGAAGTACTGCAAGCAGCTTGAACGGCGTATCAAAGAAGCAACTGCTGAAATTAGAACGTTGTCTGACGTGAAGACCCGTCACGACGACCTAGAAGAACGCCTCACTGACATTTCTGAAAAGATTAGTGAGTTTGGCGTCAAGATTGATCCAGACGTTGACTACGACGCTGAAATAGCTGTTCTTAGGTCGACGTTGAGGTTGGAGAAGTTGCTACATAGCCACGACGAAGGCGAAGATTCCTCCGAGTGTCCAACTTGTTTAACCATGCTGGACATGGAAGCTCTGAAGAAAACAGTCAACAGTGCCAAGAAGCGCCTTCCAAAAATGGAAGAGTGCGCTGAGTACTTGAGGCTGAAGACCAAGTGGAATGAGTTGAACAAAGAGCAACGTAAACTCAAGTTCAACGAAGCGACGTTGGAAAGCTTAGTTAAACGTACCCGTAAAGATAAGGCTGATCTAGCGGTGCATGAAGAGTATTTAGAGACTTACCGTAAGCATGCGTCTCTTCTTGAGCACCTTGAATCCATCAAGAAAATCAAGACGCCTGATCTTGAACGTCCCGACCACTCAGATGATGAACTGACCGAGTACATTGACCTATGTACCAGCATAGTTGACGCACTGTCCTCAAAGGCAGTCCTGACCGACAACGGTACTGAGCTTGTTGAACTGCGCACCGAACAGGCCGTCGTTGACAAGCTTGCCTTGGTTGAACGCTCGTTGAGTAAGGCCGACAAGGAAGTTGACCGCATACGCGAACTTCAAAGCAATGCTGCTGCGACGGTCTCTGCTTGTGACCACTTCAAGAACACTCATTCACTGTACACTCGTGAGTTGAAGGAAGCCAACGCCGACATTGCTGTCCTTGCACCTTCAGTTGGTGACAAGAAGATTCTGGACATTCTGCTGAAAGCGTATGGGGCCAAGGGTCTTCGGTCGAAAGCCGCAGAAAGTGTTTGTGCATTGTTGCAGACAAACCTAAATCATTACCGAGACTTGATCTTCGCCGAGCCTTTCGAGTTTGAAGTCGAGTCTACTGATACTGGCGTGTCGATCTTGGTTGATCGCAACAACGGTAAGCCGGATAGCGTCTCTGACGTTCGCTCACTGTCTGGTGCTGAGTCAAACTGCTTTCAACTTCTGTGCTTGATTTCATTGTTGCCGCTGATCCCGCACTCAGGTCGTGTCAACCTTGCAATCCTAGATGAACCGACGTCTCACATGGACGAAGTGAGTCGGCAGATATTCAACTCTCGGTTCGTGCCTGTCCTACGTGAAATAGTACCAAACGTTGTAATCATCACCCCGCACCAAGATGACCGATCTGAAAACAGCGTTGAATGGCTGGTAGTGAAAGAAGACGGTATCTCAACTTTGAAAACAGCAGCTTGAGGATTCTGAAATGTCATGCGTATTTGGAATAGCCAATCATTCACCGGAAGCAGTGGTCAAGGCGTTGTTGAAAAGTAAGATTGCCCACTCTCCGGCTGAGATAGGCATTGTGTCGGTGGGTGCGCACGCAGATACGTCTTTTCGATTCATTCTGTTCTTGACGCAAACTGATTTATTCCGCAACGCCATCCGGCTGTCACGATCAGAAGCCTTTGCTTTCGTCTTCTCAAACTCAATAGACCTAGCAAACGTTAAGGGGCTGCAACCTCTGGATTTTACACCGATGGAGGATTTTACGTTTACGTACCATCCTCTCAACATGCACCAGATACACAAGCGCGCTCCGGGACGTGTCACTAGAGTTGAAAACAAGTTCTTATCCAGACTCATAAATCAGGTCCGTCACGGAAGTTTGTTGAACCCGCTAATGACATTCATCTACGGGCTATCCTCTCCAAACCAGCAGCTAGTTAAGGAAGACGTTGTTGCCTTCCTGTACTACAACAGGTCCATCACCAGCTTTCGCAAAGGTCTTGCAAAGGTCCTAACTGTAAAAGCAATAAGCAAGCTTGAAGAAATTATTCTCACCCACATCGGTGAAGCTTACATCGCGGCATTTGCAGAAATACGTGCATCGAAGAAAGCCAACCATCCTTACGACATAAAAACAATCGCACGAAAGACAGGGACAACGCCATACGAGATTAGTTACATGATGTCGATAATTGAGACCAAGAAAAAATACCTCGACAGCTTTGACAAGGCGAAGAACCGGAGACGGCCATGACAACCATCCACATAAATTTGACTGGTGATTTTGCAATTGACAACATGCACAATGTTGCAGACTATCCAGACCTTCAAGAGCTTGACGCTTTCCTCGGTGCTTTGCGCGGGACCGTCGAGTCTGACAAGGACGTGTTCCTTGGTGAGGTTGCGAAGTTTGTCCGACAAGTAAAAGCACGCGACCGTAGTTCGGTCGTGCTTGAAATTGAAAGCACTATTGAAGGCAACGTGCTGAAGCACAAATTCAAACTCACAATGGAGCCAGCATGAGATTAGTTATTTTTGAAAGCCCCTACGCCGGAGACGTACACAACAACGTCGTGTACGCGCAGCATTGTATCCGCGAGTGCTTGTTGCGTGGTGACAGCCCTATTGCCAGTCATCTTTTGTATACGCAGCCCAACATACTTGACGACGGTAATGATGAAGAACGTAGGATTGGGATCGAAGCAGGTTTGGCATGGATGTCGGTTGCTGACGCCAGTGTCGTGTACACTGATCGCGGCATAACTCGCGGTATGGCCTACGGTGCATTGACAGTTGGTGATGGAGAATTAGTCACCGAGTTTCGCAAGTTGGGCGTGGCGAAACCAATCGTCGCTGGCGCTAAACGCTCAGAATACAACGCTAGGCTTCTCGCTCGTATTTCAGAGTCAGTTGAAAACATTTCCGAACTTACGCCACGTATAACATGGCATAGCCTTCTTGAACTGATGCTGGCAGATGTCACCAGCCCGAGTCGCCGGTGTCTGGCGGTCTCTAGACGTATTGCGTTGGACATTATGTCTAGCGCGTTGCTGAAACCGTTTTTTGAAGTCGAGCAAAATCCTGCATTTTTCCTTGCAGGGTCTCTGTGCAACCTTCATAAAGTCCCTGTTATCCTAGCACCTGACAACGCCAAGTATGACGCTGCTCATATTTCAGAGGACACAAATTTTCGCATCGACAACGTTCTCGCCGTTTGGGGGTGATGATGTTTGGATCAGGCCCACCTTACAGTCCGACCGCTTCATGGACGGGTTCCGTGTATGAGTTTCGGACTACTGCGACAACGCTTGGAGTTCCTCAGAGCTACGTTGGTTGCATACCCGGTGGGCGCTGGTCACCGCCTGAGATTGCGCTGAGTATACTTCTGC
>JFJP01037637.1_pt1 | contig 34134 bp, 43 predicted proteins | sample 431651 | NCBI WGS metagenome assembly JFJP01 (sample SAMN02602958, study PRJNA72255) | Microbial mat metagenome, whole genome shotgun sequencing project. | biome: fresh water; feature: sink hole; material: water; isolation source: purple microbial (photo- and chemosynthetic) mats found in... | reverse complement strand
GTCACACGACCTTTGCGAAGTGCCATGTGAGTAGACCAACCTTCTTTTATGGTCTGTCTGATAATTTCTAATCGTTGTTCTATTGTCATGTCGTGAGTGTAGGTCATTTTGATTTTAATAATTCTCTGAAATCTTTTGGATTTCCGTTAAACTTGTCTAGGTTTTTTGATGCTAATAAATACATTTCGTGCGCGTCTTGTTCTGTTTTGCATACTCCAAGATTTACTTCTTTATTGTTTATTTGCAGTTTTGAATACCAACAATTTTTCTTTTTGTAATAATAGGCACCAACTTTTTTTCCTGATCTATGATAAGACCTGTTTTGTTGATTCAATCTGCTTGTCACATCTCTTAGGTTATCTATTCTGTTATCCAAAGAGTCGCCATTAATGTGATCTATGTAATTTTTTGGCCACTTGTTATAAACAAAAAACCAAGCAAGCCTGTGTGCTTTAATGTTTTTACCAGATATTTTTATTACCCAGTATCCGTTTTCTAAATGCCCAGCTCTTGATCCAATATCAACTCTTGATTATTTTATCTTTTCATACTCTTTGATTAATAAACTTTGCAGCTCAGGAATGGACATACTTAAAGAAAAACCTGGATCAGCCTTATCACCAATTTTACCAGCTTCTTTGCGTAGTAAATCATGGCCCACAACATTGGAGAATTGAAACTCAGGATTATGTTTCTTTGCCCAAAGACAAAAGTTAATTAAAGACTTCTCTTGTGCTGCTGTATATTTTTGATAGCGTCCTGAAACTATGTAACCATTTTCCTCTGTTGCTACGCCAGTTCTGATTTCACTTTCGGGAACTGATGCAGGAGGATTGCGGCCCCAACAACACACCTCCATCCCACAGAATACATCGCTAACGCTTGTGTCATTTCCCCACTTTGAAACACCTGCATGATATCCGTAGTCGGTCATAACATCGAAGTCTTCGGGAATATAAATAACCCTAACAGTGTAATGAACGACAAGTCCGGAAAACATTCCGCTTGCTGTTTTATAGTTTCCTCGGTCTCTGTACTTAACACCTTTTACGATTTTAAATATTGGATTATCAGAGCCAGCTATCGGCCATTCTGGCAATACTGGAGTCATATCATCTTTCAAAGCCTCAACCTCAAAGAAGTATTTACTCGCTGCTGCTGTTGTCTTTGGTCCCCATACACCGTCAACAATAAGTGACTCACCTTTTTTGTTCATTGCTTTTTGAATTAATTTGTTAATTTGATTTTGGTTCATTTGTTTCCTTTGTTTCTATTAGTTTTTTATTCTCATCATAAACTTGCTTAGTAAAATATATCGTTAAAGCTACATGAATGACTAACAATATCTGAAGCGGAAGAAGAATCATAACTCACCTAACGGAATCCAAGTTGTTTCTCTCATTGGTTCACAATCAAAGCCCCAAATCTTTCCGGCCTCGAACATATCGAAACCGTCCCATTCAAAAGATATGTAACAATCTTCTATAATAGTTTGTAAAACTATCCAATTATATTCTAGCGAGTACCAAGCGTATTGTCTCATGACTCGAATGCTCTTTTAAACTGTTCAATTTCTTCTTTTAACTTTGTAACCTGCTTTTGCAATGACGCATTTTCATCAACCAGCTTTAACGAATCAGCCCACAGTGATTGTCGATTTAGGTCAGATGTTCTTAAATCTGATTTAAGTTGTTCGATTCTATTAACAATATCTTTCAAGTCTTTAGGTTTGCAAAATATTGTCCTATCTGTGTTTGTCGCATGATCGTCGCAACAGATCGGACAAATCCAAGTTTGAAAACTTAACATTGGTTCACTCATTTATTCCCCTCCCTTAATTTTTGCAGACGTGTGTTTGTTTGATCCATTAACTCATCGTTTTTTATGCTTTGCAGTTTGCATTTATTTATGTTGTGATCGTCATAAAATACATCATAAAGTTGTTCAGATGATTCTTCCAACGCCTCACTCTGACTTTGTATAATTTCAACAAGCTCTCTGATGATCGCTGTGTCGTGCTCACGTTGAACGTATATGTCTACATATTGCTTTCTGCACAACTTCTCTTTCAACTCTGCGAATTCTGGGTTAGTCATACAACCCCATCTATATGAAAATTAAACGTGTACCCATACCACGCTATTGAAATTATCAACAATGATCCTGAGAAATAATAATTTCTTGTAATTGTTGGATAAAATTTTCTGTCGCTGTAAACAATAAACTTGCTAGTAAATATTTTCATAATCTCACCTTCCAAATCATTTCACTCGCTAAAATTATTAACACAATAGGCGCTAGGCTTATTAAGAATAGGGTTCCGATTAGTTTGTTCATAACATCGTCCCCACTGTAAACCATAACATCATAAACATACACCACATAACTATCGGAAATATTCTAATCTCACTCATGACCGAATATCTCCTGACCTATACGACGCTTTAAACCTGCACCAATCTCTGCACGATCTCGCCAACCATTAAAATACACGTCGATATTCTTATACAAATCAGGATGATTATCATATAAGAATTTAATCCAACGCTTACCAAATACTACATTCATCACAATACTCTGGTTTTTCTCACTGTTTGGATTAATATAACAATCCCACACCAATGATAAACTCTGATGTAAATATGCGAATGCTGTGAGTACCATACTAGGTTTTACACCTGCACATTTGCAAAGATAATACTTATGCGCTGGACCTAATATGTCACGATTTACTCTCCAGCCTTTTGCGTAGTTGAGACAAGCTGACAACACATAAGCATGATTAAGTGTCCACTCATTAGGTTGACGATAGCACCCACTGAAAAACGCTACCACTTGGTCACGACTCACTGACCTTGAATCATTATGTGGATGAGTACCTGTATTCTGCGTAGAATTAGGATGCCGTACAATCTTACAATCTAAAGTAATAAAGTGTATCATAAGATTACGATCAAACTCACTACCACCAAAGGCCATTAGACCTGTACTGAATGGAGCATCACCAAAGTCAAAATAGTTCGGGTCATTTACATCTGTTTGACCAATTATACCATAAGCATCACGTCTCATTTATTTACCTCATCGTCTAAATACTTTAAAGTATCCTCACTGATTATTCCAATGGGAATAACTACACCATTGTACTCAACTTCAGTCACCTCATAAAAACCTTGGTGCTTAATACCAAAAGTATGATCGAAGCTTGTATTTATCCAATCTGCTTTCACTATCAATTCTAATTCTTCGTATCTTATTAATTTTGTCATTTTACCCTCATCGCTTTTAAACTTTATAAATAAAATTTAGTTCTATGACATTTACTGCAATAGATATCAACCCAAGTACCAATTATTCTTTTCTTAAAATATCTACTCTTTTTACAAAACTTGCAATAATACGTCATAGTTTAGTTCTCCTGTTATCGAATTGAAAATCGACCATTGTCTCAATGTCACAATCGAACATAACCCAATCATAATTATGCTCAATCGCTTGATCTAAAATAGATTTCATAATTGTCGAATAGACTTTATAAACCTTTTTTAAAGTCTCAACGTGAATAATTGCACCCTCTGGTCGTGTAAATGAAACATAATCAGGATTGTCTAACATTTTACAATCAAATTCTGTCAAGCAATCGGTCCCTAATTCCCAAATCATTGTCGGTTTATTTATTATTCTTTGACTCATGTTAACACCTTCAATTTAAAACCTTGTAATGCAATTTCATGCACGTCTAACATTCTGTAAACATGTCCGGTCTCTGCATCGTAAAAATACTTCTCTGTCGAATTTAAGAACTCAACCAGACCCTTGAATGCGCATTCCTGATCATCGTAATACAATGGCTCGGCATATCTTTCAAAGCTTGCCGCCCATGTCTTTTTTAAATTATCAGGATTGATTGATAAAATTCTGTCTTCTATTATTTCGCCCAAGACGTTAGTCGCTGGACATGATACATAATGTTTCATTTCGCAAACCTCGCTTTTAATTCTTTTGGATATTTTAAAATCACTCTGTTCAATAGACTATGGTCCAGTCGTTTGCATTGTTCTAAATATTTTAAACGTGCCTCTCGACACGTCTTTGATTGAGTTGTTGAACAAATATAATCACCTAAGAAATACAGATCAATCTTTTTCATAAAACTTCTATCCTCTCATCAATTCGGACCATGTAGCCGCCCAAGTGTTTACCTCTGTAATAAACCTCAAGACTTGAATCATTTACAAATTCAATGCCTGCAATAAATGCTTTGGCCTCTTTCATTGTTTTACAATTATATTCACTTTTAAATATCTTTGATATCATTATATCACTAAAATAAACCTGATTATATTTTATTAATATCTCGTTTAATTTGTCCCTGTTATTCATAAACCAAACTCCATTTTGTAAATCATAACACCGATTGAAATATATTTTTCACCGATTGAATAATCACCTAATGGAAAGCCTTTAAGCCTAGTCCAAGTATGATTTAAACCATGTTCACAAGTTAAAAATATCGTATTTGTTTCCATATTTATGTCTTTAATCGTAAGAATTTTCATTTTACACCGTCCTTAAAATTAATTGACGCTGCCTTGGTAGCATTTCCATCGATGTTATATTCGGACCCGCATCCCATCCGTAATTTACAACGATCTCACATCGGCTTACATTTTTGTAAGCCTTATCATCTAAAATTTGCCAGACCTTGCGCTCATAGTCGTTAAACTGATCGGGTATTAACATGACATGATCGGGAATGATATCCACAGCCTCCGATTGAAAGTCAATCTTGCGCTTGCCTTTTGCGGTCCCTTGGAAGTGAATTCTAATGTGTGTGATCTTTGGTTCGTTTCTCATTTTAAAATCCTTGTTTGTAATATTTTTTAAGTAATCGCTCAATTTTTTTATGAACACTCCAGCCAGAAGATTTTTTGTCTGGGGCGCTTATCATAAAACCTTTTTTATCATATTTAAAATTTTGACATTCGCCTTCGCATATTTCGCTATATTCTGACAATTGGACTGATAAAAAATCCCAGTCCTTTTTTGAAATAATAACTTTGTTCATTTTAAAATTATCTCCCTTACAAATCTTGATAGTCTTTCAGTCCCTTGACCGGACTCGTTGACCAAATCATCTATCATTAGTTTTTTAATCTCTGACTTTTTATATTTTACAATCTTGAGACGTTCTAAACATTCAACGTCGAATATCTTTACACCTAACTTATCGTTTATTTTTACAGCGTATGGGTTACTCATTTTAATACCTCTAAAACATCTTTAATTAAGTAATTCTTATATCTGCAACCTTGTCCGATTGTACCATTGTTTATTTGAAATATTTTAGTACCTTTAGGTACAAATTTAAAACCCTCAAAACTATCAAAACATACAACTTTAGTTTTCTTTTTTGTAACCTTGGTTATGAAATACATTTAAAACACCTCTCGTCTTTCATCTATTCGGACCATGTAGCCGCCTAAATGTTTACCACGATAAAACACCTCAAGACTTGAATCATTTACAAACTCAATACCGCTAATAAATGCCAAGGCTTGCGCTTTACTTCTAAACTTTTTATATGTTGATTTGTATTGTTTACTCATGATTTTACCCTTTTTAATTCGTCAAATAACTCATCTAATCCAATGGTTACAACTTTTGAAAATAGTCCGTAACTTGACTTTTCAATGTCCGAAGACCAGAATTTAACTTGGTAATCCATAAAATCACTTGAATAGTTGAACGTGCAATCAATAGCCTTTTCAGAGTGTTCAGACTTATATCTGATAGAACGCCAAAATAGTCGATTGAATACAAAATCATGTCTGAATGCTGTACGCATTACAATTTCATAATGAATACCGTCAATTTCTAAATAGATTTCAATCTCTGATCTAAAACTATCAATCTTATAAACTATTGACGCTATCGGTATCGTTTTATCAAGTTTACATAGGTCTAATCGTTTCACACTGAAGCATGAATCACGTTCTGCACCCATTGGTACTAATTTCACACCCGCTAGTCTCAACTCATTTATCAGGTCTAAACATTGATCTATGTTTTGAACGTCTAAAGTTATTGACGCTTTCAGACCGTACAACTCATAACCGTGATAACTAGCTTTTTTCAAACTCGGTATCAATTTCGATAGTATGTCGTGATCTTTTAAGTCTAAGACCTCTTTATCATGTTTTAATTTTACTTCATTTATTTTATCTTCTAAACTGTCCATTTTACCTCACCTTTGCTTTGCTTTAATTAATTATATTTTAAATTATCTGTCAATATTTTAAAATAAATTTCCATTGTCGTATCGGTTTTACTGTAGGTTTTACAGTCTCAACATACTTAGGTTGTTTAAATACCATGTGCATGACGTCGCTATTGACTTGCTGTTCAATCATCTGCTGGTTAAGCATCTTATCGTAGCCTTTAGAGGCCAAGACTTCAGCCTTGGACTGTTTAAGCTCTAAAAGCCTATCTTTTAAAGCCTGTTCGTCATACTCGCCTGACGACTGCGAATAACAATTGTCATCATTTAGCAGTCGTTCAATTGTTGACTGATTTAAATATTTTACGTTGTCACTCGCATGCCGTCTCATGGGTTTATAGTTCTTTCTCGGCTTTATCGTATATCTTATCAATTTCTTGCTTAGACTCCAATAATTCAGATTTAGAAAGTTTAAGCTTTAATAATTTAGCTATATTACGACCGATTAACCCTTGTCTGTAGACTAAATCGTGTCCTCTCGCTATAGCTTTTATTCTCTGACTTTCTTCAGGACTAAAGTCGTAATTCTCATTCTCTTCTTTTATTGAAGTTCTTACACAAAAACAAAAATTAGCGTAATTGACAGACATTGATTTATCAAAGTCATGTAAAGTTAGTATCAACTCGTTATTCCCATCTAAATGAGAATATAAAATGTCAGACTCTTTAAAGTCATGTAAAGCTTGAATAATATTCTCGTATGTATAAATCTCATTCTCAAGTTGTCGTGCTCTATTGATCAACTCTTTACGCTCTTTAAACTCATCTGAAGTCGTATCAATTGTTAGCATTGTGCACTTTAATTTAAGATAAATATCACTACGCTCTATCAATTTATCGTATATCGTTTTATAATCTATCATACTAACCTCACCTTATAACCGTTAGGGGCTTTTGTTATTTTAATTCTATAGTTGCCATGCACTTCGATATGCTTCTCAATAACATACTGTTTTACTGTTTTTAATAGTTCTAGTTGAGTCTCAATCTCGTTCAATTTATCTAATTGCTCGCAATAATACGTTAACGCGCATTTATCAGTACCAAGGCTCGATTCTATCTCATCAAAGGTGTAGAAATGCTGTAAAGTTGATTTTTTACACTCATAAGGCTTTTTACGAAGTAATAAGATCTTGTGCTTGGAATTGTGAGTTTTACCGATGATAATCTGATAATCTCCACGCTCTTCTATTACTTGACCAACACGACAACTGTTTAAGTAATTGACGAAAAAAGAAGTGTAAAGTTGCTCTCGTAATGCTTTTTTCTCGTTGTTTAACTTGTAACTCTTCTCATCCCATATAGTAATTGCTTTAACTTTCTTCTGTATTTTATCGTATTTTAAAAATAGGTCTATCTTGTTTTTAATGTCCATAGCTGTCCTTTGTTTTGTTGTTTTAATTTTAACTTAATTTTAAGTTTTGGGTTTTTAATTTGATATCGTTTAGATTTTACACTTACGACATATTGTAGCTAAGTTTTGGTGTTTTGGCTAAAACGTAAAAACTTAGGTACAATATTATGTAAGTGTAACCTATAAATATGCTTAAGTCAAGAGCATGCGTAATGCGTTATTAAATTTATTTTTAAGCTTATTTATAATTTTAACTTGGTTTTTTAACGTTTTTATAATTTTAAGTTATAATTTTATAATTTTAAGTTATAATTTTAAGTTATAAAGTTAATTTTAACTTGGCTATTTATAACTTAAAATTAACTTTATAACTTAAAATTAACTTAAAATTAGTTAAAACTTAAAATACTGCTCAATCCCTAAGCAAGCATTTAAGATCTTAAATTTAGCTATGTTGTTCGATTATAAAACCAATATTAGCAATTATGAATTTTCCAGTCTCGTGATTATAAACCAGAGTTAGTCCGTAACTATCACCTGAATTAATATAACTAAACTTTGGTCTTGTCGGGTTCGTATCGTTTGGATCATAAGCCTCAAGACCGTAAAACCCGATCAAGTCACTAACGTGTTGTAGAATATTATCAGAGTACCAAGCGGGATTATAAGTATTATGTTTATCGTCGTAATAACGTAAGCCTTTACGATAATGGTATTTGGCTTTGCGTAAAGCATTGTAAATTGTTTTATGATTCATAATAAGCTTCCATTATAAAGTATTGCGAATGCTATGAGATATATTTCAAGTATGACTAAGCTGATTAAGATATTCATATTATGCCTCACTCATTGATATCATGATTAAAAATGCTGATATTCCTAGAAAGAACATCGAGCAATAGATTGTGATAGAAGTATCATTACTCTGTAAAGCTGCATTGACTAGCGTATAACCTAATGGGGCCAGTGGTGTTAGTATTAAGTATTTCATGTCTTAGTCCTTTTGTGTGTTGTTTGAAAATACATATTACAATTTGAATGCCAGTTTTAAATTGGTTTAATTCGATTTGAGAGTTGAATTTTGATAAATCCCTATAGCTATAGACTTAATTATATCTATAGTATTATTTCGAGGAATAAGTTTTCAGGAGGGGGTACATCAAAAATCGTGACGATCGCTGCGGGTGTATAAGAGTGAAACAAATATTTATCGGATTTTTCTAAAACTTTTCCGTAAAGTTTTTCTAAAACTTTTTCTAACCTTAATAAAATCTCAACACACCCTCCACCCTTTTTCCTAAAGCACTTGTCAATTTTAAAATTGCAGTAATTTCTATAACTTTTTCTGATGACTACTAATTTGGTCCTGTGTCACCATTGGTCTTATGACAGACACACAGGATACACCTAACAGACCGAAGCTTACGATAAACCAGATCATGAATATAATGTTGGAGCCGCAACATCGTATAGATCCGAAGATAATAAAATTTATAACTGCATACTTGGAGTGTCGTCATATCCGTGAGGCGGAGAAGGTTGCAGGTCTTCAGCATCGTCAGGGTAATCGTATTTTGAATAAACCAGATGTTCAGGCGTGTATGCTTAAGATCAACGAGACGTTGGGGGATCAGTCAGCTATAGATGCGGCTGCGATCATAGCTCGTACTAAGGAGATCGTAGACTTTGATATTAGCGATATATTTACAGAGGATGGTAGGGTTAAAGATATAAAGGACATGCCACCTGCTGCGAGTAGGGTTATTAAGAAGTTGGTAGTGAGAGAGGTGTATGAGAAGGACATGAATGGTCAGGATGTATTTAGTGGATACATAAAGACTGTTGAGTTCTGGGACAAAATGAAGAGTATAGAGTTACTTGGTAGTCAGGTCGATTTATTTAATAAGAAGGTGAAGCACGAGCATGATGTCACTGGTAACTTGGCATCGTTATTATTAAACAGTGAGAAGCGGGCGTTGGGTCATACGGCGAGTGAGACAATAAAGATGACGAAGGATCCTTTTCTTAACGCTTACGCTGTACAGGCGAGGGATGTGAAGGTTGAGAATGAGTCCGAGTAATTGGGATATTGTAGCACGAGAGAGACCGACACTGATAAAGTATTTGCGTCAGTATAAGCAGGGTGATGCTTGGAGTGAGGATGTGATATCATTGGGTACGATCAAGGTTATTGAGAGTATTGATAAGTTGAGGGATGAGAAGGTTTTTAAAACATGGTATTGGACTATTTGTATTAACTGCGCTCGTAATGAGTTGCGATTACCGATGTATCGAGGGCATGTAGAGTTTAAGGACATGCGAGTAGAGGCTGTACAGTATACGGTGATACGAGATATGGAACACGATTTAATAATTGCTAACGTAATTGCAGGACTTCCAGAGATACAAGGACTCGTATTTAAGTTACGGTACGTCGATGAGTTATCGTTTAAGGAGATCGCAGAGATAATGGACTGTCCGTATGATACGGCTAAGGCTAATTTTCGTCACGCATTCTTGCGAGTAAAAGAGTATCTGAGTGACAGAATAATTAAGGCGGAGTATTAAAGCGATATGAATAAATTAGAATTAAGATTTTGGAATAAGGTAGAGCGTGATCCATTAACAGGTTGTTTGAATTGGACTGGAAGTAAAAACGCTTGCGGATACGGAACAATAAATGTTGGAGGTAGTAAGCTAGCGCATCGAGTAGCTTATCAACTAGCTTACGGTTTAGATCCAAAAGGATTATGTGTATGTCATAAGTGTGACAATCCTGCGTGTGTTAATCCTCAACATTTATTCTTAGGTACGCGTTTCGATAATATGCAAGACATGGCTCGTAAGGGTAGAAATAAACCGAGCGGAATAAATCAAAATACTAATAAGACTCATTGTAAGAATGGTCATCTTTTAAGTGGTGATAATTTATGTTTACGAACTGACAAAGATTCTAAAGTTCATAGAAACTGTAGAATTTGCATGCGTGAATATAAAAGAATATACAGAGCTAAAAATGCAAAATGATTTAAAAATATTCTCAGAGATGATCGAGAAATATAGATTCGATTTTGAAAAACTTGTTTACATTATATTTCCATTTGGTGAGGAAGGAACAGACTTAGAGCATGCGGCTCCTTACGACTGGCAAGTTCAAGAGTGGAAACTCATGAGCGAACATTTTAAGGATGAGAGTAAGCGAGACATTCCTTACAAGCTTGCCTTATCTAGTGGCAATGGCTCAGCAAAGACAGCCTTTGGATCGATGACAACAATTATGTTGTTGTACACACAGAAGTTAAGAAGTCGAGTGACTGCGAATACCTACTCACAGTTGAAGTCGATTGTTTGGCCTGAGTTGGACGTGTGGTGTGGACGAGCGAGATTCTTTGAGACGTTCTTTGATAAGTTGGGTGAGTCGATCAAGTCCAAGGATGAGAAGTTTAGTGAGACTTGGCGAGTGGATATGTTTACTTGGGATATGAACAATCCTGCTGCGATATCGGGTCTTCACAATAAACAGAATGCGATATTGTTATGGTTTGAGGAGTCTGCAGGTATTCCAGATGTTGTTTGGAAGTATGCTAATGGTGCCATGACTGACGTTGATACGATGAAGGTATGGCTTGCGATGGCGAACTCGGATGATCCAGAGAGTGCATTTGAACAGAAGATGACGAGTCCTGATTGGCGTGGAGTGCGCATTGATACGAGAACACTCAGTCATGTTTCAAAAGACTTCATCGATGCTATCTTGCGAGAGTGTGGTGGGAACGAGGATCACGATGACTTCCGTGTGCGTGTGCGAGGACTACCAAGGAAGTCGAGTGCGGATAGTATTATAAGTGCGGCACGAGTTGAAGCTGCACTTGAGCGTAAAGTGGATATGGGAAGTCATAGTTTTCTACCATGTGTGATGACTTGCGATCCGGCTTGGACTGGTTCGGACTCTACATGTATTTGGGTACATCAAGGTTCTGTGTCTTTGATGTTGGATAAATTTAAGTTAGATAAAACACAAGGTCAGACTCATACATATACATATCAACGGATGTGTATGTGGGAGAAAGAGTACAAAGTTGATTATGTGTTGATAGATCAGGGTGAGGGTACTGCGCTTTATACGTTGGCTCAGGCACAGCAGAAGTATAATTGGCAGCTTGTGAGTTTTGCAGGTAGTCCGAATGATGCTCCTGACTTTAAGGATTCACAGTATCATAATATTCGTGCGCAGATGTATTACGAGGCTGAGAAGTGGTTAGCGCAAGGTGGGTCACTGGACGTTCGTCTAGGTGAGTGGAAAGACGATGTGAGAAAGCAGTTGTGTATTACGAAGGGGACTCGCAATCGGGTTAGTTTAAAGAAGCAAGCGGAGCCAAAGGATGACATCAAAAAGCGAGTTGGGTATTCACCGGACGTTGCGGATGGATTTGTTTTACGGTTTAGTAGGGTGTTTTATGATCGGTTACCTGAGAACACTTCGCAGGATATGCGCGATTTGGATGACCAGAATGAACCAGAAGAATATGATCCGTACTCTAATATGATGTAAACGACTTGACAATGCTATTCGTTGTAGCAACAATTTTAATGTGAGGTAAATTCTATGGATTTTTTTGAAGACCTTGGGAATGCCATTGGTGGTGACATTGGTAAATATGTTAAAAACCCACTTAACTTTAATGCATTGGCTTTAAACGCCAATATAACGAGTGATTTATTTGGCGGTCTTATGGATAAGCCAGACTATGATCCTGCTTTAAAAGCGCAGCAAGCAGCGTTTGAAGAAGAAAAGAAACGTAGAGCTATGGAAGCAAATCGTACCGATATGCAAGCTTCACAGGCCGCAAGGTTGTTCTTTGGACAATCAACATCTAACCCGAAGTCGGACATGACTAACGACTTTTTAGGATTATAAATGCAGCATAGTAAAAAAGATTGCGAACAAATTAGACAGACTTTAAAGAATGAGTTTGAGACAACGGTACGTCAGGATTGGATCGACAAGGGTTTGTGGATGAATCCTGCGTCTGTGAAGTTCCTATTGGGCCGTGAGAAGGGTAAAAGAGAGAACCAGCACATTGTGGACCTAACTCATATTATCGCTCAACGCTCGCTCGTTGCTGGCTTTATGGAAGGGAATACGTCTACGACTCGTTCGTGGTTCAAGTTCGCTCATCCAGATAAAGCTTTAAACGCTTACAGACCAGTCAAAGAGTGGATGCAGAATTTAAACGAGAGATGCTTGGCTATCGGCACAAGCTCCAACTTGTATCATGCTTTATCACAAGGATACGAGGCTTGGAGTACGTTTGATACGGCATGTATCTACATTGATGAATTACCAAAAGGTCCACACTTCACAGTGTTGGGTGCAGGGACCTACTATTTAATGAACGACAACACAGGGACTGCGAACGTATTGGTTCGTGAGTTTCCAATGAGTGTTAAGAACTTGGTCGAGGTCTATGGTCGTAAAGTAAACGGCAAGTGGGATTGGTCAAACTTCTCAGACAGAGTTAAGAACCTGTACGAGAACCAAGCTTACAATGTTGATGTGACTGTCGCTGAGATGGTTAAACCGAATAACTTATTTACGAACGACTTGCCTGAAGGTGGATCGAATCGTAAGTGGGTTTGTTTAACATACGAGTGTGCAGGTACAACTGATACAGGTACTTACGGTATCATGACAAAAGACATGGGTGGATTCGATGACGATAAGTTCTTACGAACTCAGTATAAGACTCGTAAGCCTTTTATCGCATTTAGAAACCAATCATCAAATAACTTCGCATACGGTGAAGTAGGTCCAACAACTTATTCTTTGGGCTGTATTCGCTCGTTGAATAAGAAAGCGGTCAGTAAAGACATCGCTTTAGATCTTATGATTCGTCCACCAATGCAGGGTCCAGCAAATCTCAAGAAGTCGTACATGAATACGAATCCAAGTGCTTATGTGCCTATGGATGCTCATGCAATGGCTCAGGGTGGAGCGAAGCAATTATTCCAAGTTAATCCTGCGATTGCGACATTGAATGCAGACGTTCAGGATTTACGATCGATGATTGAGAAAATGTATTACTCAGATTACATGTTGTTCTTATCTCGTAACCCGAAGACTCGAACGGCAGCAGAAGTAAACGCTATCGTATCAGAACAACAACTGGTCATTGGTCCAGCTTTACAGAGTTTGGACTACACATTAAATAATCCGTTAGTAGACTTCTTGGCTGATTACGCAATGTTTGAAGATCCGTATGTTGGTGAAGTACCTGAAGAGCTTGCAGGTTCATCACTTCGCACAGTCTTCATTTCAGTATTTGCTCAAGCACAACGTGCAGCAGATCTACCAAGTATCGACAGATACATGGCAATGGTTACAAATGTTGGTCAGATTAATCCGTCAATCTTTGATAAAGCAGACCTTGATAAGTTAGCGGATCTTTATGAGGATCGTTTATATTTACCAGCAGGTTTGAATCGTAGCCAAGATGAAGTGGATGCACGTCGTGAGAAGAACCAACAAGATGCTCAGAGACAGCAGATGTTAAACGAGACAGTACCAGCGTTAGCAGGTGCGAAGCGTGACATGGCTCAAGCTCAACAGATTGAACGAGAAGTACAACCTATATGACAAAAGAAGAACAGATCAGACGAGAACTATACGAGTACCAACAGGTTATAAGTGCGCTTCAAGTGTTGTTAGCAACTAGGCATGGAAAGATTGTGATCAAGCATTTGTTTGACTCATTCAGTGTTGGGACTGCAGCACCTGTTGGATTAGAAGATCGACCACTACTAGAGTATGTTTCATACCTACGAGCAGGCACATCGATTTATGAATTATGTTTAAAGGCTAGTCCTGAATTAACAGGGCAATTAATTGCAGAGATGATGCGAGAAAAGGAAAAGAATGAAACACCTATTAATGAATCAGGCGACGGACAATAACGGTGGTACGGGTGCAGCGCAAACAACGACGACTGCAACGACGACTGAAGCAAGCGGGGGTACAGACGCAATCGACCAAATGTACACAACAACAGAAGCCGCAGCGACAAAAGAACAATCGACACAGCAAGCAGTTCCGACAAAAGAAGGAGAAGCTGCAGCAGTCGCAGGATACACAGAACCACCTGCAGGAAGTGGAACAGGATATGTCGAGCCAAAACCAGCAGAAGCGAAACCTGCCGAGGGTGAAGTTAAGTTCGACGAATCAGGATTAACACCTGAAGCAATCAAAGAAGTAAAAGACTTTGCGACTGCGAATAAACTTTCAAAAGAAGCAGCAGAACAGTATGCAAAAGTAATTAAACAGCAATCGACTTTGATCGAAGATTACAAAGCCAATGAGCAAAAACAAATTGCAGCAGCTCGTGAAACACAGAAAGCTGATTGGTATAATAAGTTAAAAACAGATAAAGATTTTGGTGGAGATTTATTTCAAACTAACCTGAAACGAGTCGATACAATCTTAGAGAAGTTCATGCCTGAAACTAAAAACATGTTGACAAGTAGGAAGGCAATGTTGCCTCCTGAAGTTATGAAAGATTTACATAGAATGCACCAAGTATTACTTGGCAGCGAGACAACTATTGTAAATGGAAACAGCAATGCAAATGCTGCGCTATCAGATGATGAAAAATTTTTACAAGATTATTACAAATAGGTTGTAGTAGTCTTAAACAATTACAAAGGAGTTATAAGTGGCAATTAAAGGTGTAGGCTATGTGACATTAGCCGACGTCGCTAAAAAGGGCGACAAGGTAGCAGAAGTATTAACATTGAAAAATCCAATGTTAAAAGATATTCCGTACACTCAAATGAACGAGGGTACAATCCACAAGGAATCAATCCGTTCATTCTTACCAAAACCAGTGTATCGTAAAGCCAATCAAGCGATTGCGGCACAAAAGTCTGGTATCGAAGAAAGAACATTCTCAGCAGCACACTTTGAGTCTCGTTCTCAAATGGATGCTAAAGTAGCTGAGCGTGGTGGTAAAGAACGTGTTGGTATCAATCGTTGGAACCAAGCTCAAGGTCATATTCAAGGTATGGCGAATGAACATGCTAACTTGGCGATCTACGGATCACCTGCTGGTGAAGGAAACAAAGATGTTGGTTTCATGGATATTTACTACACAGTAAATACTGCGACTAACGAAACAGCAAAACAAGTTGTTGATGCTGGTGGAACTGGATCAGATAATACATCAATCTTGATGGTTAACTGGGGTCCACAATCTATCTTCGGAGTTTATCCTGCTGGAACAAACGCTGGTCTAAAGCGTACTGATTACTCTGCTGGAAACAAGCTGGTTCAGTTACAAGGTTTAGATGCTGCTGGTAACACAGGAACATTCTACGGATATGATGAGATCTTTGAATTAGATCACGGTTTAGTTGTAAAAGATTGGCGTCAAGCTGCTCGTATCGCTAACATCGACGTATCTAACTTGGTGACAAACACAACACCTGCAGATTTGATCGATCAGTTGATCACAGCTTCATACAAGCTTGATGATCCAATGGGAGCTATCATTTACATGAATCGTACTGTTCACGCTATTTTACACAAACAAGCTCGTGCTGAAGTGTCAACTGGTGGCGGATTAACATTCATGAACTACGGTGGTGAGCAGATTCTTTCATTCAATGGAATGCCTATCAGAATCGCTGATAGCATCTTAAACACTGAAGCTCGAATCGTTTAATAGAAAGGAAATATAAATATGTTTCATGATATCCAAAATCAATTAATGGTAAAACAAGCAATCACAACTGGTGCTACTTTATCAACAGACGTTTATGATTTAGTTGCTACAAACGGTATGGATCCATCGATCGGTCGTATGTATGCAGCTTTGTTCGTACCAACTATTGCTGCTGCTGGTACTGTAGTTGCAACTTCATACACACTTGAAGTATTGCAATCAACTGTATCTGCAATGACATCACCAGATGTTATCGCTACAGGATCTTTTGCAGGAACTGCATTCACTGTAGATGCACAATTCCAAGTTGTTATTCCACAAGGCTCTATCTCTAAGGAGTTTATTGCTTTCAGAGTAACTGCTGTTGGTGGAACTGCGCCAACTGTAACTTTATCAGCGTACTTAGTACCAGTTGATGAAATTCCAGTTAACAAGTTCTTCAAAAAAGTTTACACAACTATTTAATAGGGTAATAAAAATATGTCAGAAAATAATCCATTCAGAAAGGCAGCGATTGAAAAAGTCGCTGCTAAAGTAGAAGTTAAAGAAGTCGCTGTTGAATCTGAACCAATCAAGATGATTAAGGTGATGGCTAAACAAAAAGGTTTTTACAATAACTCTCGCATTGAAGAAGGTGATGAGTTTACTGTACCTGAGAATCTTTATTCAAAAATTTGGATGCAAAAGTTATAATCTGACATTTCATAGGAGATACAATGTACAACAAAACTAAAATCTTTAATTTAGCTTTACAAGCATTGTATCTTCAAAAGAAGATTGCCGATGCTGACACCGATACGTCTAGAGAGACTACAACTTTAGAGACGAATTGGGAGTCAGCATTTTTTATCGGTCTTCAAGAAATGGACTTGGATTCTACTTCGACAACCAAACCTTTAGAACTTATCTCAGAAAAACCAAACACATTTTGGGACTATTGTTATAAGTATCCAACAGACTGTGCATTCATGAGACGTATCGTTTCAGAACTCGTCACAGACGACACAGAGACTGTCATTGATCGTAAGGTGCAAATCCTTGACGGTGAGAAAGTTATCCTTACAAACCAGCCACAGGCTTATATAGAGTACATTCCAAATACGATTACTGCTGAGAATCTTACACCTGAAGCTGCAGTATTCATTTCATTAAAGCTTGCGAGAATGTCGGTACCGTTAATCGTCGGTAAGAACTCACGAGAGATCGTTCAGTTAATCGAACAACGATACGAGCAAGCATTGGTAACTGCTCAAGAGAAAGATCGTCTTGAGACAAGTATCTATCAACCAGAGTGGACAAGATCAGAATTTGCTAAAGAAAGATTATCATAATGACATATTTAAAGAAGTCGAGTTTTGCAGCAGGGGAGTTAGATCCTTCGCTACATGATAAGACTGATATCAAATCATATTACTCAGGTCTTGCGACTGCACGAAATGTTGTGTTGGGTAAGACAGGTCGAATTATAAACTCTGCAGGAACTTGGTTTAATTTACTGAGTCTTGATAAGTGTGCATACTATCCGTTCTCACAATACATTACTTACGGTGCGCCGTACATTGCAGGTACTTCAGGTATCGAAGACTTCCTGATTGTCATCAACACCACAGACTTAAGTATATATAAAGTAGATTATGAACTTAATACTTTTACATTAGTCTACAGTTTTGGTAACGCTCAAACTCAAGACGAGATCGATGCGATCCGATTTGATAAATATAAATTAACAGTTAACGACAATTCAAATGCAGAGCTTGATAACTTTGAAGTATTAATCATCAAGAACAGACTCAATAATACTTTACAATATTTACAGTTAACAGCTCCATTAATTGCATCCCCTACAGTTTATCAAGCTATTTTCAACGGTCTTAATTACAATGATTATCCTTTGATTACTTCGACATTGATTGGATCAGGACTTGGTACTCATTTAGAATACACGAGTGGGTCTTCTGTCGATATGGCAGCAAGATCAGGTCATCAAGTTGTTTACGGATTCACAGCAGTCACAGTCAATGGTGTAGAATCACCAATTTTTCCGATCACCAAATATAGAAGCTCAGGAGACGGTGCAGGTGTATTTACAGATCACATTCGATTACCTACAGGAACAGAAGAAACTGTATTTTTCATTAAGGACTTTTACATAAACAACTATCAAAAGTTTGGTTATGTTGTTAAAGAGTTAAGAATTTATAGAAAGCCTTTAAATGAAGAATACTACGGACTCGTAGCGGCTGTTAAAAATAACAACACATACAATTCAGTCACTAACTATTCGACAGGTCAACACACTGATTACGGTCAGAATGCTGATTATACAAATCCTCCTCCTGAATTACCAAAGAAGTTATCTAACTTTATTGACTTGGTATCGTTGATCCCAACCGACACAGCTTACTACAATGAGCGCATGTTGATGTGGAAAGACGACTACATTTTCTTCAGTAAGATTAATAATCCGTCATACTTCTTGAGAGACTTCCCATTAAGTGAGACGTCATCTTTATTCTTTCAACTTGGATCCAACCAAGTCACGAGTACGATTTATTATGCGATTGAGTTGTCGGGACTGTATGTATTTACATCGAACGGTATTTACTTCGGTGGTCAAGATGCACCGATCTCGTCACTAAATCCGATACTTAAAAAGGTGAACGACTCAGTGATTGATAAAGACATTAATCCGATTGTCACACCTTACGGTATTCTTTTTGTTGACGAATCGACAGGAGCTATTAAAACTTTATCGTATGATGACACAACAAGAAGTATTGTTGATACTGATATCTCTGTTTACTCTAACCATTTATTTTATGGAAAACGAGTTGTAGCTTGGGCATTTAACTCAGGTGACATTCCTTACTTATTCGTAATATTAAATGATGGAACTGCAGTAACTTTAAGTTATTCTAAAGAAGAAAAGATCACAGCTTGGACTCGTCACGATACAGACGGACTGTACAAAGACGTTAAGACATTTAAAAATGTCGTAACCAATAAGAATTACTTAATCACTTTAGTTTATAGAAATGGTCAGTACATTTTAGAATCATTCAGTAAGCGAGTGTTGATCGATCCTTTGACTATCAGAACATTCGCTCATTCGGCTGTTCGATACCAAATCACACCGTCGTTGACTTTTACATTACTTCCTGTGAGTGGAACTTTTGATGTTCAAGTTCGTGCGACGACAGCATTGGATTACACGACATCGATCGGTAAAACTTTTGCAATTTACAACTCAGCATTAGATGACTATTATTACTTAAAACTTGTAGCCGCAACACCTGCAGTAGATGTTACGTTCGATATCATAGACGAAGCACTACCAGTTAATCTAAGAAATACGCCTGTTGAATTAATCGAGTGTCATACAGTTGTCACAGGATTGTCACACCTTGAAGGTAAGGTTGTATCTGTATATTCTGACAACGAAGTGTTGGGATCACCAAACAACGAACAACTTGATCTACCGACATACACAGTATCGGGTGGACAGATTACATTACCTGAACCTAAAGCGTTCTCGATTGTAGGACTTCCTTACACTTCAGACGTTGAGACGTTGGCTATCGATAGCAAAGACGGATCGATGTCTTTAGATTCTAAGATCGTCAACAATGTTGTTGTCAGATACTCGCGAACTCGTGGAGTTTATGTTGGTAAGTTCCCTGAAGGTGATTCAGTTACCGATATGGAAGTTGCAGATCAATGGGATACAGAAGACACAGTAAACAGACCTTTATCTGAGAAGATTACATCAAAGACTTATAGACCGTATAGTGATTGGCAGTTACAGGGTAAAGTTTGTTTAAGACAAGTTGATCCTTTACCAATGGAAGTTACTTCAATTATTTTAGACGTATCAGGAGGATAGTATGCCTTTACCGTTATTAATCGCAGCAGCAGGAGTTGGAGCTGCAGCATCAATTTGGTCAGCTCACGAGCAGTCAAAGGCTATCGAAGCCAATGCTGAGTTTCAAGGAAAGATCGCAGAACTAAATGCACAGATGGCAGAACTGGACGCTCAAGAAGTTCAGCGACAAGGTATTGCTCAAGAACAACAATATAAATCTCAAGCCGATCAAGTGATGGCACAACAAGAAGCTACGTTTGCACAACAAGGTATCGAAGTTAAAGGTGATGCGACAGGTGACTTGGTTGCACAGAGTGGATTAAACGCAGCACTTAACCAAATAGATATTCAAAACCAAGCATTCATTAACGCTTCTAAATTTAAACGTGAAGCTTCACAGACTCGATTGGGTGCAGATAATGCAAGATACAATGCTTCACTTCAATCTCGTTCAGCATTAATCTCAGGGTACGCTGGTGCTGTTCAAACTGGTGCAAGCGCATTCATTAAGTCGAAAGGTTAGATCATGGCTGTAAATATTCCACAAATTCAACGAGGTAAAGGTGTATCACAAGACTCTATCGGTCGTGTTCAAGTAGATACAAGCTCAGGAACTGAAGCATACATGAAGAACATTGGTACTGTTGCAAAGACTGTTTCTAATGTTGCAGATACTTATGTTGACCAGCAGATTAAAGCTCAAGAACAAGTTAGAAAAACTACTGCTGATAAGTTGGCTGTCGAGTACGACTCAAATATCGAGAAGCATAGAAAAGACTTTGAAGTATTACCGTTGGGTGACGATCTCAATGGTGTGTATAACGATAAAGTTAAGCAAAGAGATGACACCAAAATTAAATTTTTAACACTACAAAACTTAGATGAATCTACTAAGAAATTATTAGAAACAGAAATGACAAAACGTGATGCGCTTTGGGACGAGCGCATGTACACAAAACTTGCTCAGAGTAACGTAGCTTATCAAGCTAAGACTGCCGAAGGTAAAGTTAAGATGTTTCAAAAGGATGCTGTAACTTACGGAGCTACAGTCAATCCAAAAGATCCTGCATCATTCGGACGTATTGATGAAGCGTTAAGTGAGATTGAGAAAACTGTAAAGAACTCGGCTCAAGCATTGGGAGTTACACAAACCGATAAGTCAGGTCAACCTGTCTATTCTGACGTAACCAACAATGCACTTGCTAAAGTAAAGAGTGACACGATCCAAGCTACGATCGACGGATTACTTGGTATCAATCAAGTTGATAAAGCCAAGGCCGTTTATGATCGATACTCACCTGAACTTGAACTGTTGACCAAACCTGAAGTAACTAACAAGTTAAACAAAGCTGTGGCTAACAATGAAGTGATTAAAGAAGCTGACAAGATTATCAGAACTGTTCCGAGAGAACAGCAATTTGATGCTGTGTTAAAAATACAAGACTCTGAAAAAGCTCGACTTGTTGGTGATCGTGTAAACTCACATCGAATCAAAGAAGATAAAAAGATCAAAGACATTCGAGATAAAAGTTATAGCGGAGCGCATGACATCGTTTACAATATCATGCAGACGCCTGAGAGATTCAATTCTGTGGACCAAATGAGAAATCATCCAAAGGTTGCACCAATTTGGAATAACTTAGACTCGACACAAAAGAACTCATTGGAGTCGTTAATCAAACGTCCTGATACTTCTAACTACGAACAGTTAGATAAGGTCAGTCAGATGAATGAGTCTGGTAAATTGAGAGATGTTCCAGACCGAAAAACATTCGACTCACTCACCAATCAGATGAGTACAAAAGATTATGGTAAGTATTTAAAACAATGGGAAGACGCTAAGGATCCTAAAGCTAAAGGTTTATCGTCAGGTACGAGATCTAATATCTTGGCTAAGTCAAAAGAATTATTTAAGTCTTCGGGATTGTTGAACACTGTTCGAGGAACCAACAAGATTGATCCGAAGTCTTTAAAGAAGTGGGAAGCTTTCCAAGATGAATTGTTTGCAGACTTTGATGGGATGGACGGTACTCAGTACCAGCCGAACTCGAAGCAGACGCAAGAATATGTGAAGTCTAAAGTCAACGAATATATCCTGAAGAACAAGAAGGAAGATAAGGGATTTTTTGGTGGGTTATTTGACAAAGCCAAAAGTGCTATTCAGAATAACAAGAAAGAAGCTCCAAAAAGTAAAGACCAATTAATCCAAGACTTATAGGTGACGCATGGAAAATGTAAATGATTTAGTTCAAGTTAATCCTGAACAACAAACTGATAATGCTGTAAAGGCCGTAGAGAGTTATGTTCTAGCAGATGTTGATCCAAACTTTACATATAAAAATCCAAGTGTTGCAGACTCTTTAAAGTTTAATCTTCAAGATATTAATGTCACTCCAAAGCTTGCCAAGGTCGCAGCATCAAGCGAACCGATGACAGACCTACTGGTGAAGAACCAGAAGGAAAGAACTCTGTGGGACAAGTCTGTGAGAGTAATGGAAGCTTTCGGATCGGGAGCTTCTGAACGTGCGGACTTAGAGATTCAAAACTCTGAGTTGTGGTACAAGAAGATGTTGTCAGACGGTCCAGTACCGATGACAGGTTTAGCTGTCGATCAGTTCACAGAAGAAGACAAATACAACTTGGTAGACTCTAAAAACAAATTAGATAAGTTACCAACATACGAAGACAACTATGCTGAGATTATCGCATCGTCTGCAGGATCGTCGATATCAACATTGGCTAAAAATGTTGGTGACGTTGCTCCTGTTGTTGGTGGTGCTACAGCTTTGGCAGCAGGTGCAGGGTTTGCTGTTGGTGGTCCAGTGTTGGCGACTGCTGCAGGATCGTATGTACTTGGTGTTACAGCAGCACCAGCAATTGCGTTTAAATCTTATAAGCAAGCGTCAGGTCAGATGTATGGTCAGCTTGTTAGTGATAATCCAAATGGTGATAAAGAAAGATTTAAAGCGATCTCACAAGGCGTTGGCGTAGTTAACGGATTATTGGAAGCTGTATTTACTAAAGGTGTTGTTCAACGTGTTCCTTGGGCTAAGAGTTTAATGATCGGATTTGATCGTGCTAAAGAGTTATCTCAAACTACAGGTGCAAACACTATACTATTAAAGCTTGGTGAAGCTGCAGTTGCTCACGGAGCCAACGGTATGACTGAGATGGCTCAAGAGCTTAGTCAAATTATTGGTGAGGAATACGGAAAGAACGGAACAGTAACTTTAGATAATATTTTAAACAATGCCGAACGACTTACGATTGCAGGTGCTGCAGGTGCTATTACATCTGCAGGTATCGCAGGAACTTTAGATGCTGCAGGTAAGACAGCAAACATTACATTCAGTGAAGCTCGTAAACTTGGTGAAGCTGGTCAAGTTGGTAAAGGTGATACAAAGCCAAAGTTTAAAGTTACCGTCAAAGAAGCTGACAGAACAAAAGCTATCAAGTTTCAATTACAACAAGACGCTTTGAAGCAAGCTCACGAGGCCGTGAAGTCCTCTGAAGTTCAAAGTAAATCACCTGAAGCATACGGACAAATCCTTCAAGACCTTCACGGTGACAGCGAAATATATATCCGTAACGACAAGTTTAAAGACATCATCAAAGACGATCAGACTAAAGCTTTAATGATCCGTGACAAGATGGGTATTAACATCAACGACGAGTCAGAACTGACATCGATCACTAAAGATAAATACTTTAAACTTTTACAATTAGATGACCAATTCTTTAATGCCGTTCAACACGATGTTGATGGACCGATTCAATCAGAGGTCGATAAGTTCTTTAACTCTGTGACAGATAACCAAAACAAAGCCAAAGAGTTAGAAGCTAAGATCAATGAAGTCAACGATCCTAAAGAGTATGCGAGTATTGTAAATCAATTAGCAGACTTGGAAGAAATTAAACTTAACGAGTTTGAAACTGTTGAAGACTACGTTAACCAACCTGTCATTCCTGAGTCTGTTAAAAAGATATATGAGGGTGAGAAGGGTTTACCACAATCATTTATTAAACTTGAGGAAGATGTTAGAGCTGCACGAAAAGCGGTAGCCGATATCCAAATCAAAGCTGAGAAGAAAAACATCGACAAACTTGTACGTCTTGACGTCGCTGTTCAAAAAGATATGGAGATCAAGTCACTCCAAGAAGAACTTAAAAATTATAAAGTCTATGACGCTATCGAAGCTTTCACAAATCCTAACTACGGAAAGACTGGATTCGATAGTGGATCAGTAAACTATAAAATTAATCCGAACACATTACCTGAACATTTAAAGAAGTATGTTCAGGATCCAACATTAAAGAAATACAAAGTATTTGCTGAGACTAATAATACCAAACCTATAATGTCAGAGGGTAGCGATAGAAGTAATATTGTAAACAGAATTAAGACTGTAAAACCAGAAATTTATACTTTAAAAAACGGTTCTAAAATTGAGATTCGTGCAGAGATGAACAACGTACTGTCTAAGTCTATCTTAACAAATAGGCAATCAGATGTATCAATACCGTCTGCAGTAGCATACTTAGATAATAAAAAAATAGGATACGTTGCTATAGGTGGAGAGTTTAAAGACGTTAAAGGTAAAAGAACTTTTGTAACAACACCTCAAATGGTTGAAGTAGATGTAGACTTAAGAAGACAAGGAGTTGCTTCTGCACTTTATGACTTTGCAAATAAGAAGATAGCAAAGTTTGATTCATCTGATTTTCAAACAGATGAAGGTAAAGCGTTCACAAAAGGTCGTAAGAAACTTGATACTACTTTACAAAACCAAGGAACAGACGCATCTGATTCTGCTCGATTACTTGGTTACGATACACCTGAACAAATGTTCAAAGAGTTGATGATTGCTGAACCAAGGCAGAAAGTAATCAACGAACAGATGGAGTCAAGGGACGCAGAGATTCGAGCATTGTCAGAAGACGAGATCGGATTCAAACCTCAAGACATCAGAAACACTTTAGCAAACCAAGCACGACTTCACCTTAAAGAATTAGACAAGATGATGGACGCTTACAAAGCTTCTGTCAAAAAAGGTATCAAGATCGTAACTGCACCAATGAAGACCAATGACGATTTAAAGATCGATGCTTTAAAGATCACGTCTGGTTTAAAAGTTAAAGACTTGAAAGCTAAGATGTTTGAAGTTAACGAGAGACGTGCGAATGTTAAAGCAGGTCAGGCGCTTGTTAAAGGTGATATCAATAAAGCGATCAAGTTAAAACAAAACGCTGCGCTCAACGCATTGGTAAGAGCAGAAGTGTTAAACACTAATAGGTCACTCAATTATAAAATCAATCGACTTTCAAAAGCTATATCAAACGATGTGATTGCAGACCTTAGAAAAGCTGGACCAGAGTATGAAGACTCGTTTAAAGCTATCACGGACGTAATCAATTTCAATCGACGATTCGATACCAATGCTCGTGATAAGTGGATGGTTTGGAAAGATTTACAGCTCGACAACGGTGAGGGTAACTATGACCTTCCTAAAGAGTTTACAGACTCTAGAGCGAACATTAATGATATGTCAGCACAAGCAGCTTCTGCACTTGTAGAGACTGCGCTGAACATTGTAGCGACTGCCAAACGTAAGAACGAGTTAATTGCACAACGTGACTTTGGCAATCAACAACTTACTTTAGCTCAAGTATCCGAAGAAGTTGGTGGGTTATTAAAACGTCGTAAGGATTACAATCCTAATTTATTTGATACACGAAGTAATTTAAAGAAACCTTCATATTTTGGTGACAAGAACATGACTGTAAAATCTTTCATCGGGATTCACACTCGAATGGAAGAAACTATATTTAGAACTATTTTAGATAAAGGTGAGAACAACGGATACTTTACAAATCTATTGTGGAAACCATTTGAGGACGCTCGTGTTTATAAATCTAATTTAGATTCAGGTGTTGATCTTTATATTAAGGATGCGATCAAACAGTACGGAACTGATAAGTTCTTTAACATGGGATACGAAGTAATCAACGATCCTGATCTTAGAAAAGTAGATTATTTTGGTGATGCTGATATTACCAAGTTACATTTATTTTCGATACTTTTAAATATGGGTAACGAAGGTAACGTCGAAGCTTTAACTAAGTCTTTAAAAATGGATAAAGATCAAATCATTAAAATCTTAGAACGTCACTTAGATGATTCTGAAATTAAATTAGCTCAACAGCATGGCTTGTCTTATGACTCTTTATGGAATGAAAACGTAAATACGTTAAAACAAATGGGTGAGGAAATACCTGAAAGAGTAAAGGGTGACGATTTCGTATTTAAAGGTAAGAACGTAAAGGGTTGGTATTATCCAATCAGTTACATCTTCGATCCTGTATTAGATGACCAAATCGCACTTAAAGGATTAACTGAACAAAAAAAAGAAGAAAGATATAAGTCCAGCTTACTTACTTTTAATAGACATAACATTGAAAGAAAACAGGCAAGTGACAAAAGAAAGATTAATTTAAACTACGGTGTGTATAATAAATCAGTACAGGAGATCACACACGATATCGCATTTAGAATACCTTTAAGAGATACTGGATTAATTATCGGTCAATCAGAATACATTACTGGTGAGTCTGGTAATGAGTACACTACATCTATTCAAAAAGACTTATACAATGTTTTAGGTGAAGAAAACTATAAACAGTTATCTGATTGGATTAAGTCAATTAATAATTTACCAAGTGAAACTTCAAGATCAGAGTCTGATCTAAATAATAATATCGGTAAATTTTTATCTGCGACTCAGTTCGCAACTCTAGGATTTAACCTTGGTACGATGTTGATTCAGGTTCCTGCATCTGCACCTATCGTGTTTAATCGATTACGAGAAGACTACAACGGAACATTTAGTTATCCTGACGTACTACAAAATTACAGTAGAGCATTAACTAATATGTTCACGTCAACCAACATTAAAGATATAGTTGGTGAGATTGCCAAGTATTCACCTGACTTTGCAAATCGTTTAAAGCAGTTAGATATTGAGGCTAACAAATCAGACTTTGGTAATACTCCAGATACAGGAAACAAATCGTACAACAACTTTAAAAGACTAATTGAGAAGACAGCGTTCATTGGATTAACTCAAATGAATATGCGACTCAATGCTGCGACTTGGGTTACAGCTCATAGACTTGCAGATTCTGGTAAAATTAAAGGTGTTGATCCTAAAGTACCACAGCAGGTTATCGAGTACGCTAACTCTGTTATCCGAACAGAACTTGAGTCGAATGACATATTGGATAAGTCAGCAGTTCAGAGAATGAAGGGTACGACAAGATTGTTTACTCAATATTATTCTCAGATGAATGTTATTACGAACAAGTTTATCTCAGCAGGTTACGGTGCAAAGATTGGTTGGCAGGATGCAATGGATCTTCCGTTTACCGAGAGATATGCAAAACGTACAGAGGTTGCTGCACGATTAGCGAATAGATTTTTAATGAGTGCAATCTTACCAGCGATAGGTGTTGGTGTTGTGCGATCTGTTGTTAAAAATAGAGAAGAAGAAGAAAAAGAGTTTTTAGATTATTTTAAAGATGGATCGTTTCAAGTTATGGATTCGTTCATCGGTCTTAGAGATTTATCGTTCTTTATTCAAACAGGCGGTAAGAAACCTCCTACACTTCCAGCTTACCAATCGGGTGCAGATGTTTGGACAGCGACAAGTGCGTTGATTGATTTTGGTAATTCACCTTTAAGACCAGACGAGACGTTTGAGTTTTCAAACAAAGAAGTAAACGCAATGGTTAAAACATTAGGTTTACTTGGAGTACCGTCAAGACCTGCTAAGTATTTATATGACTTGGTAACTGGTGATGATGTTAGTGAGATGGACTTCGGATCGAATCCAATCAAGGTCATCGATCAAATGATCGCAGATGTTGGTACTATAACGATGGACGACTTCATGAAAACAGCGAACGAAGATGCTACAGGTGCATTGAATGAAGGTCAAAGTAACGAAGATATTAATAAGTCATTGAATGATATCAAGGATACTACTGGACCAAAGTCTGTGTTTAAGAATCCTGAAGCTAACGCTGTGTACTTGGCGGACGTAAACAAAGAAGTCCAGTTATCTTCGAGCGAGACTAAAGCGTTGGAAGATTACATGTACATTGTTGGGTCTGCAGAGTCAGGGTTCAATGAGGATGCAGTATCTGAGTCTGGTGCTGTGGGTTGGTATCAATTTATGAAAGGTACATGGTCAGGACTTTACAAACAGTACCCTGAACTTCTCAGAACTTCGACAGTTCCGACAGACTTAAACTTACAGAATAAGGCCATGTGGAAACTGACAGGTAAGAACTTTTACAGACTCCAAAAGGAAGGTATCCCTCAGACCAAAAGTAACATGTATGCGCTACACGTTACAGGCGAGAGACAGGGTATCGATCTGTTAAAGGCTGCTGATTCTGAGTCAATTACAAACATTGTAAATCAAAATGATATCTTAGCGAATCCTGTTGCTTTGCTTGGGGTTAGAAAATCTCAAGCTTTAGCGATGGACTTGAGTAAGGTGACTGCTGGACAGGTTAAAAAGAATATTAAAAACTATTTACTCAAGGCTATTGATCGAGCTGTAGCTTACGAGGAGAGACAGAGACTTAAAGCAATAGCGGATAATAATTGACAGATTAATTATAACAGATAGGATTTTTATATGATTACAAGTTATCAACCAGTATCGACTTATCTTGGAAATAATACGACTGATACTTACACGTTTGATTTTAAGATCAAGGCGTCGAGTCAGGTTTACATTATGGTATTCAACACTCTAGACGATAGTCTAGTTTTTGCTGAGTACGGTAATGTTGGAACGAACGTATCAAATGTTATATATGATCCTGTTCGTGGCGGTGGTTCAATTGTACTACCTGCCAACCTTGCAGCAGATCGTAAGTTAATTATAAAGCTTGCGACGGATGTGCCGACTCAAGACTTTAAGTTCCGTGAACAGTCTGAGTTTAATCTTAGACAGTTTGAAAACTCATTGGACTTCTTAATGAGTCATATCCAAAGACTGTATGAGAAAGTATCTCGTACAATTCGCTTTGATGATAAGGCTTCTTACAACTCTGCGATTGATACAGAAGTTAAGACTTTACCAGTTCCGAACGGTATTGTGATCTTTGACTCTGCAGGTGAAAAGGTAAGTGTTCAGGACTTTAACTCTTTGGTTGCTGCATCGGGTGCAGGACTTCCTGCAGGTGGAGCAGTTGACAATGTGTTGACGAGTGATGGAACGAATGGTGTTTGGTCAACATTCGCATTCTCAGGATTCTCTGCACGATTTGGATCAATCTTCACATCGACAAGTCTTTTAGATACATTGACTAAAATATTAAACATTACTTATACGCCACCATCGATCTCGATAACGGCTTCAGGATCTGGTACAGTTCGTGAGAAGGGTGCTTCAGTTGCATCGACTCTATTGACTGCAAACGTGACTCTGACTTCTAATCCGATCGCTGCTGTGAGATTCTATCAGGGTGCGACTCTACTTACGACTATGACAGGAACGATCCCTACAGGTGGTTCAGAGACGTACACATACTCGACTCCGTTCACGGATAACATCTCGTTCTCTGCTCAAGCAGATGACACGAATCCAACAACAGTAAGTGCGAGTGTGTCGTTTACGTTTGTGTATCCTTATTACAACGGTGCTGGTGCTGTGGGATTAACTCCTGCACAAGTTTCAGCATTGACCAAAGATGTGATCGTGTCGACAGCAACGGTTAATAAAACGATCGTTGCAACTGCAGGTCAGGTTCTATACTTCGCATACCCTGCAGCTTATCCGTCATTGACTTCAATCTTGGATGTGAATGGGTTTGAGACGATCTCGGATTGGACGCTTACGACAGCCAACATTACAGGGTTGGACGCTACTGCTCAGTCTTATAAGATTTACGAGTTTAATAATCCTGTGGCTGCTGGTTCATACTTTTACAGTTTTAAGAGGTAATATATGGGTATTCCATTAGGTTCAAATTTTACAGTAAACACGGCTTTACCTTTAGATGATCGATTGGTTGTTGCGGATCTTACAGCTCGTGATGCGTTGGATCCTTCAAGACGCTTTGAGGGTTTAACGGTTTACTGTGTTGCTGATTCAAATAACTATCAGTTGGTTGGCGGCATATTGAATGCTGACTGGACTTTAGCAGGTGGAGCATTACCACCAGTATCGTATGCTGGATACTCGACACGGTTCAATGAAGTGTTTACTTCTACGGACCTTGTGGACACATTAGATAAAATTTTAAAGATCTCTTATGTTGCTCCGACGATCTCGTTCTCTGCTGCTGGTAGCGGTACAGTTCGAGAAAAGGGTAACGCTGTCGCATCGACTCTGTTGACTGCGAACGTGACCAAGACTTCGGATCCGATCGCTGCTGTTAGATTTTACCAAGGTGCTACGTTACTGACAACTTTGACAGGAACGATCCCTACAGGCGGCACAGAGACTTTTAACTACACAACTCCGTTCTCAGATAACATCTCATTCTCTGCACAGACGGATGACAATGGAGCGACTGGTGGACCGACAACGGTTACAGGGTCTGCATCGTTTACGTTCGTGTATCCTTATTACAGTGATGCAGGTGCGGTAGGATTAAGTGCTGCAGCAGTTGGAGCATTGACCAAGACGATCATCGTATCGACTGCGACAGTTGTAAAAACTATGACAGCAACAGCAGGTCAAGTATTTTACTTCGCATACCCTGCAGCTTATCCGTCACTGTTCTCAATCTTGGATGTGAACGGATTTGAGACGATTGGTGATTGGACTTTAACAACATCGAACATCACAGGACTTGACGCTTCGGCACAGTCTTATAAGATTTATTCATTTAACAATCCTGTAACTGCTGGATCATACCAGTTTACATTTAGGAGATAATCGTGGGTATTACACTAACTTCCAATTTTGATGTAAATGCTGCACTACCTTTAGATTCAAGAATGGTAGTTGCAGACTTAACGGCTCGTGATGCGATTGCAGCAGGACGCAGATACTTAGGTATGTGTGTGTACGTTGTATCGGATACTCTTACTTACCAATTAAAAGCAGGAATACTGAATACTGATTGGGTTGAGTATGGTGGTGGTGCAGGTGCTGCAGTTACATTCGTTGACCAATTCTCAGGTAACGGTATTGCTACAACATTTACATTAGGTGCTGACCCGTTAGCTGTTGAGAACACACAAGTTTATATCGACGGTGTTTACCAACAGAAGATCGATTCATACGACCTTGTAGGATTAGACATTGTATTTGTCGATCCTCCTCCTACTGGTTCGAGCAATATCGAAGTCGTTTACACAACTCCTGCGAGTCCTTTGGTTATTCCGAATGGTGCTATTACAACTGCAAAATTAGGAGACGACGCTGTGACTACTGTTAAAATATTAGATGGCGCTGTTACAACTGCAAAGATTTTATCGTTAGATGCTGCGAAGCTGACAGGTACTTTACCAAGTGGTACGGTCGCAGACAATTCTATTAGTGAAGATCAACTGTATGTTAAACCAATTACAACAAGTGCAACTATAAACTATTCATTTGGTGGTGGTAGCAGTCTTGTCCAAGACGTTACAAACGGTACACTTGTCGTTAATAGAAATGCTGCAAACAGTAGTAAGAGACTAATGATTACACTTGTTCCTGCTGATACTTCTATTGCTTCTTTTGTTAATAGCACAGGTACCTTAACAACTTATATTATTAGAGTAACACGCAACGGTACGTCATTAGGTGCTTACAGTATAGTACCCAATAGTATACGCATGGTTCCTTCAAGTTTTATATGGTACGATCAAGCAACCAATGCTAGTGCGACTTATCAACTTCAAATTCAAGGTACTACTGTTATTAACGTAACAAACGTACAGCTTGCTTGGTCATACATTTAATAAAGGAAATATAAAATATGGCATTAACTAAAGTAACAAATGATATGTTAGTAGGACCGTTAGGTAGCGGTGGTGGTGTAGTAAATCTAATCACCGATGGTGACGCTGAGAACGCAACCAGTTCGATCTTTACTCTTTACTCTGATGCAGGTTCACCGTCACGTCCAACAGACGGTACAGGTGGTGTACCAAACATCACAACATCAATCACATCGACTAATCCTTTAACTGGAAACAAGTCATATTTATTAACAAAAGCTGCTGGTAATAGACAAGGCGATGGCGGCGCAATTACGTTCAGTGTTGATCCAAGTTATCGAGCTAAAGTTTTAAAGATCAGTGTAGACTATATTGTAAACTCAGGAACATTCGTAGCGGGATCGTCAAGTGCGGATAGCGATGTCATTTGGTATCTGTACGATATTACAAACTCACAATTAATTGAACCTTCAAATATTAAAATGTTTTCAAATTCAACTACTATTTCAGATAAGTTTGAAGCAACATTTCAAACATCTGCGACAGGCTCAAGCTATCGTTTAATTGCTCACGTTGCTACGACAAGTGCATCAGCATGGGAATTAAAACTTGATAACGTCACCGTATCACCGAGTGTGTATGTTTATGGTACACCAATTACTGATTGGGTTTCTTGGACACCAACAGGATCATGGACTACGAACACGACTTATACAGGTAAGAAAAGACGTGTAGGTGACGAATACGAGTACATGGTTAGAGTAGCAACGTCGGGTGCGCCTACTGCTGCTGCGATGATTATTCAAATCCAAGAGACTATTGATACAACGAAGTTAAATACAACAACACAATACTCAACTGCTTTTGAAAGCTCAGGTCAAGCTTACGACTCTGGAACAGGTCATGGTGTAAAAGTTGTTTATTCATCAAATCCAAATCAAGTAGCACTTACTACAGTTGTTGGACCACAATCACTTGTTGGTAACACTACACCATTTACCTTTGGTGCTGGTGATGAGATTAACGTAAGATTCACACTTCCAATTTTAGGAAAATCTGCATCGGTGCAAATGTCTGATGGTTTCGAGGGTAGAAATATTGGTGCAGAAGTACTTCGTTCTGCTGCACAAGGTTCTCAAGCGATTACAGCAACAACTCAGAAAATAATCTTCGGTGACAAAACACAAGATACAGTTAACTCATTTGATACAACACTATCTAGGTACACAATTTTAAGCGCTGGAGATTACGAGTTTACTCCGAGACTGTCTTTCAATACGATAGGTGCAAATGGACAAGCAGATTTGTTATTATATAAAAACGGATCTATTTATAAAACACTAACTAGCGGATTCACAACAGCAGGTGGAAATCACAATACAACTATGCAAATGTTAAGTGCTGCTACTATAGTTGGTGGCAGTCAGTTAAGCATTAAAAAAATCCAAGGTCCGCAAGCGATTGCTGCGAGTGAGGCTAATGCTGTGCAGGCAAGCATATCAAGCGTTCAGGTATTGAATCACAATGCTGCCACAACTTTGAGTTGGAATAATATAATTAACTCAACTCACGGCTCTCTTTCTGGAACAACATTCACAGCTAATACATCTGGTATTTTTGAAGTATCGGCTCAAATAGGAGTAGCTGGACACGCATTAGGCGCACAGTACACTATTCAACTAAGCGCGACAGTCGGCGGTGATACAAGAAGTTCAGAACAAGCAGGAGTTTTACCTTCGGCTTTCCTTGGCTATCCTACGGTTATGCTATCGCCTCAACAATTTAGAATGACAGCAGGACAAACTATGACACTAAGTCTTTATCATTTTAATAATGGTTCTGCTGGGCTAACTGTTTCTAATGGAAAATCATATTTAAATATCAAAAAGGTAGGGAACTAACATGAAATATTTATTGATCTTATTATTCTTAACAGGTTGTTCACATAAGATTTTAGTTAAGCATTGTGAACCA
>JFJP01024470.1_pt1 | contig 34134 bp, 34 predicted proteins | sample 431651 | NCBI WGS metagenome assembly JFJP01 (sample SAMN02602958, study PRJNA72255) | Microbial mat metagenome, whole genome shotgun sequencing project. | biome: fresh water; feature: sink hole; material: water; isolation source: purple microbial (photo- and chemosynthetic) mats found in... | reverse complement strand
CGAACCTGGCAGTCAAGCACCACATCGGCAATGATACTACCCCTTACTGGGGACGGAAAAGTAGCTCGTTGCCGGGGGTTTCCTTTATTTATTACATACTTCTTATTTCTTTAATCTATCTCTTTTTTTATTTTTGTCAATTTACCATACATATAATAGCCTATATATTCTGCTTACTAAACAGCTTTTAGCTACAATAAAACAAAAACGAAAGTGCATAAAAATTGGTTGTAGGCGTATTTGATAGCGGTGTCGGCGGGCTTACCGTCGCAAAATCCATAATTGATGAAAAACTATTTGATGAGGTCATATACTATGGAGATACGGCTCGCGTGCCGTACGGTACAAAGGATGAGAATACGATAATTCGTTATTCGCTTGAAGCAATAGAATTTTTCAAAAATTTCAATATAGATATTCTTATAGTTGCCTGTAATACTGTAAGCGCCTATGCTTTAGATGAAATGCGCAAAGTGGCACCGTTTGAAGTTGTAGGAGTGATTGAGCCTGGCGTATTATCTATTACCTCTAAACGCCCATATCTTGATTCAAGTATACTTGTTATTGGAACCAAAGCCACAATAACAAGTGGTATTTATAAAAAAATGCTTGAAGTAAAAGGCTTTAGCAATATTATGCAAATAGAGACCGGTCTTTTTGTTCCGCTTGTGGAAGACGGCATTTTGGATGGAGAGGTTATGGAAGCTATGCTTAGTCATTATTTTAACGGTGTGAAAACTCCAGACTATATAATTTTGGGCTGTACGCATTTTCCGCTAATATCTAAGTCAATAAGCTCTTATTTTAATGGTGCAAAACTCGTGCATTCCGGTGAAGCAATAGTTGAGTATTTGCAAAATACGCACTGCGTACACGGCACAGATAAAGAGACTATTTTAAAGCTGTTTGCTTCGTCTAGCCCTGAAAGATTAAAAGCAAGAGCCGAAGATTGGCTTAAGGGGGGCGTATATAAATGAGCAGGGTATTAGCCTTAAAATATAGACCAAAGCGATTTAGCGATCTTATAGGTCAAGAATCTGTCTCTCAGACTCTTTCTTTGGGTTTAAAAACAGAGAAGCTATCTCATGCATATCTTTTTTCCGGACTTAGGGGTAGCGGTAAAACATCGACTGCTAGAATCTTTGCAAAGGCTCTTGTATGTGAAAATACTCCTGTGGCTGAGCCGTGCGGAGTGTGTGCGGGGTGTATGTCTGCGGAAGAGGGTAGACACCTTGATATAATTGAAATGGATGCTGCCAGTAATAGAGGGATTGACGATATAAGGCAGCTTATAGAGAGTACTAAATATAAGCCCTCAGTCGCAAAGCATAAAATATATATCATCGATGAAGTTCATATGCTATCTACCCCAGCATTTAATGCGCTCTTAAAAACTTTAGAAGAGCCGCCCTCATATGTGAAATTTATTCTTGCAACCACAGATCCTATCAAACTTCCCCCGACTATTCTTTCTAGAACTATCCATTTTAGATTTAAAAAGATTGGGCAATCTGATGTCGTAGAGCACCTGAAACACATACTCGGTAAAGAGGGTATTGCTTTTGAAGAAGAGGCGTTAGAATTTATAGCCAGAAACGGAAGCGGATCGCTTAGAGATACACTTACTTTGCTTGATCAGGCGATAGTTTTTTCAAAAGGTTTTGTATCTAGCGTAAGCGTTGTGGAACTGCTCGGTGCGGTAAATCCCGACAAGATAAAAGAGCTATTTTCTTTTGTGCTGGACAAAGATAGGGAACGAGCTCTTTTGCTTGTTAAGGAGTTTGAGGAGTATGAAGCCGAGAATGTAATTAATGAGATCATAGAGTTTTTAAAGGCCTCTATTGGCAAAAAAAACAAAAATATACCTCTTTTTGTTTTAGAGCGGTTTTTTAGAATTGCTGTAAATGCCAAAGAACTACTGTTTATGGGCGCAGATGGAGGTTTTGTGATTACGCTTACGCTTCTTAAGATGATAGAGGCACTTGAGATAGAAGATATAGATTCTTTGATTGCAAAATATGAGAGTGAGGTAGACTTTACACAGGTTCCGAGCAGGGATATTGTTAGGGATAAGGTCTTGATGGAGCAAGACAAAGAGCCTGTTAAAAGCGTTAACACCAAAAGCCAATGGGATAAGCTTGTTGAGGCTTTATATGAAAGAAGCCATGAAGTCGGTAGTGTATTTGAGAACAATATTACATTTGTGTCTTTTGATAACAGTGTATTGACATGGAGCAGTAGTGCGGAGGGGGAGAAGTATGAGCTTCTTAAGAAATATTACTCTCAAATAAAACATATTGTGCAGGATATTTACGGCATAAGCACTACTATTGCCGTGCAAAAAGATACAAATAAATCTGAGGATGCAAATATACCAGTCGTATCCGCAAAAGAAGAGAGCACTAATAATGCCGCAATGGCTGTCCATAGGTCAGATAGTGACGATAACTCTGAAGAGAACGAATATATGCAAAGCGGACCCGGGCTTTTCGGCGATAAAGAAGATATGAACGACGGCGAGCCAAATAGTTTGGAAGCGGAGGCTGAAGAGCTTAGCCTTCTAAGGCATCCTTTGGTGGAAAAAACAAAAGAAGTATTCGGTGTCGGGGATAGCAATATATCTATTTTTCAGAAAGTTTGAAACATGAGTATAGTAATATAAAATTAAGTTTGGATAGGCGGGGTTTTTAATGGATTTAACGGTAATAGGTGGTATGGTTATGGCAATCGCATTTATTGCGGTTGGCGACACATTGGAGGGCGGAAATCCGATCCATCTTTTGCATATTACATCCATTATGATTGTTTTCCCTCCTGCCCTGTTCTCCGCAATGACTGCAACGCATGGACATTTTGTTAAGGGCGCATTCAAAAATCTTGGTATGGTTTTTAAAAAATCGACAGTAAAATATGAGCAAACTATCGAACAACTTTATGATTTTGCAATTATAGCAAGGCGAGATGGGCTTTTGAAGCTTGAAGCAGAGATAGCGAATGTGGAAAATGAGTTTATGAGAAAGGGTCTGGACTTGGTTGTATCCGGCGTCAATGTGGATGTTATTAGACAGACTCTTGAGATAGAGATTGAAGAGACAGAGCACTACTATCACGGTTGCGGGCACTACTTTATACTTGCCGGCGAGACATTTCCGGTTATGGGACTTATCGGTGCGGTTTTGGGTCTTATTTTGGCTCTTGCGAAGCTGGATAATCCTTCTGAGATGGCGGTTGGTATTGCGGGCGCATTTACGGCGACTGTTACCGGAATTGTAAGTTCATATATTATAGTCGGTCCAATCGGACGAAAGATGATTGCAAAGTCGCATGATATAGTCAAAGAGCAGATTATCGTGCTGGAGGGGCTTGTATCTCTGGTATCTGGTGATAATCCAAAAATGATGAGAAGTAAGCTTTATAATTATATCGGCGGCGAGCCCGAAGAGGGCAAAAAACATTAATGGCCAAAAAGAAAAAGTGCCCAGAGTGTGAGGCTGGTGAGAAGTGGGCCGTTCCGTTTGCCGACTTTTTTAGCCTTTTACTAGCTCTATTTATTGCTCTTTATGCGATAGCTTCGCAAAATAAAGATAAAATGAAAGCTTTGTCAAAATCTTTTAATGAGATTTTTGAGTTTACTCCATCGCAAATGAATGTTAATCCGCAAGATGCAGGCAAAGAGTCTAGTAACAGCAAATCCGCCGAGAGCAAAGAATCTTCGGCGCAAAGCACGCAATCTACGCAACAACAGATAGAGGTTGCAAAGCAACTAATGAAAGATCTGCAAGCTGTTAAGGATGTTGCGCCGGAGCAAGGAAATGGAAGCGATACGGAGGTTGTTATGACCGATGAGGGCATTAGGGTGCGTATGCTGAACGCTATAGTTTTTGATGATGGCAGCGCAAACCTAACGCCTGCGTCAAAAAAGATAGTTGATATATTGGCTGCTTCGGTGAAGAGTTACCCGGGTAATATTAAAGTAGAGGGGCATACTTCTTCAGCGCAACCGCCAAAAGGTGGAGCGTATCCGTCCAACTGGGAGTTATCGTCTGCTAGGGCATCTGCAGTAGTAAGAGAGTTTATAGCAAACGGTTTTGACTCGGCAAAATTCAGCGCGGTCGGCTATGCCGACACAAAACCTGCAAGCAAAGAGCCTGGGGCGGCTCAGCATTTTTTGAACCAAAGAGTCGATGTTGTGCTTATGAAGTATGACAGCAAAGGTGAGATCGGCGGCAAATCAATCTTGGATGCCCCGGCTCCACAGACATCCTTGGTTCGCTAGTTTTTTATAACGCCTTTTAGCGCTTTTCTTAGTTTTTCATATATGGCAAATGAGGCTATGTGTATGTCACTATTGTAGTATTCTGCATCTTCGATAAAATCTGACTTATCTAATATCAAATCAGCCACAGGGTGGTATTTATTTGATGCAAAAATAAGCCCCATGTTGTGATACGGCATAACAATCCTGTAGTATTTTCCTAGGTTGATCAAATCATCATGAACATTTTTGCCTATTTTTGAGCAAAAAATACCGTCTTTTTTTAATATTCTAAAAACATCCTGCAACTCAATGGATTCATCAAAAGATATTATTGCATCAAAAGTTTCGCTGGCTATTTCGCTTTTTGTATTGAGCGTTTGCATGGATGATATATTTTTGGCTAACTTGTCAGCGCCGATAGGTGGAGTGTTTTCACCTATTAACAAGCATTTTTCTATATTTTCATGAACACATAACGAAACAAAGACAAGCATCTCTTTTTCTATTATTTTATTATTTAACGAGTCGTTCTCAAAACGCATACCTATTTCCTCTTGGCTAAAGTCAAGCGATTTTAGCTCTTTTTTGTTAAAATCGGTCTAAATTTGTCCAAGATAGGAAGAAAAATGCCGCAACTAAGTTACAAGGATTCTGGAGTTGATATAGATGCAGGGAATGAGCTGGTAGAAAGAATAAAGCCTTTTGCAAAAGCTACCGCAATAGCAGGTGTACTTGGCGGGATAGGTTCTTTTTCGGGGGCTTTTGAGTTACCAAAAGGGTATAGCGAGCCAGTACTTTTGGCGGCTACCGACGGAGTCGGAACGAAGCTTAGACTTGCCATAGAGAGTGGTAAGCTTGAGGGCGTTGGCATAGACCTTGTTGCGATGTGTGTAAACGATCTTATCTGTAACTTTGCGACACCGCTTTTTTTCCTTGATTATTACGCTACCGGCAGACTTGAGGTTGAGAGCGCCGCTACCGTTATAGCCTCCATATCCGAGGGGTGTAAGCTTGCAGAGTGTGCTCTTATTGGCGGCGAAACGGCTGAGATGCCTGGAATGTATTTCAAAAACGACTTTGACCTTGCCGGCTTCTCTGTGGGTATAGCTGAAAAAAGCGAAATAGATAGAAGCGTTCATTGCAAAGAGGGCGATGTGCTTGTAGCGCTTCCTAGTTCCGGTGTACACTCGAACGGGTTTTCGCTTGTTAGAAAACTATTTTTTGAAAAACTTGGAATGAGATTTACGGATAAATTTGAAGATACTACGCTTATTGATGTGCTTTTGAGGCCTACGAAGATATATATTAAAGAGTTTAAGGCAAATAAGAAAGATATAAAAGCTCTAGCGCATATTACGGGCGGCGGACTTGTGGAGAATTTGCCTAGAGTGCTTCCAGGCGGTCTTGGGGCGGTGGTTCAAAAATCATCTATCAAGACCCTTCCTGTATTTGACTTTATGTCCAAACATGTAGAAGAGAGTGAAATGTATAGAACTTTTAATATGGGTATAGGAATGGTATGGGTAGTCGCAAAAGAGAATGCCGACAAAGTAGCCGCAAATGTGGGCGGATATGTGATAGGTGAACTTATAAAAGGCGATAAAGAGGTTAGGCTAGTATAGTTTGAGTGCGTCGTTTATAGCTTCTCAGGTTTTTAACCAGCTATTTTTATCCCCGCTTCTTTTTATAATTCCTTTTTTTATAGCATCTTTTTTTGTACGAAGAGCAAAATGGCTCTTCGTCTTTTTGTCTCTTGCATTTTATTTTTTTTCCACAACTTTTGCCGTAAATGTTTTGATGGGTTCGCTTGAAAACGAGTATAGAAAATACGCAAAAATAGAGTTTAAGCCTGATGTCGTAATTGTGCTTGGTGCGGGAGCGAATGCGTTTGTGCCGGATAGTAAGCTTAATCAGCCAAGCTATAAAAGATTTGTGGAAGCATTAGCATTGGCCAAAAGGATGGATTTGCCTATTGTGTTTGCCGGCGGCGGCTGGGCGGCTCATGACGGAATTTCGGAGTCGGCGGCGGCAGTAGAGACTGCCAACAAACTTGCGGATTCCTTTGATTTTGCGAGGCCTTCAACAACCACACTCAACGGAGGCTTCGGGCTTTTGTATGAGGATAAAAGTGAGAATACGCTACAAAATGCCGACAATACGCTTGCTATGATAGGGCGAAACGGTGTAACGAATCCAAAAATAGTTCTTGTAACCTCTGCGTTTCATATGAAGAGAGCAAAAATAATTTTTGAGAAAAAAGGGTTTAAGGTAGCGCCTTATGCTGTAGATTTTGCCACAAAAGGCCGTGATATTTCCGGTTTTGACGCTTTGTGCAGCTTTGGGAACTTGCGTGATAGCTTTGCCGCCTTGAAAGAGTATATAGGAATAGTGAAATTTTTTATCATAGATAAGCCAAGGAGCGAAAAATGAAAAAAGCGGTATGCATCATCTCCGGCGGTATGGATAGCGCCGTAGCGGCGAAGATAGCGAGCGATGAGGGGTACGAAATAGTCGCCGTACATTTTAACTACGGACAACGAACTGAGGCAAAAGAGCTAGAGTCTTTTTTGGCGGTAAGCGACGCCCTTGGGGTGGCTCAAAAATATGAGATAGACCTTCCTTTTTTTAAAAGCGTGGGCGGCTCGGCGCTGACGGATAAAAGCATAGCTGTACCAATCGGCGGAGTAGAAGAGGGCGTGCCTGTCACTTATGTCCCTTTTCGCAATGGTATATTTCTATCTATCGCAACGGCGATAGCCGAAAAGGAGTGCGCTAGTGCAGTCGTTATCGGGGCTGTAGAAGAGGATAGTAGCGGCTATCCAGACTGCACCGAGAATTTTCTTGCTTCGTTTGAAAAAACCGCCAATGAGGGTACAAAAAAAGAGACCAACATTAAAATATTTGCGCCGCTACTACATAAGCGAAAAAAAGAGATAGTGCTTGAGGGCATACAAAGAGGCGTTGACCTTTCTATTACATGGAGCTGCTATCAAAACGAGCAGATAGCGTGCGGGGTATGCGATAGCTGCAGATTGAGGCTAAAAGGCTTTGAAGAGGCGGGAGAGAGCGATAAAATACCGTATAGAGTTAAAGAGTAAGTTTTTAAAAATCAAACGAGAATAGACTGCTCTCTTTTCTCTCTTTTATAAGATTTGCTTTGTCGGCGTTTACTACGAAAGCAAAGTTAAAATCATTTTCCTCGAGCATATCCAGTAGCTCCCTATCTGAGCCGTAAAGCGTAATAATATTTTCTTTGTCTTCTATGTTTTGCAAAGAGAGCGGGAAGATATATAGATTTTTTGCCCATTTTGTATTTTTTGACAGATAGTTCATCGTCTCTTTCAACATTTGGTTATCCGTGTATTTTGCAAAAATAATAACTTTTGCCGTTTTTCCAAACTCTTTTGCATACAAAAAGCTGTCTACAAATACAGGGTCAAAAAATTCGGTAAAAGAGAGTGCGGAAATATCAAAAGCAACTCCGGTATCACGCAGAATTTTAATAGCGTTTTCAAGATATTTTAGTTGAAATTCGGGTAGTTTTACTCTGATGCCCGTGCCGTTTATAAAAATATTGCTTTCAAAAAGTGTAGAGCTTGAAATTTGGAGTTTACACTCTTTTGGAGCCAAAAAGTGTTCTACGCTATCTGTTGTAAGTTCTGATAAAAACTCCTCGTCGCTACCGAATACTATAGTTGCTTCCTCATTTTTGATAAGCGAAAAAATAGATTTGATGTCGTTTTTGTCGACAAATTCAACGCTTTTTGACTTTGCGATTTTTTTGATAATTTCTAGAGTAATAGGGTCTACGCTAACAAATCTAAAGCTTTTTTTGAGCATACCGTATCTTGCGAGACTAAATGCGGCTATCGAGGCATCCCTGACCTTGATAAAGGCAATCTCTGGGTCGCTCGGCTCTATATCTTCGGCATCATAGATAATGCCGTAAGCACCGTTGTAGATCGCTTTTTTTATCTCATCCGCATTTAGCGCGATAAACAAATCGCCCCGTCTAATTTGAAGATAATTTAGCTTGATGTCCTCAAAATATGTTATCGGCGGTGTTGTTTTAAGATCGCCCCTTGTTAGCGCTACGACATTTTCTATTCTCATCCTATTTTTGAGCCGCTTTGTTTTGGAGTTTCTGGGCGTACTAGGGCTAGCCCATTTGCATCCTTAGCAGCAAGAAGCATTCCTTCGCTCGCTATTCCCATAATTTTTGCTGGTTTTAGGTTTGCAACGACGCATACTTGGGTGCCTATCATCGACGCCGCAGAGTAGCTCTCTCTTATGCCGGCTACTATCTGTCTAATGTCGCCGTCCCCCAAATCTACTTTTAGGATAAGCAGTTTGGAGCTTTTTGGCGCATCTTCCGCCTCTAGTACCGTGCCTACTTTTAGCTCGGTTTCAAAGAACTTATCTATCGTAACAAAGTTTTTTTCCTCTTTTTGCGGCTCCGGCTGTTTTGGGGCTTCTTCTATGACCTCTTCGATTCTAGGAAAGAGTGCCGTTACTTTCGATAGTTTTGCACCGTCAAGTAACTCTTTTTTGTTAATTAGCTTTTCAAAGCTCTGAGTGTTTATCTCAAGATTTATCGCCGTAGCGACCTCTGCCATTTTGTTTGGCATAACGGGAGATAAAAGCATGGCGGCGCGAGCCAGTACATTGACGCAAAGAGCGATTAACGCCATCGCCTCATCTTCCTTGCCCTCTTTCATCTTGTTCCACGGAGATACCGTATCTATCGCTTTATTAGCGACACCCAGCATCTTCCATATTTCTTCTAGGTATCTGTGTGTTTGCATGCCGTATAGTAGCGGCTCAAGCGATGCGGTGATTTCGTCTATTTTTGCGATGTCGTCTTTGTGGTATGCCAATAGGTCTTTTAGCTCTATATTTAGCCCAAAATACTTATCGCTCATGCCGATGGTGCGGCTAAGTAGGTTTCCTAGGTCGTTTGCTAGGTCTGAGTTGATGCGGTCTATGAGTGCTCGTCTTGAAAAGTCTCCGTCTTGCCCGAACGGCACTTCGCGAAGCAGGAAGTATCTGAAGTTCTCAAGCCCGTAAGCATCGGCTATCTCTTTTGGATTTACTACATTGCCTTTTGACTTGCTCATCTTCTCGCCGTCTCTCGTCCACCAGCCGTGTGCGGCTATATGCGTCGGAAGCGGGAGGTCTAGGCTTAGAAGAAATGCCGGCCAGTAAATCGCATGAAATTTGAGAATATCTTTGCCGACTATTTGTACTGAGGCCGGCCATTGGTTCATGTTTTTCTCATCCGTGCCGTAGCCTAGCGCCGTGATGTAGTTGAGCAGGGCGTCTAGCCAAACATATATGACATGTTTGTCGTCACCGACAGAGCTTGGAAGCTTAATGCCCCACTCAAAGCTTGTTCTTGTGATAGATAGGTCCCTGAGTCCGCCTTCAACGAATTTTGCAACCTCATTTTTTTTTGATTTTGGGAGGATGCAATCTTCGTTTTCGTTATACCATTTTAGGATTTGGCTCTCGTATTTTGAGAGTCTAAAAAAGTAGTTTTCCTCTTTTAGTACGCTTGTCGGCTTACCGCAATCGGGGCAAAATTCGTCGTTTACAAGTTGTGTGCTCGTAAAAAAGGTCTCGCAAGAGACGCAGTAGTTGCCCTCAAATTCGCCTTTGTAGATGTCGCCTTTTTCCCACATCTTCAAAAATGCGGCTTCAACGCCTGCTTTGTGTTCATCGTCGGTAGTTCTTATGAATTTGTCGTAGCTAATACCAAAATCATCCCATAGTGTCTTAAACTTTTCACTATTTTCATCTGCCCACTCTTTCGCACTCTTGCCTCTAGCTTTTGCGGACTCCTCTATCTTTTGCCCGTGCTCGTCGGTGCCTGTCAAAAAGAATGTATTTTTACCTTTTAGTCTTGCGTATCTAGCCATCGTATCGGCAATGATGGTAGTGTAGGCGTGCCCTATGTGCGGGGCGTCATTGACATAGTATATTGGAGTGGTCACATAAAAATTGTTGTTGTTCATCAAAAAATATCCTATTTCATTAAAATTCAAAGCCGCCGGTGTCGCCCTTGCTCATGGAGTTATATACGGCTCCTACATATTGGCGGCGCACCTCGCAACCAATAATCTTTGGACAAGGAGCGCAAGAGCCGTGGCTTTCGTCGTTGAATACGATTGCTACATTGTGGCTTTTTTGGCACTCTTGCAGTAGCTCTATTTTGGCATCCAGCGCCTCTTCAAAAATGTCGTTAGACGATTTTGGAGTAGACATCAAGCACCTTGCTTATTTCGTAGTTTGAGCCAAAAAAGCATGGAGCTGTGGAGTGGTGGTCTTGCGGGGCAAGCTCCAAAAGCCTTCTGTGTCCGTCTACCGCTTTGCCGCCCGCTTTTTCATATACAAATGCAAACGGAAACACTTCAAATACCATTCTTAGCTTGCCCTCAGGCTTGTCAAGCGTGCCTGGGTATGAGAATAGACCGCCGCCTTTTATGAGTATCTGATGAAGATCTGGCACCATGCCACCTGAGTATCTTAGGCGGTATCCTTCAGCAAATAGTGTATCTATCATCGCTTTGTGGTATGAGGGCCATTTGGCTTGCGTGCCACCACTTGCGTTTAGCTTGCCTTTGTCGTGAAGATGTACTGTTTGGATAAATTTGAATTCGCTATTTTTGTCGAGCCTGTAAAGCTCTACCGTATCTGTGGCGATTACCAGCTCCACCCTTGGTCCGTACACTATGTAAACAGCCGCTTTAATATTGGCTCCCGCAAAGTCATCTTCGTAGATTCCGAAAATAGAGCCGACTGAGAGATTGGTGTCTATAAGGCTTGAGCCGTCCAGCGGGTCGTACCCTACGAGATACTTGCCGTTTTCGTTGAGGATGTCTACGGTCTCTCTCTCTTCGCTTGCTATCGCTTTTACACTCTTGACTTTTGCGAGCTCTTCTTGGATGATATAGTCGCTTTTGATGTCAAGTTTTAGTTGTACATCGCCGCTAGCGTTCTCATTTTCGGCATATCCCGTGTCGTCATAAGCTATCGCCTCTTGAATTCTAAACGCACTTCTTTTTATCGCTTCTATTATTTCTATCATCATACTTCCTTTGCGTTTTTAAATATCCACTCTACTATTTTGTCGGTATTGTTGAGGTCTAGTATCTGTATCTCTTGGGGAATGTCGTATTTTGACAAATCTACAGTATCGTCTACCGCTATCGCTTTTACAAAACCGAAATAGTCAGGGTCTAACTCTCCCCTGAAAATACCGATTCTGGGAATCGGCAGCGTTTTTAATCCCTCAACTAGCAGTATGTCAAAGTTTCCAAGCATCGCTATTATTTCATCAAGACTTGACGGTTCATTTTTGAACATTGTGGTTCTTGATGGGCTTCTGACGACGACATTGGCTCCGGTGGCAAAAAATTTGCTACTATCTTTGCCCTCAGTGTCGAACACCGCTTTATCTTTTGGGTCGTTTTTGACTATTGCCACTTTATGGGCAGATTTTAGTCTTTCGGCTATTTTGACTATTGCAGTTGTTTTACCGCTATTTGAAGGACCGGTGAATGCTATCGCTACTCTCATATTTTCGCTTTAAACTTTTTCTTAATTATAAGTAAAAAGCGGTTAATTTTTTTGTAAGGCTGTTTCGCATAGTCTAAATAGGGAATTAAACAGCTCCGGCGGACTAATCGGCTTGGCGATAAGCTCTTTTATACCCAACTTTTTAAACTCTTCTATCAGCTCATCATCCATTGCGCTAATAATGCCGATACGAATATCTAAAGCTTTTTCTTGAATCTGTTTTATAAGCTCTAAGCCGTCCATTTTTGGCATTAGCGCATCGGTTAGCAAAATATCAAAAACCTCATTTTCTAGTCTATCGAGCGCCTCAATGCCGTTTGATGCGGTTGTTACATTTTGAAAAATATCGCCAAGCAGCGTTTTCATACTCTCCATAATGAAATCATCATCCTCGACATAGAGGACTCTTAACTCTTTGGCAAACTCTGAGAGCTTGGCTATGTCTAAATTTTTCACTAAAACAACTCCAAATCATTATCATCATTTTCGACGACTCCGCTGCCTAGTTTTAACTGAAGCTGGAGGCATGAGCTAAAGAGGGAGCTGTCTAGATAGTGTATATCTCTGGCTGTTTTTTGTATAAATATTTTATTTCGCCAATCGCAAAGGTCTATTCTGATTGTGTCCAAAAACAGCAGCAGCACTCTTCGATTAGTCTCATTCGGCTCTATATCGGTCAGAACTTTTGAAAGAGAGCTTAGGGCGTATGATAAATCTTCAAACTCTATTAAGACGCCTATTGTTCTTGAGTATTTTTGAATAATAACAGATACTTTTTCTACCATTATCCAGTTGCCGCTCTCCTCAAAGTCGCATACGAGCTCTCTCCATTCACCCTCCAGTTCACCAAGCTCATCAACCTCGTCTATTAGCCCTTCGTCTAGTGCATCTGTGTACTCAAGCGCCGTATACTTATTTGTGTGGGTTCTTCTTAGTACCTCTTTTTCTTCCTGACTTAGATATAGATAATCTTTCGGCTCTATATTTTGAGGTTGTTGCGAGACGGTAGCCTCTGCGTCTATTTTTTTTGTCTCAGGCTCACCTTGCTGTATGACTGTTCTTTTGTATCTTGAAAACAGTATCTCTTCTAGCAGTTCTGCGTAGCCTTGATTTTTGCGTTTTTGATACTCTATTTTTGTGATATTGCTAAGTGTATAAATCTCTACTTTGTCTTGAAGTATTGTTATCTCTCTTTTTGCAACGAGAAAGATATGTTTTTTACCGTTTATCTTTAGAATCGCTCTGTTTGCCTGAGCATCATCGTTATTAATATCGTTCACACATGACAAAAAGCCGTCTCTAGCCTCAAAAAAAGAGCTTAGCGTTTTATCTCCGCTTTGCAGTGCTTTTAGATTCTCTTCTCCGAACAGCTCAGCAAAAGATTCATTTGCAAACTTGAGTTTGGTGTCGCTAAAAGCTACGGACGGCGTCGGAAAGGCGTCGGCTAACTTTTTGGCAACATCTGAGGCGGTCTCGTTAATCTCTTCCAGAAGAACTTTTCTATGCAACTCTTCGGCTTTTCTTTTGTTAATAAGCGCTTCAGCAACGGATTGCAAAGAGCCGAAGAGATTTGGCACGCTAATTGGCTTTAGGATATATCTATCTATTCCAAGTTCTATAGATGTCAAAAATAGACTTGAGTCGCTATAGGCGGTCGTCACTACTATAGGGGTATGCGGGCTTATCGCTCTTATTTCTCTGGCTGCCTCAAGCCCGTTTTTGAGCGGCATTTGAATATCTGTTATGACTATGTCGTATTTGCCCTTCATAAAAAGATCTACGCCCTCTTGTCCATTTACAGCCGTCGTAACGCTTTTGAACAGATTTTTTAAAATATCCTCCATCTGCTGCCTTATCATGCCCTCATCTTCCATATAGAGAACATTGAGCTCCTTGCCTAGCTCTTTTAGTATTTTAATTTCCATCGACTAAGCCTTCTTGTTGGTTTATCGTAATGATGCATTTGAGCCCTATTCTTGTGTCGTCGTCGTATATATTTTCTATGCGCATATCGCCGTCAAAGCTTTTTTGCAGAATAGTTTTTGACATATACAGCCCTATGCCGGTGCCCTTGCTGGGTTCTTTTGTGGTAAAATAAGGCTCAAATACCCTTTCAAACGCCTCATCATCTACGCCACCCGCATTATCGCTAATCTCTATGAGAATTTTGCCGCCCTCTTCATGGCATTGTACGGTTATTAATTTATCATCACTTGTTTTGCCCTCGAAAGCGTCCCTCGCATTTGACAATACATTGATAAATACCTGCTCAAGTTCGTTTTTGAAGCCGTAAACTTTTTTGTTGCATTTGCTTGCCACTTCCATTTTGATGCCTCTAGCTTGGAGTTGCGCCCCTATCAGCTTTGTCGCCTCCTTGCCTGCCGTTCGTATCTCAAAATACTCTTTTTCTCTGGATGGTTTAAAAAAGTTTAAAAAATCGTTAATCGTGCCGGACATTTTTTGAGTGTGCGAAAGTATGCCGTCTAAAATAGAGTCTAGCATCGCCGCATTTAAAATGCCTAGCTCTTGTTTTGTTTTGATATTTATAGCTGCGGTACTTATTGCGGTTAGTGGTTGTCTCCACTGGTGCGCTATCATATTGATCATCTCTCCTAGGCTTGCAAACTTTGATTGTTGCGCCAAAAGCTTCTCTTTTTGCTCCTTTTCGGCCTCTATCCGTTTTCGTTCTTCTATCTGTGTTTTTAATAGCATATTCGAGAGCCTAAGTTCGGCCGTTCTCTCTTCTACCTCTTTCTCTAAAGCCTCGTTTATATTTTCTAGCTCTTTTTTTGCATTTCTAAGTTCGCCATCAAGCCTTTTCTGAAACCCAATATCTTCGCTTACCGCCACAAAATGCGTAATAACTCCGTCCTCATTTTTAATAGGAGAAATAGATAAAAGCACCCATTTTAAAGCGCCGTCTTTTGTTTTGTTGGTCAGTTCGCAGTTGTACGCTTCGCCTTTTAGTATTGCTTTCCACATATCTTCATAGATTTTTTGACTTGTTAGCTCTGATTTTAAGATTTTAGGGTTTTTGCCTATGATGTCGGCGTCTTCGTATCCGTATAGTTGTTTGAATTTTAGATTTGCGTAGATGATAAGACCGTTTATGTCTGTAATGATAACTGCTGCCGAAGTTTGTTCTAATGCCCTAAAAATCAGGCTTAGCGTGTCTTTTGTGACTATAAGGTTTGAGACATCTTGCCCGACAGATTGTATCTCTTTTATTTCTCCGTCATTGCCCAGTATCGGTGTAATTTTCCACTCAAACCACGCCCAGCCGTTTTGCGTAAGTTCTCTTTGTAACAGGGTTGCAGGCTGTTTTGTCTCTTTGATTTTGGCGTGCGTCTCCTCAAAAAAAGCAACATCTTCGTCGCAAATTGGGGGTAGGTATATCTGTCCAAGCATCCGGTCTTTGTCTAGTCCGAAATAGTCGGCGTATGCTTTGCTGATATACAAAAAACGATTCTCGGCGTCAACTCTGACGATGGGATTGTTCTGTCGCTCTAAAATATCTTTGAAAAATTCGACGCCTAGGTTGCTATTTGCCATAGCCGTTCCCTTCGGATTTGTCTTAACTGCGTTGCCGTTTTGTGTGATGTTCCAGCTCTTCTTGATTTTAGCTTGTTTGGCTAAAAAATATCTTTAAATCTTTAAGTTTTGGTTGCGAAACTGTGACGCTTTATTGTTGGTAGCTTAAGGCTTCTCGTACGGCCGCTTCGAGTGTATCGAGGTTGAGGGGTTTTGGAAAAAATCTAGCCGCTCCAAGCTCTTTTGCAGCTTTCATATTGTCCGGCGTATTATGTGCGGATATTAAAAATACAGTAGTTTGCGGTTTTGCCTCTTTTATCTTTTGCAATAGACCTAAGCCGTTCATATTCGGCAGATAAAGATCCGTAATGACCAAATCATGCTCATCTTCCAAAAACATTGTATATGCATCTTCTGCATTATGCGCTACGCTAAGTTCGCTATATCTGCTGGTTAAAAAACTTTTAATAGCCTCTGCGGCAACAATATTGTCTTCAACAAAAAGGAGTTTTTTCTTAATCATAAATATGCGCCTATATTTTAGTTTTTCGCTTCATGAGCGCCATTGTTAGAGCTTCGCTAAGAGAATCAAACTTTTCGTCTATACCTTTTTGCGAGGATACAAACTGAACTATTTTTTCCTCTTCCTCTTTGTGTCTTTTTTGTAACTTAATAATATCAAAGTTCATTTTCTCTATTCTTGCAGAAATTAGCTTACTTTGATGCTCGAGCCTTTTTTTGCGGGTAAAAAGACCATCCTCTTTTATTACCAATTTTTTTATGTATAAAGTTTTATCGCTTATTTCGGCCTGTATTTTTTTTCTATCTTCCTCTCTGCATCTTTTTAGCATCTCTCTGAGCTCTTTTATCTCAGCGTTGATTGCCGTCTCTATGCCGACTCTGTCGCCGCTTTCGCAGTCTATGGCGTTAAACTCTTTTTCTATGCGCACCATCTCTTCATTGAGTTCATCCATCTTGGAGTACATCTCTTCTATGCTTGCACCGATGTCGTCTATACCTTTTCTTTTTGCCACTACGGCGTCTAATATTTTTTGTCTTTGCATGACAATGCCGATAATGGACGGTACATTCCATTTTGCACCGGTTTTGTCTAATATCTCTGGAAGTTTAAATTTATTTCTATCGTTATCTACCTCAATATCGCCTGAGTAGTTTTTCAAAAAATTCTCGGCATTCGGATTTTTTTGACCTATCAGCGTCAAAATAGCAACGGCCATTTTTGTATGCACCAATATCCAGTTCTCTCTCAAGATAAGATTTGCAAGACCCTCTAACACCATATCTTCTTCGCTAAGATTGTCTCTTAAGAATTCAAATATCTGCTTTTGGAAGATTTTGATGTAATTTTTTAGAAAATATCCGTGTGTGATTCTGCTGAAGTCAAGATCGCATTCGAGTATCTGCTCTGTAATGTCGGCAACTATCTCCTGCTCCGCCTCTAAGCTTTCAAAGATAGAGTTTTTTAGCAGCTTGAGCTCCTCTTTAGGGAGCCCGTTGTATCTTTGCTCGCTTTTTATGCGCTCCTCTTCCGTGCTTTGCTTAAATCTTCTAATGACCACTTTATCGTTCAAAAACAGTACGATATCTTTGCTGGAGATGCTAATTTGCTCTTTGAGTCTCTGTCTTATCTTCTCTTTTGACTCCGTGGAAATATTGTCAGCTCGTATCCCAAACTCTTCAAAAAGTCCCTCGGTACTTATGGTGATGCAGTCGTTTACAATGGTTACAGAGTCGCTTTGTTCAGACTCTTGCGAGATTGCTTCCTTGATTTTTTCGATTAGTTGCGGGTGAATGAGCGGTGCGCCTCCCCACCGTTTGATAAAAATATCATTTTGTCTGAAAATAACCATATCTTTTGAGCCGAGGTCAAAGACATCTCTAATAGCAACTCTTAGTCTCTCTTTTTTATGGTCGCCTTCTATATTGGAAACCGACTCAAAAAGCATCTCAGAGTCCTCGACCGCAAATTTCAACAGTCCGTCTTCAGTTTGTATCAGTGCTGATTGCTCCCTTATGCGGGACATAAATCTTTTTAAATTTTCCAGAGGTTTGTGTGCTTTCGTCAGGTTATTTTGGCTTACTATTATACATTGTTGCCCTTTTATCTATAAGAGTTAGTTGACTATAATCTGCACAGATTAAAAGAGGAAAATAGATGACAAAAAAGATAGTTGCGCCGGTTTTTGCGGCTCTTATCTTGAGCGGTTGCCAAACATACAACGCATTTGATATGTTCAAAAAAGATGACTCTTACGAAAAAGCGCTAATACAGACAAAAAACGCCCAAATAATTAACTCTCTAGAGACAAAAGCAAAAATATCCGCTACCTATTTAAATCCGCTGTACCCGATGGAGTATAAAGATGCGGAGTATTTTTTTGTGGGCGTTTATATGCCTGACGACTATGACAATCCGGCAAATGCCGGACTTTTCAACAAAGAGTATAAGCTTGCTGTAAAAACCGCCAAGGGTTTTGTGGAGCCAAAAGGCGTAGAGCAGATACTAAAAAAAGAGCAGAATGAGCTCTATAGAAAAATGCCGCATACGGATGTTTGGAGCAGATACTATGTTGTATCATTTCCGAAGCAGGACGGAGAAGGTGCTATAGAGCTTCTGCTGAAAAGCTCTTACGGCGAAGCTTTACTAAGTTTTCCAAGAGTTCGCTAAGCGTTGTTTGTGTTCCAAATTTTTTAGAATAAACAGCGTAGTTTAGCGATACTTTTTTGGCGTATTGCCTTGTTTCGTCATAAGGGATATTCTCTATTGACCAAAACGGCTCATAGGCTAGCAAGGCGTCTTCATTAAAAACAAAGAGTCCATTTTTTTCTATTTTTTTAAAAAATCCATATCCGGCATTGTAGGATACCGCTATAAGCGTTGGATGCACCACCTTTGACTCAAGCCATTTGAAGTGAGAAGCGGCGTATGAGATGTTTTTTGTAGGCTCAAAAAGTTCAAAAAACTCTAGTTTCTCCTTTTTCTTACTTGCAAGCTCCTCAGCCAAAAGCGGAATTATCTGCATAACCCCTATTGCGTATGCACTACTCACTAGCGCAGGTACAAAAAGACTCTCTTGTCTGCCTATAGCGTGTAAAAGTGTTTTTTGCGAGTCGTTAAAGTCGGCAAAAGCGTCGCCGTATGGAAGTAAAAAAAACTCTCGCTTATAGCCGTCTTGTTTTTCTTTCGCGTACAGATAATACGCTTCGCCGTTTTTGATTTTTTTTGTTTGCGACAAAATATTTTCCAGCTCTTCTTTGTCGGCATTTTTTAGCTTTTTGCGAAAGTGCTGAAAGTAAAACGGGCTAGATGTGTTTTTGTCGCTTCTTTCAGCTGACGGAATGGATAAAAACTCTATATTTTTTGGCTGTTTGCCGAGCCTCTCTTTGGCGAGATATGAATAGAAGTTGACATCCACGCTAACTGCCGCATTTTTCAAAAACCGCTCATCTAAGGAGAGTAGATACGCCCAGAAGTAGGCTCTATCTCTAGCCTCATCGTTTGTCGCCGTTTTAGCCGCTTTGACAAACGACCCAATCGCCGATTTGCCGTGCTTTAGCTTTGTAAGTCCTAAGAAAAACAGCGTCTCAGAATCATTTATCTCTTCGGCAGGTATTGTTGCAATACTTTTTTGTAACTCGGTGTTGTTTTTGTCAAAAAGAGCCCATTTGACAAATCTTTTGGCATTTTTGGAGGTTGTAATGCTTTTTAGCTCTTTTGTCGTTAGATTTATGTCAAAAAAAGCGGAGCGAAACTCCTTTGAGCTTTCAAAATAAATCCCTATCGCATCTTCCGTAAGTTGCGGTTTTTCGTTTGCTATTGCGGATAGAAGCTCTATTTTGGCCGCTTTTTGCGGAGCATTTTCTTTGATAAGTTCGGATAGCTGTAGCGGCTTATCGGATTTTTGCACCAGCAAATCAGATATTTTTTTGTAGTTAACGCCGAGCTCCGCACACTCGGGCTTTTTTTTGAGCGCTCTTGAAATATTGCTATCCATGCAATCAAAAAGTGTTAATAACTTCTTTGAGCCGCTTTTTTTTAGGAGTAGGGCAGAGTGCGCACTTTTTGGCGATTTGGTCAAAAAATATGCTTGGTACACCTGCTCTTTTGTAATATTTTGCTCCATAATATTGAGCAAAAAAAGATCCCTAGCATATCCGGATGGCTCATGCCTCAACTCCTCAAGCGATAGCGCAAACAATGCGGCAGTGAGGAAGAAAAAACTATAAAGAAGCCGCAAAGTGACTAATGATTTTGACTAAAAAAATATCTATAAACTGCAACGCAAGTACAATAATAAGGGGAGTCAGGTCTACTCCGCCGAACACCGTGCGTATTTTGCCTCTTATGAATGCATACAACGGCATTGTCAGCTTATTTAGTATCTGCACTATAGGATTGTATGGGTCGGGGCGCACCCAGCTAAGCAATGCTTGAATGATAATAACCCAAATGTATATGTTGAGAGCCATATGCAGTATGTGCGCAAAGGCCTCAAGTAATGTTTTTAGTACGAACATAAAAAACCCGCCTCTTTTTTTGCGTTCATTTTAGCAGACGGCTCTTAATTTTTTATACCTCTATCTCGTATTTAAGAATTTTATAGCCTATCTGTCGCACCGTAATTCCGAGTTTTCTAGCAGCTTTTGCCTGAATGCCGCCACACTCTCTTAGGGCGTTTATTATTGCCTCTTTTTCTATCGCTTCAAGCTCTGTTCTTGTAACAACGCCGTCGTTTTTTTGAGATGCGGCGCCTAGTTTTTCTTTGGCGTATATACCAGGTAGGGCCGCCGCCATGACGGTTGAGTCTATAACACCGTTATCGTTGAGCAGCACTATCCTCTCTATTGTATTTTCTAGCTCTCTTATATTTCCATGCCAAGAGTAGTCGGAAAGTATTGCGTATGCGGTCTCGTCAAACTCAAGCTCTTTTTTGTGCAGTTTGCAAAATTTGAATAAAAAATGGTTTGCAAGCATCAATATATCTTTACCTCTCTCTCTTAGCGGAGGAAGCGGTATAGGTATGACATTTAGCCGATAGAAGAGATCTTCTCTAAACTCCCCCTTTTCTACCATATCTTCAAGATTTCTATTCGTTGCGGCAACCACCCTAACATCTACTTTGATGGTTTTTGAGCCGCCAACTCTTTCAAACTCTTGTTCTTGGAGTACCCTGAGCAATTTGACTTGCAAGGACGCAGATATGTCGCCTATCTCATCCAAAAATAGCGTACCGCCGTCGGCTAGTTCAAATCTGCCTTTTCGCATCTCTTTGGCATCGGTAAAAGCGCCTTTTTCATGTCCGAAAAGTTCGCTCTCTAGAAGACTCTCCGCTATTGCCGCACAGTTTAGTTTTACAAACGGCCCATCTTTTCTGGCGCTAGTTTGGTGTAGAGCCGCCGCTATAAGCTCTTTTCCGGTTCCGGTCTCACCGCGTACAAGGACGGTTGCTTTGGAGGCGGCTATTTTTTTGAGGATGCCAAACACCTCTTTCATTTTTGAGCTCTCGCCTATGATGCTTTCAAAGTTTGAAGCCTGCAAAACCTCTGACTTGTAGTAGCTATTTTGTAGTTCTAGCTTTTTTTTCTCCTCTTTATGGGTGCTTTCTAGCTTTATAGCTTGCGCTAGTGTGGAGCCGACTATCGTTAAGAAGTTGATGCACTCTTCAAAATCCAATGCCGTTTTTTTGGTAAGGCTAACGCCAAGTACCCCAACCACGCTATCGCCGGTTATCATAGGTGTTGCGATATACGATATATCATCTATGCGTCTGGCGCCTGTTTTGTTAAGAAAGAGTATATCGCTATGAATATTTTCGATTACGATAGGCTCTTTGGTGCTGGCGGCAAGTCCAGTTGCGCCTTCGCCGACCTTGTATGAAGCCAACATTTTTTGTTTTGGCGTCAAATCAACCGAGCAGAAGATATTTAACTCTCTTCTTTCATCATTTAAAAGATGCACTGAGCATCTTTCAAGATTGAGGTAGTTTTTGAGCGTTTTTAGTGAGTCGGATACTTTCTGTTCTAGACTTTGCGAGCCCATCAGTAGGCGAGATAGTTCAAGTAGGGTTTCTAACTCCGCCAGTTTGACGCATTCAGTACAATTTTGTAACTCTTTATGTCTCATTTTGGCACCTTACTATGAGCTTTTGTAGAATTTTAACTCAAAAATGTAGCATACTTACAAAAACAGTTGTTTAAAATATAGACAGTTTAACCAGCTTCCAAAACATCGCATTTAAAACAGTTTTGGGCATCTAGGCAGCCGTAGCAAGCCGGTGCAATAGAGTTTATTTCATCGAACAAAAACTTTTTCCATCTCTTTTCAGGAGGCCTTTGCGCAGCGAGAGAGGGGTAGTTATCGTGCATAAGGTGGTTCATTTCGCTTCTTGAGTGCAGCCCCATATCGTAGTATAGATGACCAGGTTCAAAGGCTTTTACGGCTATATAGTTTGCGAGCGCCGTTTTGGCAAAATCGTTTGCTCCATTTGAGCAGAGGAGTAGGATTAATTTCTGAGCATCATCTGTTTTTTGCATTTTTAGCCCCCTGTGAATATAAAAATTCATTTTTTATTCCGTTTTAAAAGTTTGAAGGAGTAAAATTAAAGAAGCATTCAAAAGCTAAAAACAGGAGAGAATTCAATGAGAAAGTTTATTTTTGTTTCGATAGCTGCAGCGTTTATCGCCTCTTCTTCGTTTGCAAAGGGACCTAATAATCCTGCAAATTTTGAAACTGCAAAAGCGCATATGAGCGAAATGGCGGATAAGAGAATGAGCGTTATTAAAGAGTTTAAGAGCTGTGTGGATGCCTCTGCGAACATAGACGCTTTGAAAGAGTGCAGAAAAAAAGAGGCGGATGCCATGAAAGATTTGCGACCAAAAAATGAACCTAGAAATGATGCTAATAATCCGCCAAGAGGTCAGGGCAGTAGACCTATGATGTAAAAAAAGATGGGCAAGAGTTTTTGCTTGCCCATCTTCAGTCTATTTACTTCGCAACACCCTCTAGCTCTACGCTGATTTTAATCTCATCTCCGACTACGAATCCACCGGCTTCTAGTGTTTTATTCCAGTTTAGCCCAAAATCTTTTCTATTGATTTGAGAGCTAAGCGAAATACCGACTCTTGTATCGCCAGCCATATCTTGTACGGCTTTGCTTACCTCTGCGTCAAATACGATAGGCTTTGTAGTGTTTTTGATTGTTAGATTTCCGGCTATTTTTGCTTTTCCGGCTTTTAACGGGGTATATTTTGTCATTACGAATTTCATTTTCGGGTATTTAGCGGCATCAAAAAAATCTGCGCCCCTTAGATGGTCGTCTCGTTTTTGTATATCGGTGTCGACCGTCGCCGTATCGGTAGTCCCCTCTAGTTTTGTTAACTTATTTGTTTTTTCGTCGACCGTAAAATTGCCGTCAAACGCTTTGAACTTGCCTTTTACATTACTGACCATTAGGTGTTTGACGCTAAAGCCGACGCTTGAGTGTGAATTGTCAAGAGTATAATCAGCCGCAAATGCCGAAGCGCACAAAATCGAAGCCGTAAAAAATCCTATAACTACACTTTTCATTCTATGCACCTTTTTATTGGGCTTTCGCCGCTTTTAGAGCCTCGATTAGCTCGTCTATGTTCTCATAAGGAATATGAACCTTCCAGTCCGGCTCCTCTCCCTTTAGGCTTATGCCGATACTTACCACGGGGTGCGAATTTGCACCATACGGGTGCTCCATCTTGCTAAGTGTGATTTTGCCGCCCTCTAGGCTTGCCAAATTGATGGTGTTTAGTAGTTTTGCTTCGCTCATCGTCTCTCCTTTTTGAGTGTATCTGCATTGTAGGCAAAATAACTTAAACGATTTTTAATCCAATGATAAAAGTACGGAGTTTTTATAACGCATAAATTCTAGTTTTTGTTCTAGATATTTATTTTCTTCCTTAAGAGATTTGTAGCTTGAATATAGTGAATCAGTCTCCAGACTGGTGTAGTAGATACTTGAAGAGAGATATACTTTTGGAATTGTAATTCCGGCAGCAAGCATTAAGGCGGCAAGAGCTGTTGCGACGCTTTTTAGACCGAGACCGCACTCTGCATTGTTTAGGGAGTCTATTTCGTCAAGAAGACTGTGTTTGTCGTACTCTAATTCAGCTGTTGCCTGCAAATTTAAAAGCCCTTAGTTTTGCGCTTCTCGCTCTTGGATTTGTCCGTAGCTCGGTATCCGATGCGATAAGCGGTTTTTTTGTAATTATATCGCCAAGTTCGTTGTTATTTCCGCAGGTGCACCTATATGCTTCAGGCGGGCAAATACAAGAACGAGACCACTCTTTAAAAGCGGTCTTAACTATCCTATCTTCAAGCGAATGAAAAGAAATAATACCCAAAATTTTACCATTTTGAGAAAGATTTTTTACATTTTCCAAAAAATTTTCAAGTTGCTCAAGCTCCGAGTTTACCTCTATTCTAATCGCCTGAAAGGTTAGTGTTGCCGGATTTATCTTGCCGCCTTTGAAGTTTGCTCCTATGAGTGCGCTTAGCTCTTTGGCGGTTGTAAATTTTGACTCTTTACGCCTTTTCACTATCAAAGAGGCTATTTTTTTTGAAAATCTATCTTCGCCGTAGACTCTTATTATCTTCTCAAGTTCCGCCTCAGAGTATCCATTGACTATATCGTATGCCGAAAACTCTTGTGAACTATCCATGCGCATATCGAGCGTCTCAGACTCAAACGAGAAGCCTCTATCTTTTTTGTCAAGTTGCAACGACGATACGCCGATGTCCGCCAAAGTACCCACGATATTTTCAGTGTCTATTTTTGAAAGGGCGGAGGCAAAGTCTGATTTTATGATTTGAACTCTGTCGCCGAATTTTTTTAGCCTCTCGCGGCTGAAATTGATTGCCTCATCATCCCTGTCTATGCCTATTAGCTTGATATTCGGATGGGCTGTCAGTATCGCCTCTGAATGCCCGCCGTACCCGAGAGTGGCATCTATGAAAACACCCTCGTCAAGTTCGGCGAAAACCTCCAGTACTTCATCTAGCAGTACCGGTTTGTGCGGAATATTCAAAGTTTAAACCTTCATAATTGATTTTTGTATGCCGCCAAAAAGCGTCTTTATATCCTCTTCGCCTATAACTAGCGGAGGCATTATATACACGGTGTTGCCAAGCGGTCTTATGAAAATACCGTTTTTTAAGCCCTCTTTGAATATCTCAAGACTCGGTCTTGCCGCTTGGGTTTCGATTTCAAAGGCGGCTATCATCCCTGTTTGCCTAGCGTTTTTGACTCTTTTGTCGTTTTGTAGCTCTTCTAAGCAGCGCGATATTTGTTGTATCTTCGGCGTTAGATTTTCTATTATTTTTTCGCTCTCAAAAATATCCATGACCGCATTTGCAGCGGCGCATCCCAGAGCGTTTCCGCTGTATGAGTGCGAGTGCAAAAACGCTTTTTCTACACCCTCTGTATAAAAAGCCTCGTAAATATACTCTTTGCACATAACGACGGAGAGCGGCATATATCCGCCCGTAATCCCTTTTGATAGACACATTATATCGGGAGTTATATTTGCCTGTTCATGCGCAAAAAAGCTCCCCGTGCGTCCAAAACCTACAGCTATTTCATCCAAAATTAGATGCACACCGTAGTCGTCGCACGCCTGCCGTAGTCGTGACAAAAAGAGGGGAGAGTGCATTCTCATATATCCGGCGCACTGCACTAACGGCTCTATGATTACTGCGGATACCTTGCCGTCAAATTGTTCTAGCGTTTTTTTGAGTGCGCAAATCGCCGCTTCGCTCTCCTCGTCGCTCTTGTCTTTCGGGGATGGGGTAATAACTGTTTTTAGCAGTATTTTTTCAAATGTTTTTTTGTATAGCCCCACATCGCCGACGCTAAGAGCACCGAGCGTCTCGCCGTGATATGAGTTTTCAAACGCCACAAACAGCTCTCTTGTTTCGCCCCTGTTTTTAAAGTATTGAAAGCTCATCTTAAGAGCCGCTTCTATTGCGCTAGAGCCGTTGTCGGCAAAAAATACTTTAGTTAGGTTGTTGTTGCATTTTTTCACAAGCTTTTCGGCCAAATTTATCATCGGTAGATGTGTAAAGTTTGCGGTCATTATATGTGCAAAATCGTCCAGTTGGGCTTTTACGGCGCTATTTATCTGCTCGTTTGAGTGACCTAGATTATTGACCCACCAAGATGATATACCGTCTATATAGGCGTTGTCGTCAAAATCATACAGTCTTACTCCGCAAGCTTTTTGTATAGGTATTAGCGGCGTATGCTCAAAATCTTTCATCTGCATACATGGATGCCATACGGATGACAAATCTTTAGAAACTAAAGGGTTTGGAGTCATTTTGAGATAAGCCTTTTTTACCGAATTTTAATCGATATCTTTATAAAATAAAGTTAATTCTATCGCATAAAGGCCTCTTATGATTACATGGATGCAAAAGCATCGAAAATACCTCGTTATTACAATCTGGATTTCCACTATCGCATTTGTCGGCGCCGGTTTCGTCGGCTGGGGCAGTTATGATTACGGTTCTATGGGCGGCGGTGTTGCCAAAGTCGGCAAAATAGAGATAACAAAAGAAGACTATACGGCCACATACGGAAATATTTACAACTACTACTCCAAGATGACAGGCGGCAAACTAGATGAGCAAACCGCAAAATCTCTAAATTTGGAGAATATGGCTTTGCAGACGCTTGTAAATCAAGCGCTTTTGCAAAACTTTGCAAATGAGTTGGAGCTTACGGTAAGTGATGAGGAGGTGGCGGCTAAGCTTGCCTCTATGGAGCCTTTCCAAAAAGGCGGAAAGTTTGATAAAGATACATATCTATTGGCTCTTAAAAATATAGGCATGAATCCGAAAGAGTTTGAAAAAGGACTCAAAAAAGAGTTGTTAATAGAAAAAGTATACGGAATACTTCAGCCCACAGTTCATAAAGAAGAGGCGGCGGCTCTTGCAACTGCGGCGCTTTCAAAAGATAGGGTCGGGATAAAAGTCATAGAGGCGGCAGGTTTTTTAAAACCGGCGAGCGAGGCTGACATAAAATCGTTTTGGGAAAAAAACAGAGCCAAATTCAAAACAGAACCTTCGTGCGACATAGAGAGCGTAGAGGTTAGCTCTTTGGCTATGAGTCCAAATGATGACGATATGAAAAAAGAGTATGCCGAGAATGGCTCTTTGTATTTTAAAGACGGCAAAAAAATGAGTTTTGAAGAGGCTAAAGAGCTTGTAGCTAAAAATGCAAAACTAAAAATCGCAAAAAAAGATGCTCTAAAAAAATATGTAGAGCTTAAAGAGGGCAAAATAAAAGGCAAAGTCGTGAGCGGTATCAGTGTTTCACCGTCTGCCCCATTGCCCAATGAGATTAAGAGCGAGCTTTTAAAGATTAAACAGCCGTCCACGCTCAAGCCTATTCTTATCAACGATATGTTTGTCGTTTTAAAAGTAACAAAACTTACTCCCTCAAAAGAGATGAGTTTTGAGGAGGCAAAACAGATAGCAAAAATGGCAGCTGAGAGAGAAAATGCGATAAGCGCCATGAAAGCTGAAGCGGAAAAAACACTTAAAGGTGATTTTGCGACCGTAGATGTCGGTCTTTTGTCTAAAAATGAAAAAAACAGCATAGTTGGCTTAAGTGAGCAAGAGGGCGCACAAGTAGCGGCATCTATTTTTGAGTCTAAAGAGTCAAAGGGAGCCATTTATTTGCCAGCAAAAACTGTTTTATTTAAAGTTTTGGAACAAAAATTGCTGGATAAAGAACAGGCGGCCAAAGACGAGCAGGCTTTCTCAAAGCTCTTGCTCGGTGCAAAAGCCTCTCTTGTTAACCAAGGTGTGCTAGAATACCTGAAAAATAGGTATGAGGTAAAACTCTTTATGCGCCAAAACGGCGAAAACGCAAAAAAGTAACTAGGTAAAAATGGACAATCAGGCGAAGTTAGACTTTTCTAAACCGATTTTAGCGATAGACATCGGCTCAACCAAGACTTGCGCTCTTATAGCGGAAGTAAAAGGCGGTGAGCCGCATATCACTGGAACCGGTATATCAAAATCAAACGGTCTTAAAAAAGGCGCAATAACAAATATAGAGCTTGCGTCAAAATCTATAAAAAGTGCGGTATCCGATGCAAAAAGGATAGCCGGCGTGGAGTTTGGCGAAGCCGTGGTCTCAATATCTGGAGCGTACACGAAGAGCATCAACTCTCACGGCATAGTCAATGTACCTAACGGAGAGATAACGCTAAAAGAGATAAACAGGGCTATTCAAACCGCTCTGTATAATGCGAATATTCCATCCGAGTATGAGACGATTCATGTATTGCCGTATGACTTTAAAGTCGACGAACAAGACTTCATAGAAGACCCGATTGATATGAGCGGTAATAGGCTAGAAGTAAGCGTTCACATCGTAACTGTTCAAAAATCAAGCCTAGAAAACCTAAGAAAAGCCGTAAAATTAGCGGGTCTTGAAATATCAAATATAGTGCTTAGCGCTTACGCATCATCAATAGCGGTGCTTAATAGGGACGAGAAAGAGCTAGGCGTTGCCGTTATCGATATAGGCGGAGCGACAAGTAACTTGGCGGTGCACCTAGGCAACTCTATCAGATATAATGATTTTTTAGCAGTAGGCTCGAACCATATCACAAACGATTTATCTATGGCTCTTCATACTCCAATTCGTGATGCTGAACAGGTAAAACTAGAGTACGGTTCTTTGCATTCAGGCTCAAGCGCCATCATAGAGCTTCCGACCGTAGGCAATGAGGCTGAAAAACAGGAAGTCTCGCTTGAGATAGTATCTAGCGTCATATATGCTAGGGCGGAAGAGACCTTGATGATTCTTGCCAAATCGCTTGAAAAAAGCGGTTTTAAAAATCAGATAGGCGCCGGCGTCGTGTTTACCGGCGGTATGACAAAGCTTGAGGGGCTGAGGGATTTGGCGGTTAGTATATTTGACAATATGCCTGTTAGATTTGCTAAACCAAAAGATATGGATGGGCTTTTTGAAAATCTAAAAGACCCGTCATGCTCTACGGTAATAGGTCTTGTGCTGTACTCGTCCGGTAAAAATGCTCTTTATGAGATAGACTCCTCAAAGAGACTTAGACTCAAAGAGAATGTTACGGCTCCGTTAGGTGCCATGGAAAAGCAAAAAGAAGAAGATGAGAAAAAAAGCGCTGAGCTTGACGCTGCTCCTAGGTCACACAAAGCTCCGGAGAAACTTTTGCAAGCCGGCGGCTCAAAAGAGGCAAACAAAAAACTTCTCGAACACATCGATCTCCCCGATAGAAGCGGTGGCGGTATCAAAGCTTACTTTGTAAGGTTTTGGCGATGGGCTACCCAATTATTTTAAATCTTAGCCAAGGAATATAGATGAACGGTCTGTTTCAAGTTGAAGAACTACGAACTAAAACGGGTGCAAAAATAAAAGTTATAGGTGTCGGCGGCGGCGGCTGTAATATGATAAACCACATGATCAGCGAAAATGTAAGCGGCATAGAGCTTGTCGTAGCAAATACGGACTCTCAAGCCCTTGATGGCTCTATGGCGCCTACCAAGATACAGCTTGGAACGAAGCTTACAAGAGGTCTTGGAGCGGGTATGAAGCCTGAAATCGGCAGAGGTGCGGCAGAAGAGAGCTATCAAGAGATAAAATCTATGCTTGAGGGCGCTGACATGGTATTTGTAGCCGCAGGTCTTGGCGGTGGTACTGGTACCGGAGCCGCAGAGGTGGTAGCTGCTGCAGCAAAAGAGATAGGCGCTCTTACCGTAGCCGTTGTTACAAAACCGTTCATTTTCGAAGGTCAAAAAAGAAGAAAATATGCAGACGAAGGGCTTGCCGGCGTTAAAAAAGTATGCGATTCGATAGTTGTCATACCGAACGATAAGCTACTTGCCATAGTAGATAAAAATATGGGCATTAAAGATAGCTTTAGAATAGTCGACAATGTACTCTCCCGTGCGGTAACGGGCATAAGCGGCGTGATATTAAAACATGGCGATAACGACATTAACCTTGACTTTGCCGACCTAAAAACTGTTATGAGTCACAAAGGTACTGCACTAATGGGTGTTGGCGAAGCTAGCGGAAATGATGCCGCATATCAAGCAATCAAGAATGCGATAGAGTCTCCGTTGTTCGACAATATCTCAATTAGCGGCGCTATGGGTGTGCTAGTGCATGTAAATATGCATCCTAACTATCCACTTGTGCAAATCCAACAAGCGATGTCTATCGTATATGAAAGCGCCGATGCCGATGCTGATGTAATATTCGGTACGACTACCGATGACAATATGGACATCGATAGGGTTGTTATCACTATAGTCGCAACCGGTTTTGAAAAAGAGGCTACAAATAATTTTGTTGTCAAGCAGGGTGAAAAAGAGCTAATGACGCAAGAAAAACCGCAAGTTAGAAATATTAGAAAAATAAGCGGCGGGTACGATATTCCAGATGATGACGACGAGCTACAGGTTCCAACCTATCTTAGAAGACAGATGGACTAATTTACAAACCCAAAAAGGGGCTTTTATGAAGGTTATGATTGATTCCTTGCAACAAGATTTCTCCGATAAGAAAGTTCTTCTAAAAGAGTCCGATGCCGCTTTCGCAAAAGCTATTGCGGCAAAAATATTCAAAGAGTTAAACTGCGAGGTTCATATAGTTAAAGACCTTGCCACGCTAAAAGAGGGCATAAAAAATGCCGACACTCCTTATTTTGTAGGCATATTCGACTATACTCAGGATGCCTTGGACGATATAGAATCCATAGATTATGCGCTTGCAAAATCCCTGCCCGTTATCGCTTTGACGGAGAGCTTTGATGACGATACGAGAGATACGCTTCTTTCAAAAAACATTGTTGACTATGTACTAAAAAGAAGTATAGACGACATTGACTATCTGGTGCGCCTCATAAGACAGCTTGCAAGAAATAGCGCAATGGAGGTCTTGATAGCGGAAGACTCATCCGTGTATAGAAAAAACCTCGTCGACATACTAAAAAATCAGCTTTTTACGACATACGAAGCAAAAGACGGCGAAGAAGCGCTGGATATGATAAAAAAACATGAAAACATTAAACTTGTTTTGACTGATTATTTTATGCCGAATATGGACGGTTTTGAGCTTGTAACAAAGCTTAGAAAGACAAAGAGTAAAGATGAGCTAGCGATTATCGCAATATCGGGCGATACGAGCGAAATGGTTGTTTCTAAATTCTTGAAATTCGGCGCAACCGACTACATTAAAAAGCCTTTTAGTAAAGAGGAGTTTATCTGTAGAATAAACAATCATGTCGAGCATATAGCGCTTATAGAGTTTCAAAAAGAGCTTGCAAATTTTGACTTTTTGACCGGTCTTTACAATAGAAAGTACCTAGTCGATACCGGCAAGACCCTTCATGCCAATGCGATAAGAGGCAATATAGAGTTTATCGTCGGTATGATGGATATTGATAATTTCAAACTCATAAACGACAGATACGGGCACGATGTCGGCGATATGGTAATTAAAGATTTTGCAAAATGGCTAAAAGAGTGTTTTAGGAGCTCTGACATTGTTTGCAGGTTTGGCGGCGAAGAGTTTTGCGTGCTGCTTACCAATGTAGAAGATCAGCATATAGATTTTACTTTTGATAAGTTTTTGCATACCGTCAGAAATAGCGAGATTGTCACAAAGCAAAAAGAGATTGTGCAGTATACGGTTTCTATCGGCGTCTGCGCCACTTTGCAGAGCAGCTTTGAGGGTATGATCAAGGTGGCGGACGAGAAGTTATATGAGGCAAAACGGGCAGGCAAAGACAGGGTCGTTACGGATATAATCCCCTCCTAGGAGGCTATCTCTCTGCCTTCCAAAAAGCTTTGAATTACTGCGTTATCGCTATTTTTGAAGCTTTCGGTGTCACTGCTTTCAATTATTTTTCCCTCATATAGCATTGCGGCGTAGTCGGCGCATTTGAATGCCTCTTTGATGTCGTGGCTTATCAGTATAGATGTTATTTTGAGCTCTTTTTGGAGCTTTATTATCATTTGACTTATCTGGTCGCTGATGATTGGGTCTAGCCCTGTTGTCGGCTCGTCGTACAGCATAATTTTGGGCTTTAGAATGATGGTTCTTGCTAGTCCGGCTCTCTTTCTCATCCCGCCGGATAGCTCGTCAGGATATAGTTTTGAGACCCTTTCAGGTTCTAGCGCCACCATCTCTAGCGCGGCATACACCTCTTTTTTTATACTCTCTTCATCCATGTCGGTGTGCTCTCTAAGTGGGAAAGCTATATTTTCGTAAACATTCATACTGTCAAAAAGCGCACCGCTTTGAAATAAAAAGCCTATTTTTTTGCGAAGCTCTAGCTGCTCTTCCCCCTCAAGCCCTGTGATTTTTTTGCCGTCCAGTGTTATTTCGCCGCTATCGGGTTGCAAAAGACCCACTATATGCTTTATAATTGTAGATTTTCCGCTGCCGGACATTCCAAATATTACGGTTGTGGCGCCCTCGTTTATATTGAGATTTATGCCGCGAAGTATCTCTTTTTGCCCAAATCTTTTACAGAGATTTTTTATCTCAATCATTTATCGGTTTCTCTTTCCAGAAGTTGCAAGACAAAATGGCGGAAAATCTAAAAAAGAATGAGAGGGTGAGTGTAAAAAGGAGTAGTTTAAAATCCAGCTCCGCAATTTTGTGGATCGTGTCAAATTCAGGCGAGCGGATAGCCTCCTCGCCCATCGCCTGGAATGCGATGATTTGCGGTGTTAGGATGAAGGCGTAGACACCGATTGCCGCTACATTAGCGACTGACAAAATCAGCATTAGGATGCTATTTTTTTTGTTAACCGCCAAAAATCCCTCAAAGGCTATGATTAGTGCAGCTGTCACTAAAAGCATGTAGTTGAATCTGGAAAATATTTCGCTCATCATGAGTCCGGCGTCGTATCTGGCAAGTAGCTTTACCCCAAAAATAATTTCCGAGTGAAATATAATCGGCGCTATTAGCGCTCCTAGTAAAAAAACACCTACCGCCGCTCCGGCGAGACAAAATAGGTAAAAAGAGGCGAAAAGCTTTATCATTCTAATATTCCTTAATAATCCAAAAACCTCTATCAAATTCGGCGTAGTCTTTATAAAATCCGTATCTGATATTTTTTAATTTTTCGAGCCTTGCGAGAACTCTCTCTCGTTGATCAAATCCGACTTCGCACACAAAGGCCTTAAAGCCTCTTTCAAAAAAACCGTTGATTGCCGCCTCTACTATCTCTGCCCCGTTTTCTCCGCCAAAGAGCGCATTGTGCGGTTCGTATAGTACATTTGTATCTAGTTTGTAACTATTTTGTATATAAGGTGGATTTGCGGTTAGTATATCAAAACTATCGTCTTTTATGTTCACAAAAAGGTCGGATAATAAGAAATTTATATCTATATTTAACTTTTCGGCATTTATGCGCGCAACAGACAAAGCATCCTCGCTTATATCCGAGGCGGTGACGCTTAGGTCTGGCAGCTCTTTTTTTAGCGTACAGGCTATCGCTCCGCTTCCCGTGCAGATGTCAAGAAGAGAGGTCGCATTTAGCTCTTTTGCTATCTCTAACGCCCTATCGACAAGTAGCTCGGTTTCCGGTCTCGGTATCAGGCATCTTGCGTCGACGAAAAAGTCATATCCGTAAAATCCGGCTTCGTTTACTATGTACTCAAACGGCATATTTTGTTTCCGCTTTGCTAAAAAATCTTCAACAACGGCGCCATCTATTTCAATCTCGTCATCCGCAATAAGAGCCACCTTGCTTTTGCCGCTATGCTTGGCATAGAGCCATAGACACTCTTTTGCGGCCGTTTCTATGTGGGATAGCTCTAGTTTTGCTTTTTTTTGCGCTTCTTTGAGTTTCATACGTTATTTAGCTTCTCTATTCTTTGCGTGATAGGCGGGTGTGTGTAGTCAAAAAATATTTTTATTTTTGATGCGTATGGAAAAGCTTTATTCTCTTTCGATAAGATTTTTAACGCCTCTATCATCGCCTCTTTAAGCCCCATTGCTGCGGCATATCTATCCGCTTCAAACTCATTTTTTTTGTAAACAAAGTTGATGAGCGGCATCGCAAAATATAGTATCGGAGTGGAGAAGAGCAAAAAGACGACAACCGCCCCCGCACCGTTTTTTGCAAGAGCCAACGAGTCGTAAAAAGCGGCGTTTAATGTGCCGAGTAAAAATGTTAAAGCAAAAAAAGCGCCGAGCATAATGCCAAGAGAGGCGATAATATGCTTATGCTTGAAGTGTCCAAGCTCATGCGCTACGACTGCAAATATCTGCTCATGCGATAGCTTCGCAAGTAGCGTATCGTATAGCGTAACCCTTTTTGTTCGCCCTAGTCCGGCAAAATATGCGTTAAGTCTCGTATCTCTTTTGCCTGCATCGACCCTGTATATCTCATTTAGCTCAAAACCGCTTTTGTGCGCAAGCTCTTTTAGTCCTAGGGCAAGCTCTTCGTCTTGTAGTTTTTCAAATTTGTTAAAGAGCGGAGCTATAAAATTGGGGTATAAGATGTTTGCGCCGAGCATAAAAACGGCTATAAGCGTAAACACGGCAAGCCACCAAAGCTCAAATGATGAGATAAAGTATATAGCCGCAAAAGAGAGCAGACCGCCTACTATTAGCGTAAGAGCCAGCTCTTTTAGTTTGTCGCCGATAAAAAGAGAGACAGTTGTCGCCGTAAAACCGAATTTCTTATCAAGCCCAAAAGTGAC
>JFJP01001218.1_pt1 | contig 34135 bp, 35 predicted proteins | sample 431651 | NCBI WGS metagenome assembly JFJP01 (sample SAMN02602958, study PRJNA72255) | Microbial mat metagenome, whole genome shotgun sequencing project. | biome: fresh water; feature: sink hole; material: water; isolation source: purple microbial (photo- and chemosynthetic) mats found in... | reverse complement strand
TTTTACAACAAAAAAGATTCGGTAAAATCTTTATTCAAAAATTACTTAGCTATTGTTAAAGAGCACAAATTAAAAGCAAATATCGATGAAGAAAAATGGACCGAATTGGTTTATGATTTTCCAAAATTTGAGAAATATAAAAACATTGGAGCCGAAGAATTTGAAGTATCCTACGATTATGAAAATGAAATAAAAAGAAATCAAATAGATACCTCAGAGCAATATGTAAAGAAAGTGAAAGACACTTACTATTTATTTAATAAATATTATGTTCCTGAAAATTCTTTAAAACACTCTTATGAAACCATTTCTAATTGTTGGACAAAACCAAGTGTAAGCCTTGAAACATTTTTGTTGTTGTTGTATATTTCCATAGGCTTTTCTATAGTATTATTTTCATTTAGAGTAACCTCTGGAAGAAGTTTCTTAATTGCCATTGTGGCTCTTGGAGTAGTAAATATTTTAATAGGAATCTTGACAGCAATACTATCAACTGGATATTTTTATTTGACTGCGTTATTACTTCTTACCATTATTCTTTTTGTTTATTTTTTACTAGTAATACATAGAAAAAAAGGGAAGGGAATTTCTGGAATTACCTTAAATGCAACGCTATGGTTGTTACCTTCTTTTGGTCCAATATTATATGCTATTGTGTTAGAATTAGCCAAAAGCACTTCAAATTATTATGACATCATTGATATTGGTTTGCGAAATGAGAAATTCCCATTCATTACATTTTTAAAAGAGTATGCCTTTGAAATGGTATGGTTTAACGTATTTTTTATTTTCTTAATGATGGTATTCTTTTCAAGAAAAATAAAACAATGGCGTGGCATTGCCGAAAACTAATAATTTAAACCCTTTAATTTAATTTTTAAAGGGTTTTTAATTTTGGCAAAGTGCTACTATAAAGCGCTTCTACTTTTTTTCTTGCCCAGTCTGTTTTTCTAAGAAAGGTAAGACTAGATTTTACACTCGGATTATCTGAAAAACATTTAATTGTAATCAATTCTGCCAAGGTATCAAAACCATAAAAATCTACTAGCTGCTCTACTATTTTTTGCAATGTTATACCGTGAAGAGGGTCTTTTGATTGGCTGTTTTTCATTTGCCAAAGATACATATTAAAAAAGTCATCATTAAAAAAATGATGACCTTTCCGTCCGAACTAAATCGGGACTAACCAATAAATTGTTGCTTTTTAGAAAGCGTAACCTAATCTAAACCCCGTAACGATTGAAGGAGAAATGTTGAATGAAGAACTTCCATCAACTTCCACATCTGGTGAACCTGTAGAAGAAGTAGTTCTTTTTCCTATGCTTTTATAATATAGACCTAAGCCAGCTTCAACACCAATGTAAGCTCTTTTTACAAAATAATAATCTGCTCCAAAAACACCTCTAACACCAATTCTGAAATCATTTGGTCCTTTTACTTCGCTAGTAAATGTTGTCCCACCGGCAGTTAATGTAGTTTCATCTTTCGTTGAATTAAATGCTAAAATTCCGTCAAAACCAAGATAAGTTGCTAGTCTATCTGTTCCTGTGAAATGTTTTTCAACACCAAATCCAAGTCCAATTCCTGTATTAGAACTTTTTCTTTCAGTATTATTAACTGATTTATCAGTAGAACTACCTGCTGCTAAAAATACTAAACCTCTATATGCAAGTTTTTCAGTTTTAAAATAACGACCTCTTATCATAGCTCCGTTACCAAAACCTTGATCTGCTAAATTTACTGTAGTATTTCCTAACCCTCCTGCAACAGATAAATCAACAGTCACGTCTCCTGCTTTAGCTTTGAAATCCTGTGCATTTGCAGTTAAACCAAATAATGCTATCGCTGCAACTAATAAAATTTTTTTCATTTTGTTTTTAGTTTTAAAATTATAGGGCAAATTTATTGTCAAGTTTTCTTATAAAAACTGATATAAATCATAGTTTGAAATTTTTTTTTGATGCTAAATAATTTTACTTTTATTTTTCACTATTTAGTTAGTACATTTGCCTCACAATGATAAAAACAGCCAACATACTTAATAAGAGAGCCCGATTTGATTATGAGATAATCGAAACTTATTCGGCTGGAATCGTTTTGACCGGAACTGAAATCAAATCTATTAGATTAGGAAAAGCCAACATCACGGAAAGCTTTTGTGAGTTTAATGATACCTGTGAACTTTTTGCTATCAATACATCAATTGAGGAATATTCTTTTGGCAATCAGTTTAATCATAAAGCGCGAAGCCAAAGAAAACTTCTACTTAATAGAAGAGAGCTCAAATCATTAGAAAAAAGTGTTGCTACCAAAGGTTTAACGATAATTCCGTTGCGTTTATTTACTAACGAAAAAGGATTAGCCAAACTAGAAATAGGTCTTTGTAGAGGAAAGAAAACCTACGACAAACGTGAATCACTTAAAGAACAAGATACCAAACGAGATATTGACCGAATTAAAAAATCATTTTAAGTTTTAAAAAATGGCGCAAGTTGTTTTTTTTTATTGAAAAAAATGACTAAATTTGTCAAGACAAAATAAAACATTTTATTATAATGAAAACTTTATTAAAAAATGCAAGAGAAGAAAAAGGAATAAAAACCAGAGAGTTAGCTCAACTTTTAGGAATTGATCAGGCATTGATTAGTAAATTTGAAAGCGGATCAAGAAAACCAACAAAAGAACAAGTTGCCAAATTAGCACAAGTTTTAGATTTAGATTATGAAACTTTGATGATTGCTTGGTTAAAAGAGCGTATTTTGTATGAAATTGGTACCGATGAATTAGCTTTAAAAGCGATGATGCTTGCGGAAGAACAAATAAAATATAATGTAAGTTTTGTTAGTAAATCAATTTCAAAAAATTTACAAACTATTTTAGATGAAATTGATAGCCTAAAAGCAAAACTAAACCAATTTCGTCAATTTGATAGTTTTAGAATTGCACAAGCATTAGAATTAGAATACACTTTTGAAAGTAATAGAATTGAGGGCAACACCCTTACCTTGCGAGAAACCGACTTAGTTATCAATGAAGGATTGACTATTTCTGGAAAAAGTATGCGAGAACATTTGGAAGCTATAAATCATGTTGAAGCCATTACTTATATTAAACAATTAATGGAACGCAATTTTCCTTTAAATGAAAGAGAATTACTATCGGTTCATAATTTAATTTTAAGAGGCATTATTCCTGAGGATGCGGGTCGTTATCGTCGTGTTCAAGTCATGATAAAAGGGAGTAGCCACATGCCTCCGCAACCTTTTATTGTTGCAAAAGAAATGGAAGATTATTTCATTTGGTATGAAGAAAACAGAAGCAAGATGCACCCAGTTATTTTAGCTGCAGAAATGCATGAAAGACTAGTAACTATTCATCCGTTTATAGATGGAAATGGTAGAACTTCTCGATTGATAATGAATCTTATTCTTTTACAAAACGGATATGTAATTGCCAATATAAAAGGAGATTATGAAACTAGAATGAACTATTATAAAACGCTTGAAACAGCGCAAACTTTAAACAAAAAAGAAGATTTTTTGGTTTTCATTGCACATGTTGAAAAAGAATGTTTAGAGCGTTACATAAACATAATTAGCAAATAGAAACCCATTCTTTTTAGGAATGGGGTACTTTACTTTTATATCAAATGTCTATTTTTAATTTTTTAGTACTTTTTGAGTGGCTAAAAACAAAAAAAAATTATCATAGATTTGGAAAACAACTTTAACTCATACTATACGAAAGCATTTGCAAAAATAGAAACAGTACTTAAAATTAGCTATCCTATTAAAGGAATTTCATCAATTTTCATTTATCATCTTTATAAACTCCTCTTCCGAAATAATTGCTATCCCTAACTGATTAGCTTTTTCTAATTTTGCTGGTCCCATATTATCACCTGCAACTACAAAATCAGTCTTTGCAGAAATAGAACTTCCTACTTTTCCTCCATTATCCTCTATAGCTTTCTTTAAATCATCACGAGAAAATTTTTCGAAAACTCCCGAAACAATGAAGGTTTTTTCAGATAATTTTTGGGTTGCATTAGGATTAAATTTTTCTACAATTTCAAATTGAACACCAAAAGATTTTAACTTTTCAATGATTATTCTATTTTCTTGGTTTTCAAAAAATTCTATAACACTTTGTGCAATTCTATCTCCAATTTCATCTACAAGAATCAAATCCAATAAAGAAGCTTGACTTAAAGCTTCAATATTTTTATAGTGTTTTGCTAATTTTTTAGCTACTGTTTCTCCAACATATCTAATTCCTAGGGCAAATAAAACTCTTTCAAAAGGAATTTCTTTAGATTTTTCTATACCGTTTACAAGATTTTTGGCACTTTTTTGCGCCATTCGCTCTAACGGAATTACATCATCTACTTTCAGTTCATACAAATCGGAATAATCTTTTACCAATCCGTTATTGAATAATAAAGCAACTGTTTCACCACCTAACCCTTCAATATCCATTGCTTTTCTTGAAATGTAATGCTGAATTCTTCCAATAATTTGTGGCGGACATCCATAGAAATTTGGGCAATAATGTTGTGCCTCGCCTTCTTTTCTAATCAATTCTGTTTGACATTCTGGGCAATGAGTAATATATTTTGTGGGTTGAACCTCTGTGCCTCTTTTGGCAACACCAATAATTTTAGGAATGATTTCTCCACCTTTTTCTACAAAAACTTCATCGTTTACTCTAATGTCTAATTTTTCAATTTGATCTGCATTGTGCAAGGAAGCTCTTTTTACTATCGTTCCTGCCAATTGCACAGGTTCTAAATTAGCCACTGGAGTGATGGCGCCAGTTCGTCCAACTTGATACGAAATTGAGTTTAAAGTTGTAGTAACTTGCTCTGATTTGAACTTATAAGCAATAGCCCAACGCGGTGATTTGGCGGTATATCCCAACTCATTTTGATGGTTAAAATCATTGACTTTTATTACAACTCCATCTGTTTCATAGGGCAAATCGTGACGATGTACATCCCAATAATTAATAAATTCAAAAACTTCATCAAGATTATTAGCCAATTTTGATTGCGTTGGAACTTTGAAACCCCAATTTCTTGCAGTTTCTAATCCTTTAAATTGCGTATTAAAAGGCAAATTATTACCTGTTATAAAATACAACAAGCAATCTAACGGACGTTTAGCAACTTCTGCACTATCTTGTAATTTTAAACTTCCCGAAGCTGTATTTCTTGGATTTGAATAAGGTGTTTCTCCAATTTCAATTAATTCTTGGTTCATTTTTTCAAAACCTAGAAACGGAAGAATAATTTCACCACGAATATCAAATTTAGCAGGAAAATTTCCTTTTAATTGTAATGGAATAGATTTTATAGTTTTAATATTATTAGTTACATCATCACCCTGAAAACCATCGCCGCGAGTAACCGCTTTAGAAAGTTTTCCATTCTCATATGTTATAGAAATGGAAGCGCCATCATATTTTAACTCACAAGTATATTGCAAACTTACATTGCCCAAAACCTTTTGAATTTTGGTTTCCCAATCCTGTAAATCTTCTTTAGAGTAAGAATTATCTAACGAATACATCCTATTTTCATGAACAACCGTTTGAAAATTCTTTGTAATGGTTCCACCAACACGTTGTGAAGGTGAATTTTCATCAAAATATTCAGGATATTTGGCTTCTAAATCTTGCAATTCCTTCAGTTTTTGATCAAATTCAAAATCAGAAATTGTGGCATTATCAAACACATAATAATTGTGATTGTGCAAATTAAGTTCTTCGCGTAAGTCTTGAATTTTTTTAAGAATGTCCATAAAATCAAAAAATATATTTCTTCACTAAAGTAGGTAAATATTTCAAAATTAAGGAAATTATGATTGAATTATGGTATTAATTTGAACATATAGTTGTCCGTCACTCAAAATTGCACCTTGAGTAATTAAATCAAATATTGTTTCTTTTCTTTCAGCATCATAATTCTTTTTTCCAACATGAATTTCAACTACATCAGTGAATAGATTTTCACTGAGCCATTGCAAGCCCTCTTTAGTAAGAAAGTCAACATCTACCACTAATGATTTTATCACCATAGAGTCGATAAAGTCTTCTTGACAATGAAAAAGGAAAATATGATTTTTAGAAAAATGTTCCAAAAATTGAGAATTAGACAATACTCCTTCCCAAATTAAATCAGAAAAAACGTCCAATTCTTGTTCGGCAATTTCGGGTTTGTTAGCTTTAATTTCGTCCCATTCTTTTTTATCTATTGATTGAGACGCAAGAAAATTTGCAAATTCTTGATGCAAGGATTCAAATTGTTCTTTGGTTAGTCTTTTGTATTTCATAATTATTTGCCAAGAAGGCTCAAAGTGACTAAAATCTTTTTTTTTTAATTTTTTACATCTAATATAGCAAAAACATCAAGAATCAATTAATACCAATACTATTTATAAAATAGTCCAAAAAATTATGGTATAATGCTTATTACTAGTCCCGAAAATTCGGGATAGTATGAAAATATTAAATTTATTAAAAACCTTTGTGCGAATTAGTTGCAAAATAAAAAAAATCCCGACTTACATCGGGACTTTATATTTATGATAGTTGAGATATTAAACTTCAGCTACAATTTCATAAGGTAATTCAACCACTACATTTCTGTGTAATCTTACAGAGGCGGTATATTTTCCTGTTCTTTTTACAGTTCCGCTAGTAATAAATTTTCTATCAACTGGTTGACCCGCCGCTTCTAATGCAGCAGCGATATCAATATTGGTTACAGAACCAAATAATTTTTCACCACCTGCTTTTGAAGTGATTTTAATTTCTAAAGCTTTTAATGCATCAGCAATTTTAGTAGCATCAGCAACAACTTTAGCTTCTTTGTGAGCTTTTTGCTTTAAGTTTTCAGCTAAAACTTTCTTTGCAGAAGGTGTAGCTAAAGTAGCAAATCCTTGTGGAATTAAGTAATTACGACCGTATCCAGCTTTTACTGTTACAATATCATCTTTAAATCCTACGTTTTGAACGTCTTGTTTTAATATAAGTTCCATGTTGTTGTCCTTTATTATAGAAGTTAGCCCGCCGCGGCGAGGCAACAACTTTTTAATTAATTATTTTAATAAATCTGCTACATATGGCATTAAAGCTAAGTGTCGCGCTCTTTTTACAGCTACTGACACTTTTCTTTGATACTTTAATGAAGTTCCTGTTAAACGTCTTGGTAAAATTTTACCTTGCTCGTTAACGAATTTTAATAAGAAATCGGCATCTTTATAGTCGATGTATTTGATTCCTGATTTTTTGAAACGACAATACTTTTTAGTTTTGTTAGTTTCTATGTTCAAAGGCGTTAAATATCTGATATCTCCGTCTTTTTTTCCTGAAGCTGATTGTTGTAATGTTGCCATAATTAAGCTTTTGCTACTTTAAGTTTTTCTCTTCTTCTTTCTGCCCATGAAATTGCATGTTTGTCTAAACTTACAGTTAAGAAACGCATAACACGTTCGTCACGTCTAAATTCAGTTTCAAAAGCAATTAATACTTCTGGTGCCACTTGGAATTCAAATAAATGGTAAAAACCACTTTTTTTGTTTTGGATTTCGTAAGCTAGTTTTTTTAAGCCCCAATCCTCTTTTGATACCATCTTTGCTCCTCTACTTGTAAGAAAATCTTCAAATTTGCTTACTGTTTCCTTTATCTGAACATCAGATAAAACGGGATTTAAGATGAAAACAGTTTCGTAATGATTCATAATAAATATGTTTTTAATTATATAAAATTGGGTGCAAAGGTAGAAATAAATATTAGTTACACAACTCAAAAATATAAAATATCGTCTATATGCAAAAAATACCGCTTAAAAGCAAAAAAAATCGATAAACGATATTTCTAAACAAAAATGTGATATATTTGTACCTCCAAATCTATAACAACACTAAATTATGAAATTAAATTGTGTAGTAGTCGATGACAGTTCTCTTCAGAGAATGGTCATTGTAAAGTTAGTTAATAACCATCCAAATTTACAATTAGTTGGTGATTTTTCTAATGCAATTGAAGCAAAAAATTGTATGACAGTGCATACGGTTGATCTAATTTTTTTAGATGTAGAGATGCCATTAATAAGCGGTTTCGATTTTATTGATGGTTTAAAAATTAAATCTCAAGTAATTTTCATTACCTCTAAAGCAGAGTATGCCTTGAAAGCGTTTGATTATAATGCTACAGATTATTTGCAGAAACCAATTGTACTACAACGTTTCAATGCTTCTGTAAAAAGAGCATTAGACCATTTTGTGCTGCGACAAGATAATCATGATGACAAAGGTGAACACATATTTATTAAAAGTAATCTTAAAAAGTTGAAAGTTTTTACTAATAAAATCAAGTGGATTGAAGCTTTTGGTGATTATGTAAAAGTAGTTACAGAAGAAGATATCAATCTTGTGCTTTCTACCATGAAATCTTTTGAAAAAGACTTATCTAAAGATAAATTTATTAGAGTTCACAAATCGTATATCATAAATATTGATAAAGTGGAAAGTTTTAACAGTAAATTTGCCGAAATTGGAGTTACTAAAATCCCATTAAGTCGAAACAAGAAAGAAGATTTAATTAGAGCTTTAGCTATTGCTTAGTAAAAATCAACGTTTGCTGTAACTTTTATAGATCTGTATTGCGAAATAACATCGAAACTATTTAGAATCTTCTGAATGGTTTTTTTTGTATTTGGAATGGATGCATTTTGAGGAATTTTAACCATAATGGTTCGAATATATTCATTACGAATTCTATTAATTCCAGGTTCTTCTGGACCTAAAACTGGTAGTTGCAAATGTTGCTGCATCACTTGATACAACCACATCGAACCTTCTTTTAATTTGTCAAAATCTTTATGTTTTAAAGTCAATTTAATCAATCGGAAATAAGGCGGATATTTATAAATCTGACGTTCGTACAATTGTTCTTTATACATTCCAACATAATCATTGTGAGTTACTTGCTGAATGATGTTATGATTTACATTATAGGTTTGAATAATAACTTTTCCGCGTTTGTCTGAACGACCCGCACGACCAGAAACTTGAGTCATCATTTGAAAACTTCTTTCAAAAGCTCTAAAGTCGGGATGATACAACATGGTGTCAGCATTCATAATTCCAACTAACGAAACATTATCAAAATCTAAACCTTTAGCAAGCATTTGTGTTCCAACTAAAATATCAATCTCACGATTTTTGAAACTGTCAATTAATTTTTCAAAACTGTATTTGCCACGAGTGGTATCTTGATCCATTCGCTTGATGTTTTTTGTCGGAAATAGTTCGGCTAATTCTAATTCAATTTGCTCTGTTCCAAAACCTTTGGCAGAAATAGCTATGCTTGAGCAAGCATGGCAATTGGTTGGTTTAGCGATAGCATAACCACAATAATGACAACGTAATTGGTTCTTGAATTTATGATAAGTCAAACTTACATTGCAACTGGTACATTGCGGAATGTGTCCACAAGTCATACATTCTAAAACTGGAGAAAAACCACGTCTATTTTGAAATAAAATGATTTGTTCACCTAAACTCAACGCTTCAGTTATAGCTTCAATAAGCGTTAAACTGAAATGACCTTTCATTCGTTTTTTGAAGTAATTTTCTTTCAAATCAACCAATTCAACTTCGGGCAAAGGAGCTTTTCCGAAACGTTCTGAAATTGAAATCATTCCGAATTTTCCAGATTGTGCGTTGAAATACGTTTCAATACTTGGCGTTGCCGAACCTAATAAAACTTTAGCTTTTTGTGAATTTGCCAAAACAATTGCCGCATCACGAGCATGATATCTTGGTGCTGGATCTTGTTGTTTAAAAGTTTGCTCATGTTCCTCATCAATAATTATCAATCCTAAGTTAGAGAAAGGCAAAAACAATGAAGACCTTGCTCCTATTACGATTTTGGCTTTTTCTGAATTTTCAAGAACTTGATTCCAAACTTCAACACGTTCATTATTTGAATATTTAGAGTGAAAAACAGCGACTTGATTTCCGAAATGTGCTGTTAAACGAGAAACCAATTGTGTAGTTAAAGCAATTTCGGGCAATAAATACAAAACTTGTTTGCCTTGAGCAATATATTCCTCTATTAATTTGGTATAAATCTCTGTTTTCCCTGATGATGTTACACCATGAAGAAGCGAAACGTCTTTTGATTGAAAACTCTCTTTAATTTCTGTAAATGCTTTTTGTTGTGCTTCGCTTAAAATTAAATTATTATCGGTTTTATTTTTATCAAAATTGACTCTGTCTTCTTGAATGTAATATTCTTCAAAAATATTTTTATCTATCAAAGCTTTAATTGTAGCCGATGTTGACTGCGATATTTCAGTTAATTGCTTTACAGAAATTGGTTTTTTTTCTTGTGCGTTCAATTGAAAATAATGTAACAAAATGTCTTTTTGCTTGGCTCCTTTTAAAGAATTTAAAAGTGAAATCAAGCTTTCATCTGAAGTATAATTTTCCTGTAATCGAATATATCGAATTAGTTTAGGTTTATATTCTTCTTGCATTTCTTCTTGAAGCGAAATCACATTTTTATTTAGCAATTTCTGGACTATAGGAAAAATATTCTTCTTGTTCAAAATTGAAATGATATCTTCAACCTTCAACGAACTTTGATGTTGAAGCGCTTCATAAATTAGAAACTCATCATCAGATAATTCGGATTTATCTATATCAAAATCTTTTTTTTGAGAAATTATGGTTTCGCTTTCTAAAATAAAAGCTGATGGCATGGCACCTCGAAAAACATCACCAAGATTACACATATAATACGATGCAATCCATTGCCAATGTTGCATTTGAAACTCATTTACAATAGGTTTTTCATCTAAAATTTGATGAATTTCTTTGGCTTCATATAATGTTGGTGGAATTTGATGTAAATCTAACACCATTCCAGTATAAATTTTGCTTTTACCAAAAGGAACCGCAACACGCATTCCAACTTTAATATAGTTGTACTCGGCTTCCGAAACGATGTAAGTGAACGTTTTGGGTAAAGAAAGCGGTAAAATTACTTCGATGAAATACAAACTAACTATTTTTTAATTCTTATCCACTTTTGGGTTCTTCCTAATAAAGATATTCCAATATAACCTCTAACAGTCAATTTATCTTTAGATTCTAGACTCAAACTACATTTGTAAATTTTACCACTTTTAGGATCTAAAATTTTACCTCCATTATATTCATCTTCATCTTTAGATAAACCTCTAATAATTACTAAACCTAAAATGGGTTTATCTTTATCTGCACCATTACATTTTATACATTTTTTTCCTTTATTTTCCTTTTCAAGGAGTTCAATTATTTTTCCATAAATTTTTCCATCTTGTTCATAAATCTCAACAATGCTTTTTTCTTTACCTGTTTCATCGTCAAAAGTTTTCCATGTTCCTAAAACAGATTGACATTGCACAATTTGAAAAAACAAAACAAAAAGTAAAACTAAACAATTATTGAGTTTGACAATTTTCAACTTCTTCATAACTGGATTTATTTTTTAAAATATTAATTAACACTATTTTCTGTTTCAATTTCAAGTGCTTTTTCTCTTTTTAGTTTTTGTATTAAAGCATTCAATTCAAATCCTAACAGAAGAATCATGCAATTAATCCAGATGTAAAACATAACAACTAAAAGTGTTCCTATAGAGCCATAAAGTTCGTTATATTTAGAGAATTTGACCACCCAAATTCCGAAAAAATAAGAGGACAAAATGATTAATATGGTTGTAAAAACGGAACCAATAGAGATAAAGGCTCGTTTGCCATTTCGTTTAATTCCAAATTTAAAAAGTATGGAAGTTGTTATTAAAATCATCAACATTAAGAAAATATAACGGCTCATTTCAATGATTGGAATACTTTCAGAAAGTACATCTTGAATTTTGGTTTTTTGAATAAAAACTTCAAAAATTACAATAGTTGCCACCGTTATAATTAATATTAAAGATAGTAAAATTGACATTCCAAGCGCAACAAAATATTGACGAAAGAAAGCTCGTTTTAATGTAATGTGCTTAGAATTTTCAAAACCTCCAAGAATGGCATTTACGCCATTAGTCATTAACAATACCGCCATGATAACTCCGGTAGAAATCAATCCCGAATGACTGTTGTGAAGAATATCATTGATAATTTTGAAAATAGCATCATACGTTGTGGGAGGAACGCCATCTTTAACAAATCCGAGAAAATCTTCTTGAAAACCTTCAATTGGAATATACGGAATCAAATTAAGAATAAACAAAGCAAAAGGAAACAACGCCATAAAGAAACTAAAGGCAATTGCAGCTGCACGATAGGATAAAGCGCCTTCTATAACTCCAGAAATGTATAATTCTAATAATTCATACAACGACAAACCATGTAGCCAAGGTAGTTTAATACTTTCTCCGAAAGCTATAAGTTGCTTAATTACTGGAAATCCTTTTATTTTTTCTTCTAATGTCATGTTGTTCAGATTGCAGATTGCAGTTTTCAGATTGCAGTTTTCAGATTGCAGTTTTCAAATTTATAGAAACTTGTCAGGGTTATTCATCATATAATTCAAAAGCTTTCCAACTTCATTACTTTTTTCTGTTAAAAAATCAAATTCATCCTTTTTCAAATATTCACACGCATGAGCAAACTCTAACCATCCTTGTGTCTCTGCGTTTTCAGTATCGCTATCTGTCAACTTTGAAATAAAATGTTTTTCATAGCGTCTTTTTCGGGTTGCTTCGGCAATATTTACTGCAACACTTCTTGATGAACGTCTTATTTGATCTGTTAATGAATATTGTTCTTCTTTTGGAAATGATTTTGAAATTTTAAATATATACATTGCCAATTCAAATGATCTTTTAAAAGCTAGTAAATCTTGAAACTTCATAATACTATTTTTAAAACTAAAATCTGCTATCTGCTACATAAAAACTGCTACCTAATCAATTGCTTTCAAACTCAAATCCATGTTATAAACAGAATGTGTCAAAGCACCAGATGATATGTAATTCACTCCACATTCAGCATATTGACGAATGGTATTTTCATTAATGTTTCCTGATGACTCAGTCTGGCATTTTGTTCCAATTAAGGCAACTGCTTTTTTAGTATCTTCAAAATTGAAATTATCGATTAAAATTCTGAAAACCCCTTCACTTTCTAAAATTTCTTTTATTTCATCTAGATTTCTTGCTTCAACGATAATTTTCAAATCTTTATTGTTGGCTTTTAAATATTCTTTTGTTTGATTAATGGCTTTTGTAATTCCGCCAGCAAAATCGTTGTGATTGTCTTTTAGCATTACCATATCGTACAAAGCAAATCGGTGATTTTCGCCTCCACCAATTTTTACCGCCCACTTTTCGCAAGCTCTAAAACCTGGCGTTGTTTTTCTTGTGTCTAGAACTTTAGTGTTAGTTCCTTCTAGTAAATCAACATATTTTCTTGTTTTAGTTGCAATCGCACTCATTCTTTGCATGGAATTCAAAACCAATCGTTCTGCTTTTAAAATTGATTGCGAACTTCCTGAAACATGAAAAACTACGTCGCCATATCGTACACTTGAACCATCATTGATGAATGTTTCCAATTTCATATTTACATCAACATAATTAAAAACCATTTTGGCAAATTCAACTCCGGCAATAATTCCGTTATCTTTTACTAATAGTTTAGCTTTTCCTTGAGCATCAGCCGGAATACATGCTAGCGAAGAATGATCACCATCGCCAACATCTTCTCGAATGGCATTTTGTATAATTAATTGGAGTTCGTTTAGAAATTGTGCTTCTGAAATCATAATCTAAATTTGAATGGCTAAAATAATTAAAAATGTTGATTTGCGTTATGATATAAATCTGAAATTATAAATAGATTAACTAAAAAAAGATTTAAGATGAAAAAGACAAAAATCTAAGCAGATAAAATTGAAAATATTACAAATATTTATTACTTTTACCTATTAGCAATATTAAAACCCTAAATCATGGCAAAAAGTCAAGACGCAAAGAAAACTGTAAAAAAGGAACCTCTTAAAACTGCAAAAGAGAAAAAAGAGGAAAAAAGAATTAAGAAAAACACTCCGAAAAGAGATTAATTAATAAAAACAAAAGGCACAAATTTTAAAGTTTGTGCCTTTTTGAATTAATTATTTTCATCAGGAAATATCTTCCCAGGATTTAAAATATTATTTGGGTCAAAGACATATTTAATGCGTTCCATTAATTCTAAATGAACTTTTGAAAAAGCAATATCCATAAAGTTTTTTTGAACAAAACCGATTCCGTGTTCGCCAGAAAGTGTTCCTTTTAGAGCAACAGTTAATTCAAATATTTCGCGAATTCCTTTAGGTACTTCTTTCTGCCAATTTTCATCACTCATTTCACCTTTGATGATATTTACGTGAAGATTTCCATCACCTGCATGACCATAACAAACCGATTTGAATCCGTATTTATTGCCTATTTTTTTTATTCCGATTAATAACTCAGGCAAAACATATCTTGGAACAACAGTGTCTTCTTCTTTATAAATTGAATTCGATTTAACCGCTTCAGCAACAGAACGGCGCATTTTCCAAAGTGCATTTTTTTGGTCTTCAGTATCAGCAAACAAAACCTCATCGATTTCAAATTGTTCTACTACATTCATAATCTTCTCAGCTTCAGAAAAAAGAATTTCCGGATAATTTCCATCAACTTCAATAAGTAAATGTGCTTGAACATTGTCTTTGACATTGATATTGATAGTGTCATTGTATTTTAAAGTCCAATCAATGGCATCGCGTTCCATGAATTCTAAAGCACTTGGAATAATTCCGGCTCTAAAGATGGCAGAAACGGCTTCGCATGCTTGGCTAGCTTTGAAAAACGGAACCAACATTAAGATACTATTGGTGTTTTGTGGAAGTAGTTTGAGTACAATTTTTGTAATAACGCCTAAAGTACCTTCACTACCAACCATTAGTTGTGTTAAATTATAACCTGTAGAATTTTTTAGTGTATTGGCTCCCGTCCAGATGATTTCGCCGTTGGGTAAAACCACTTCCATATTTAATACATAATCTTTGGTGACACCATATTTAACGGCACGAGCGCCACCAGAATTTTCGGCTACATTTCCACCAATCCAGCAACTTCCTTGACTACTCGGATCGATTGGATAGAACAAACCTTTTTCTGCAACTGCTTCACGCAGAACTTGTGTGATGACTGCTGGTTCGACTGTAACTTGAAGGTTTTGTTCGTCAATTTCTATAATTCTATTTAATCGTTCCATGGACAATCCTATTCCTTGATAAATAGACAAAGCTCCACCACTTAAACCAGTTCTTGCACCAATTGGCGTTGTTGGAATTTTATATTCGTTGGCAACTTTCAAGATTTCTGAAATTTCCTTGGTATTTGCTGGTTTTACAACAACATTTGGAGGAAAAACATAATCTTCGGTCTCATCGTGACCATAATGATTTCGAGTTTCTATATCGGTAAAAATATAAGACGCTCCAACAATAGAAGATAGCTTATTTAGTATTTCTGGACTTAATTGCATTTTGTAAAATTTGTGAAGTAAAAATAGAAAAAGAAAATAGAAAAAGAAAATAGAAAAAGAAAATAGAATAAAGAAAATAGATTTTTACAGCTTGGCTGTATTTGAAATAATGTATTTGTAAAAAGCGAACACAAACGAACCCTAATCTATCTTCTTTTTCAAATTGGGAAGAAAATAACAAATGATTCCTATTAATGGCAAAAATGATGCAACATGATATACGTATTCGATTGACTTATTGTCAGCAAGAATTCCAAACAAAGCAGAACCTAATGCGCCCATTCCGAAAGCAAAACCATAGAATAACCCGGAGACCATTCCGAGTTTTTTAGGAACTAACTCTTGGGCATAAACCAAAATTGCAGGAAAAGCTGAAGAAATAATAATGCCAATAACCACCATTAAAACATCGGTCCAAAATAAATTTACATAAGGTAATGCTAAAGCAAAAGGAAATGCTCCAAAAACAGACAGCCAAATGACATATTTTCTTCCAATTTTATCGCCTAAAGGTCCGCCAAGAATGGTTCCAACCGCATACGAAAACAAGTAAATAAACATGTGAAACTGTGCTTGTTTTATGGTTAAATCAAATTTATCGATGATATAAAACTGATAGTAGCTTGAAAGACTTGCCGAGTAGAAAAACTTAGAAAAAATCACTATTAACAATATAGCAATAGAAATTTGAACTTTCTTTTTAGGCAGATTATGTAAATCGATGAAAGGTTGTACTTTATTTTTTCTAAAAACGAGATGTTCTTTGTACCAAAAAGCAATTTTACTCAAAATAAGTAGTCCTAAAGCAGCAACAATAACAAACCAAAGAATGTATTTTTGAGAATTAGGAACTACAATTAAAGCTACTAAAAGTGGACCTAAAGCCGTTCCGAAGTTACCTCCTACTTGAAAAATAGATTGTGCCAAACCGCGTTTTCCGCCAGAAGCTAAATTAGAAATTCGAGCAGATTCAGGATGAAAAATAGACGAACCAGTTCCTATTAAAACTACAGAAGCAATTATCCAATAAAAATTATTGGCAAAAGAAATTGAAACGATTCCTGCCATAGAAAAAAGCATTCCATAAATTTGAGAAAAAGGTTTTGGATTTTTATCAGTGTAATATCCAACCAAAGGTTGAAAAATAGAAGCCGAAAATTGAAAAGCAAAAGTGATTAAACCAATTTGAGAAAATGTTAGATGGTAACTTTCTTTTATTATTGGATAAATGGATGGAATAATGGCTTGAATTAAATCGTTGAGCAAATGAGCAAAACTGATAGAAAACAAAATAGAATAAACCGTTTTATTAAGTAAATCCTTTGATTTTATTGGGCTTTCTACTACTGTATTCATTTAATAAATTTTTAAAATATAATACCAAATTGTTATGGTTAGTAATGAAATTGGAATTCCAATTCCTATCATCATACTACTTAATTTAGGTTTGAGCCCATAATTTGAAGCCAAAATTGCACCCGTAATCATTGGAGCCATTGCCGATTCTAAAATTGAAACATTGATATCTAATCCCTTTGCCCCTAAAATTAGTTTGTAAAACACAAAAAAGAAGGCTGGCATAAGGAATAATTTAAAAAACAAACCCAAAGCTAAAAACGACCAATGCCTATTTTTAGTATCTATTTTTAGTTGCAATCCAACAGCTACAAGTGCTACAGGAGTAACCGTGTTTCCTATTTTTAGAAAAGCATTTTGCAAAGTTAGCGGAAACTCAAAAGATAAAATAGTAGCTAAAATGGCAATTGAAAAGGCTATAAATGGAGGGAATTTTAAGATTTTAATTAAAATTTGAGATTTATTTAAATTTCCTTTTGAAAAAGTTGTAGCTACAAGTATTCCAAATGTTGTAACTACTACAAATGAGCCTGGTTGATCTACAATGATAGCAGTTTTAAGACCTTCAGAACCATAGAGAGCTTCAATAATTGGAAATCCTACAAAGGAAGTATTACTAAGTCCGCCAGTTAATATTAAACAACCTATGAGTTTTTTAGACCATTTCAAATATGTTCCAATACTATAAAAAAAGACAAATGCCAAACCAAAACCCAACCATGCAATTCCGATTGGAAACAAAAGCGCTAATGAAATGGTTATTTTTGGAATGTAATATAACGCAAGTGCAGGAAGCGAAACATAGATAACAAATTGATTTAAACTTTGATGCGTATTTGAAGGAAACTGAGGTACTCGTTGAAGCAAAATCCCCAGAAATAAGCATAAAAATAAGAGAATTATGTTTTCCATGTAATGAATTATGCTTGCAAAGGTAATTAAACAAAAAGATTCAAGTGTTTTATATTCGTACATTTTTTGTATTTTTACAGAAAGTAAGAAACCTTTTGAAAACACCTAAACAAAATTCTGCACTTCATGAAAAAGAAGGCGTACCACAACCAGAAACTTTAAATCAAGTTTCAATTCAAAATGTGATTCAAAAAAGAAAAAATCAACCTTCGGCGCAAGAGTTGATTGAGAGAATTTTGGCAAAAGATAAAGTGGCTTTAAGTAGAGCCATCACGCTTGTAGAAAGCACCAATACCAAACATTTAGAAAAAGCTACTACCCTAATTCAAGCATGTTTGCCTCATGCCAATAAATCCATACGAATTGGAATTACTGGTGTTCCAGGAGTTGGAAAAAGTACTTTTATTGAAGCTTTTGGAAAGCATTTAACTTCACTTGGAAGAAAAGTTGCCGTTTTAGCAGTTGACCCAAGTAGTACCATTTCTCACGGAAGTATTCTTGGAGATAAAACCCGAATGGAAGAATTGGTAAAAGATGAAAACGCTTTTATTCGCCCTAGTGCCTCAGGAGAAACACTTGGCGGAGTTGCCAGAAAAACACGAGAAACCATAATTTTATGTGAAGCCTGCGGATTTGACACCATAATCATAGAAACTGTTGGAGTTGGTCAGAGTGAAACCGCTGTACATAGTATGGTAGATTTCTTTTTACTATTGAAAATTTCTGGAGCTGGTGATGAATTGCAAGGAATAAAACGTGGCATCATGGAAATGGCAGATGCTATAGTAATCAATAAAGCCGATGGTGATAATATTGCTAAAGCTAAATTAGCCAAAACAGAATTCAATAGAGCATTACATCTATTCCCTGCAAAACAAAGTGGCTGGACTCCAACTGCTGCAACTTGTAGTTCTTATACCAAAGAAGGAATTGATGCTGTTTGGAAAACGATTTCAGCATATTTTGAATTGGTAAAATCCAATCATTATTTTGAAGAAAAACGTCAAAATCAGAATCAATTTTGGATGATGGAAACCATAAATGAGCAATTAAAATCTAATTTTTACAATCATCCAAAGATAAAAAAAATACTTGACTACAATAAATTAGCCGTAGCTACCAATAAGAAAACACCATTTTCTGCCGCGTTAGAATTACTCTCTACTTACTTTAAATAATTTCTAATTTTATACCATATATAGCATAATTATTGCTAAAAACATAAATTTATACTATTAAAGGTATAAAATATTGATAAAAATAAAAAATATACCATTTATGGTATTAAATAATAAAAAAATAATATATTTGTAGCTTTAAAGGTATAAAAATGAAGAAAAAAATAAATAATATTAGTATTCACGTTAAAACAAAACGAAAACAAAATAAGCTAACACAACCAGAACTAGCCTTAAAAGCAAGCGTAGGATTACGATTTGTACGAGATTTAGAACAAGGAAAAAGCACATTACGAATGGATAAAGTAAACGATGTATTACGACTATTTGGAGAAACTTTAGGAGTGGTAACTTTAGATAGAGAAAACTTGATAAAAAATGAATAGAAGTGGGAATGTATATATGAAAAATATGTTTTGTGGCGTAGTTAGTGAAACCGACGCCGGATACTCATTTGAATACAACAAAGACTACTTAAAAAAAGAACATGCAGAAGCAATAAGTCTAACATTACCATTAACAGATAGAACCTACCAAAGCAAAACATTATTTGCCTTCTTCGATGGATTAATTCCAGAAGGATGGCTTTTAGATATAGCCGAAGAAAATTGGAAAATAAATTATAAAGATAGAATGGGTTTGCTCCTAACCTGCTGCAAAGATTGTATTGGAGCAATAAGCGTAACAAAGAATGAAAAACTATAAAAAAAAATATTTTTTACCCAAAGACGTTTTAATGGAAGTACATGAAAAAGGTACATTCTATGGAAAACGGTGCTTATTTTGTTATGAACCTCTTTTTAGTAAAGACTCTGATTTTCATGAAGCATGCAACAAACGTTTTTTTGGACAATTAAAAACCCCTCAACTTGCTTATAGCTTAGATAATTTAAAAGAATTGGCCACACAAGTAATCCAAAGTCAAATGGCAGTTACAGGAGTTCAAGCAAAAGTATCCTTAAGTTTATACAGAAAACAAGAAAAAAATTTAACAAAAAAACTAACCATAGTAGGACTTTATGGTGATTATATCTTGAAGCCCCCATCAGAACATTATGAACAATTACCAGAACTTGAAAGTGCCACCATGCACATGGCAGGCGTTTGCGGTATAAATATTGTACCACATAGTTTAGTAAAATTACAAGATAACACCCTTTGCTACATCACCAAACGAGTAGACAGAACTCGAAAAGGAAAACTACATATGGAAGATATGTGCCAATTGAGTGAACGATTAACCGAAGACAAATACAAAGGAAGTCATGAGCAAGTTGCTAAATTAATTTTGAAATATTCTAGTGCACCCCTTTTAGATGTAAGTAACTTTTATGAGCAAGTATTGTTTAGTTATTTTACAGGAAACAGTGATATGCACTTAAAAAACTTTTCTTTAGTTGAAAAAGAAGGGCAAGGGTTGCAATTGTGTCCAGCTTATGATTTAGTACCAACAGCATTAGTAAACCCAGCTGATACCGAAGAATTAGCACTCACGCTAAATGCAAAAAAAAGAAAACTGAAATACCATGATTTTTTGGTCGCTTATGAGAATAGTGGTTTGAGCAAAAAAGTTTTAGACAATACCTTAGAACTTTTTGTTTATGCAAAACCCGAAATGCTTGCTGTTTTAGAAAAAAGTTTTGTGAGCGATGAATATAAAATGAAGTATATGAGTTTGCTTGAAACCAGGTATAAGGAATTGGGGTTAAAATAAATAATGCTGTAAAATATAAATACAGCATTATTTAGTAATATTACTCAAATTCACTCATTTCTTTATCATAAAACTCTCCGGCTAGAGTAATTAAATGTTCCATTTCCGATTCTAATTCGGTTTCATCTTCTCCTTCTAAATCTTCTAAAAACTCTACTTCATCATCCTTCAAATTGATTATGAATCTAGGAAAATCAAGATGTATAATAAATATATCGTCAGGAAAATTGGAGTTGTCGGCTAGAACAAATTTTGGTAATTGCATTTTTATTAATATTTGAAATTTGAAATTATATTTTTTTCTTGCTAAATATAGGGATTGATATTTACTATCTAAAATTAGTTTATTTATCAGACAAAATTACTGGTGCGCTTCCTTTTCCCATGAAAATAATTTTTGTATTAGATGAAGTTGCGATTTCTTTTTGTGCTTTTATTTGTTCATATTGCAATTGTTTGTCTGTCAAACCTGTTGAAATAATTCTTTGATAATCAGCAATACCCTGAGCTTCAACCCTTTTTCTTTCGGCTTCTTGTTTTTCTTTTTGAAGTACGAAAGTCATTTTTTGAGCATCTTGTTCGGCATTAATTTTACTTTCAATTGTGGTTTTTACAGAAGCAGGAAGATTAATATTTCTAATTAAAAGTTGCTCAAGAACCAAACCTCTTTTTTTGAAATCGTCTTCAATAGATTTGAAAATTCGTTGTTGAAATTCGTTTCTTTTTGTAGAATACAATGCCACTGCGTCATAATAAACTGCATTGTCACGAATACGAGTTCTTGTAACTGGACGAACAATTTTATCGTTATAGTTTACACCAATTCCTTTAAGAATTTTTGGTGCTTCGGTAGGCACAACTCTATATAAAACCGTTAAATCAATTACAACTTCCAATCCATCATTTGATAAAACTCTAATGGCGTCATCACCTTCTTGAGCGCCTTCATTATGAATAGCAGACATGGTATAGTTTTGCGTTTGAACATCAAAAGTGGTTATGTCTAAAAGTGGGTTTATAATATGCAAACCGCTTTCTAAAATATCAGATTGCACGTTACCATAAAGTGACTTCACTCCTACTTTTCCGGCATCAATTTGCTTAAACATTGACGAAAAAACTCCAATAAGAATAACTACAAATCCAACATTCCTAATGCTATTTGCAAACTTAGAAAGTGGATTTTGATTGTTTTTTAAAGAAAAACCTGCAATAATTAGAATAATCCCAATAATAATTAATAGTATCATTTTATAATTTTTATATTATACAATGATTATACGTAACCTTGAAGTAATAGTTACAGATTATTGATTAAACTTTAATATGTCCCCAATTTTCACCAGTTCTAATGCGATATAATTGTTGGGTTGTGATATTGAACTGTTTTGCAATCATAACCAAACGAGTTTTATTATCTGGTCGTTGCAACATTTTTTTTATTCTAATTACTTGAGTAGATGTAAGTTTTGCACCATCAGCTTTTTTATTAAATTCGATTATTCGAGCTTTATTTGCTATTACGTTTGGGTTTTTCGATTGAAAATCAATTTGTTCTCTTCTTGTTGCCCATTTCAAATTTTCAACTCTATCATTATCTTTACTAAAATCTAAATGAATTACCATTGTTCGTTCTGGATTATCATTTGGAATAAAATATTGTGCCACCAATTTATAAACTAGAAAACCTTTATCTTTTCTTTTGCCGTTTTCTCTAGTTTGATATCTAAAAATCTTAAAACCTTCTACTTTAGAACATTTTATTTCTCTTCCACTCAAAAAATCATCAGTATAACTAATTATTCTTCCTTGATTGGAAACCGCATATTTTTTTTGTAATGGATATTCAATACTAATTTGTTTGAACATTTCTCCTCTATTTAGTCGTATCATCTGGGAAAATTTTTAAACTATTTTTTAAAATTAATGATTTTGTTAAATAATGAAAGCGAATATACAAAAATAATGCTGCTGCTGTTAATCCTGCTAAAAGCCCCAACCAAACACCAACCGCTTTAAAATCAGTATATTCACCCAAATAATAGGATATTGGGAAGCCAATAATCCAATAGGCTACAAACGTAATATACATAGGAATTTTTACGTCTTGCAAACCACGTAAAGCACCTAGAACCACCACTTGAATTCCATCTGATATTTGAAAAATAGCGGCAACTAATAATAATTTAGCCGCAATAGTTACAACTTCAGTATTATCAACGAGTTGAACTTGATCTTTCATGTCCATAAATAATGGTGGTAATATTTGATGAAAAACAACAAATAAAACAGCAAAAAAAACTTCAATAATAATAGCTAATATAAAGATAGAACGAGCTACCACAACTAAATTTTTATAATCTTGTAATCCTTTTTGATTGCTAATTCTAATCATAGAAACTACGCTCAATCCCATAGCAAACATAAACGTCATTGAAGCCAAACTCAAAGCAATTTGATTGGCAGCTTGACTCGTTTTTCCGATGTTTCCACAAAGCCAAATTGCTGCTGTAAACAAAACTACTTCAAACAGCATTTGCATGGCTGATGGCAATCCTAGATTTACAATTTTAATGATGGTCGCTTTCTTAATCTCGTCAAAACTAAAGCCTTTAAAATAGCGTTTCAAGCGTTCTTGTTTTGCCAAAATGAAATGCATAAAAACTACCATTGCAATTCTAGAAATTACCGTTCCTAGAGCGGCGCCAATAATTCCCATTTTAGGAAAAATCCAAATTCCGTAGATTAGTAAATAGTTGATAATAACGTGAATGATATTGGCTCCAACAATGGCATACATCGAATATTTTGTCATAGATAGTCCATCGGCAAACTGCTTATATCCTTGATAGATAATTAATGGAACTAAAGAAAATGCAACCCAATCAAGATAAGGTTTAGCCAATTGAATCACTTCTTTTGGTTGGTGTAATAATTCCATAATTGGTTTGGCTAAAACCACCAATCCAAATAAAGAAAATCCTAAAATAGTACACAAAAGCATTCCGTGATGAAAAGCCGAGCGAATTTTATTGTTATCATTTTCTGCATCTGCTTCTCCCACAATTGGTGTTAACGCTGTTGAAAACCCTATTCCTATTGACATCGCAATAAAAATTAAACTATTTCCAAGTGAAACTGCAGCCAATTCTGTAGAACCCAATTTTCCAACCATAATATTATCGACAATTCCAATTAAAGTATGACCAAGCATACCTAAAATTACAGGATATGCCAATTGCAGATTGTAACGAAACTCTTTAGTATATTGAGATAAATTCACGGTGCATTTTTTGAGTGCGCAAAAATAGGTAATTCAATTTCAAATATCAATTGCAATAACAATTTCAAAAATCAATCAGTACAAAAAAATTGAAATTGATTTTTGAAATTGTTATTGCAATTGATTTTTATAAAATTCAATATTTGCAGCAACTTTTGCATCTAACTCTGGCTCGTTAATATCCGTTAATTTTTGCATTTCTTCCCAAATAGTTTGAGCAACAATATATCTTGCAACACCTTTATCATCAGCAGGAACAATATACCAAGGTGCAATTTCATTCGAGGTTTTATTAATTGCTTCTTCATAATACTTCATGTAATCGTCCCATCGTTCGCGTTCTTTTAAATCGCCAGCCGAAAATTTCCAATTATCTTCTGGATTTTCTAGTCGTTTTAATAACCTTAAACGTTGCTCTTCTTTGCTCATGTGAAAATAAAACTTCAAAATTTTAGTTCCGTTTTGCGAAATGTGTTTCTCAAAATTGTTGATTTGCTCAAAACGATTTTCCCAAAAATGTGACGTTATGTCTTCTACTTTTTCAATTCCAGGTAAGTTTTCAAACAAAATATATTCTGGATGTACCCTTGTTACCAATACGTTTTCATAATGTGTTCTGTTAAAAACAGCAAACTTTCCTTTTTCTGGCAAAGCCAAATAATGGCGCCATAAATAATCGTGTTCCAACTCGGTAGCATTTGGCGTTTTAAAACTATGAACTACTACGCCACGCGGATTAAATTCTTTAAAAACTTCACGAATTAAGCTATCTTTTCCGCTGGTGTCCATTCCTTGCAGGCATATTAAAAAGGCATGACGATTGTGAGCATACATCGCATCTTGCTTTTTACTCAACTTCATCTGAACTTTGTCCAACGCCTCTTCCTCTTGCTCTTTGTTGGTATCAATAGCTAATTTTGTTGGGATTTTTGATAAACTTATGTTTCCAACAACTTTAAAATCTTCTATATTAATTGATTTCATTATTTTAAGTTTTTATTATTGTAAAAATAGTATTTTTGAGGAGCTATTTCCAGCTATTCGCTCTATCTTTTCCTTTTTAAAGAAAAAAGAAAAAGGATGCCGCTGCTATCTGGGCTAAAACTATCTGCTAACTTATGGAAAAAATTCAACTTACACTACTATTTAAAATCATTGGTCTTGGTTCTGCTTCTGGATTGATTTATCAAGATAATAAAATTTTAGCTATTGGAGATAACAGTTCTTATTTATATGAATATCATATCGATAGCAATAAACTTGAACGTCATGCCTTAGCCGAAAATTCAGAAGAAAATATTCCTAAAAAACTGAAACCCGATTTTGAAGCCATTACAAAATATCAAGATAGTCTGTATCTTTTTGGATCAGGTTCAACCGAAAATCGCACTATTATGGTTCAAGTTGATGCTAAATCTAAAAGTGTAATTCAATCGCAAGATTTGTCCGATTTATATATGGCAATGCAATCTTTTGGAAAAATAGCTGTAGAAGATTTTAATTTAGAAGGCGCTATTTTTAATGGTGAAACTTGGTTTCTGTTCAACCGAGGTAATGGAAAAACCAATAAAAATGTAGTTTTCACAATCGACGGAAAAAACTTAGCCAACGAATTTAGAATTGTAGCAAATGAATACAAATTGCCAAAAATAAAAGGAATTAGGACGAGTTTTACTGATGCCATTCTAGTTGACGACAAAATCTATTTTCTAGCAACTGCAGAGAATACTGACTCAACTTATAATGATGGTGAAGTTCTTGGAAGCATCGTAGGAAGAATTGATGTAAAGAAAATGAAAATTGATTTTACAAAGAAAATAACCAATACACAAAAATTTGAAGGAATTACTCTTTTCAAAAAATCGGAAAAAGAAATTGAATTTTTACTTTGTGAAGATAACGATACCGAAGTTTTGGAATCTAATATTTATAAGTTAGTGATTAGTAAATAGTGATTAGTGATTAGTCCTATTCACATACTAAGGCTGCATATAATAGTAATAAGTTAAAAATGAATTGGAAAAAATTTAAAATTTTCAAAAAAACCGAAGAAAAGAGTTTGAATTCTAAGTCTGAAAAACCAAAATTCGAGCAAATCAAGGTATTTAAGAGTTTACCGAAAGAGCAATGGAAAACAGCTTATAACGAGCTGAATAAAATAATTAGTGAAAACCTTAAAGAATATGGATTTAAAAAAAAAGGTAGAAAACATTATCGCCTAACAAATGACTTGCTTGAAGTTATTGATATTGATAATCGTGGAAGTTGGACTGGAGCAACAGACGATATTGAAATCCGAATCGGATTAGTACCATACTGTTGGGAAGGACTCACTAATGAATACTATTTAATTGGTTCAAAAAAAATCGAGGAAATAGACAATACAATCAGAAAGCACTTTAGAATTTCAGAAGAGTATATATTGTTAGCTAACTATCTTTCCGAAAAATTAATTTCAAAAGCTTTACCATTCTTTGAAAAATATAATTCAACAAAAAAAATAACGAGCCAACCATATATTTTTCCATTATATTCAAAATGTGGTGGAAATGATATTTTCAAATCTCAATTCCTAATTTTATTTTCAGAACTTAAACAACATAAAGCAAATAATGTGATCGAAATTATAGAAAATGAAATTGAACTTCACGAAAAGTTAGAAAATATAGAAATAGTAAACAATTGGAAAAAACTCAAAGAGTTGATTGAAAGACGAAGTTGGACTGAAATTGATAAAATACTATCCAAAATTGAACAAATAGAATTAAATAAACTGAAAATAAAGAGAGTTGAGAATTTGCCAACTAAAACGTAAACTAATTCAATTTTCAGAAAACTGAAAACCGTTAACTGAAAACTTTTTTTATAACCTTCCCAACCTTTTTATAAAAAATGTGCTCTTTATAATAAATACCTTAATTGTGATAAACGAAACGATATTAATTAACTGCCGAAAAATGCAACGCGATGCACAGCGACAAGTTTACGAACTGATGTCGCCTAAGTTGTATTGCACTTGTAAAAGGTATTTAAAAAAGGAAGAAGAGATTGAAGAAGTATTGGCCGATGCTTTCTACACTATTTTTACCAAAATGGATCAATTGAAAGAATTGGGCGCTTTTGAAGCTTGGGCTAGAAAAATTACTGTAAATCAATGTTTGCATCAATTGAAAAGAAACGTAAACTTTAATATTTACATTGAAGACGCAAGCATTCAACTGCAACCAGAAACATTACCGGAAACCCATTTAGAAGAAGAAGATTTATTGAATTTACTCAATTTTATTCCAGAAGGATGCAAAACTATTTTCAACCTCTTTGTGATTGAAGGTTACGGTCATAAAGAAATAGCAAGCATGCTTAAAATATCGGAAGGAACATCAAAATCACAATTGAATGTGGCTAAAACCAAACTAAAAGAATTAGTCAACAATCATTATTATCAACAAGTAAAATAAGTCATGGACAATCAAGATAATTTATTCAACAAAATCAAATCGGCGGCTAAAAATGCTGAAACCAAAGATTTTCCCTCGATGGAAAAAGTATGGTCTAGAATCGATGCCAAATTGGATACCAAAGTTGAAAAGAAACATAATAACAACTGGAAGAAATTGTTAGTTGCAGCTTCTATTTTATTAGTAGTTACCATTGGTTATCAGTTTTTAAAAACCGAAAAAGAAATTGTTTCACCCAATAATGAAATCGTAACAAAAGAAGCTGAAAAACCAATAATTCAAGATTCATTAGAAAATCAAAATGCCATAGTTTCTACAGAAATTGAATATCCGAATATTAAAGAAAATGCGGATGAAATTTTGAAAGAGCAAGTTGCAAAACCGAATGTTGTTGCAAGTTCAGAAATGGCAGAAGAAGCTACAAGTTTAGAGCCAATTAAACCAAAAGAAAATATTAAAAACTTTGCTTCCTCCAATTCTGATGGCACTTGGTATGGTAATAACAATTTTGAATCACGTGGAGTAACGTATGAAGAAGTTAAGGCTAAAAAGAAGGAGGATGATTTAAAAAAGAGTAAAGAAGTAAAAAAACAAGAGCCTATTGTGGTAATAGATGGTGAAGTTTCGAGAGAAAAATTATCTAATATTAATGATGAAGACATTGAATTCATCTTAGAATTACCTGACCCACTCTATATTATTAATAAAATATATTACACCGAACAAGAATTATTTGGTCCTAATCCGACAAGTCCTTATGCGCCTTTGAATAAGCAAAAAATTGAAAGTATTTCTATTTTACCTCCAGAAAAAGCAATTTCAATTTATGGAGAAAAAGGGAAAAAAGGCATCGTAATTGTCACAACAAAAGACGGAAAACCTTTGCCTAAAAAGGAATAAACCATATTTACATATCAAAAAAACTAAACCATGAAAAATATCAAACTTATTTCATTAGCCCTAACTATGCTTTATTGTTTCCTTAGTTTTAGCCAAGAAAAAACAATTATAGGAACCGTTTCTGACAAAAACGAAGTACTTCCATTTGTAGTTGTTCAAATAAAAGGAACTAAAACAGTTACTCACACCGATTTTGATGGAAAATTTTCAATCAAAGCAAAGGTTGGTGATACATTGCTATTTAACTTTATCGGATACGATTCTGTAAAAGTAAAAATAAAGAAGCGAACTACTAAATTAAATATAGTTTTAATAAGTAATACCATTTTATTACAAGAAACTTATCCGGTTGAGAGTTCCATTAGAAAACAAAAAAATCAAACAGAAATAATCAAAATTTCAAAAGAAGCTATTGAAAAAACGTAGCTAAAATAAAACTTCACACATAGTCTAACCTTAAAATTTAATATTATGAAAAGTTCAAAACTTATTTCATCGGCCATTGCTATGCTTATATGTTTCCTAACATTTGGGCAAGAAAAAAACATCACTGGTACTGTAACCGACAAGAATGGTCCACTACCAGGCGCATCTATTGTTATTAAAGGAACTACCAATGGAGTTGCTTCAGATACTTATGGAAAGTATGCCATAAAAGCTAAAAGTGGTGACATATTAGTTTTTAGTTACATTGGATACCAAACAAAAGGCGTTACAGTTGGCGCTTCAAATACCATCAATGTTGTTTTAAATGAACTATCCAGCCAGTTACAAGAAGTTGTGGTTGTAGGATCGGGAAGAAATGCAATTTATTCTGATGATAATAACATAAAATCTAAACCCATAAACTCTGAAATTTCAGAGTTTATGTATGACAAAAGTAAAAAATCAACAGTATTACAAGAAGTAGTTATTGGAGCAATGGGAATAAAAAGAACAAAAGATGCAGTGGTTTCTTCTCAAAAAACAATTAACAATAAAGAATTAAACCAAGCTTCTAACCCAAGTGTTTTACAATCATTGAACGGAAAAGTTTCTGGTTTACAAGTAAATGCTATTAGTAATGGTGTTAACGGAGAAACAAGAGTGGTTTTGAGAGGAAATCGCTCAATAACTGGAAATAACCAAGCATTAATTGTGATTGATAATGTTATTTCATCAACTGAAGCATTAAATCAACTTCCTCCAAATATTGTTGATAATATAAATGTTATTAAAGGAGCGCAAGGTGCTGCGTTATATGGTGAACAAGGTGTTAATGGAGTAATCGTAGTTACCACTAAAAAAGGATATAATAATAAAACTACAATAGAATATGATGATACAGAAGAGGAAGAAAAAACTCCAGTAAAACCAAAATCAATCAAAATTGAAGTTGATCAAGAAGAATATGAAAACTTTATCGAGAATCAATTTGAAAGTCCAAAGACCGCACCACTTTCAACTTTTTCTATTGATGTTGATAATGCTTCATATACTAATGTTCGTAATCAATTTGAAAGTCCAAAGACCGCACCACTTTCAACTTTTTCTATTGATGTTGATAATGCTTCATATACTAATGTTCGTCGTTTTATAAACAATGGTCAAGTAGTTCCAAAAGATGCAGTAAGAGTTGAAGAAATGGTTAATTTTTTCAAATATAATTATCCTCAACCTCAAAATGAACATCCATTTTCAATAAATACAGATTACAATGATTGTCCTTGGAACAGCAACAATAAAATTGTTCGCATTGGCTTGCAAGGAAAAGATATTCAAACAAAAGATTTACCTAATTCAAATTTGGTTTTTCTTATTGATGTATCGGGTTCAATGAGTGATACTAACAAATTGCCATTACTAAAACAATCTTTAAAAATATTGGTGAATCAACTTCGCAAAGAAGATAGAATATCAATTGTAGTCTATGCTGGTGCTGCAGGTTTGGTTCTGCCTTCTACATCTGGAAGTGAGAAAGAAACCATAATAAACTCTTTAGATAAACTGAATGCTGGTGGAAGCACAGCTGGTGGTGCCGGAATTGAATTGGCTTATAAAGTTGCTCAAGAAAACTTTATTAAAAATGGTAATAACAGAGTAATTCTTGCAACAGATGGCGATTTTAATGTTGGAGAATCATCGAACACTGATATGCAAACTTTAATTGAAGAAAAAAGAAAATCAGGTGTTTTCTTAACGTGTTTGGGATACGGAATGGGAAATTATAAAGATAGCAAAATGGAAATTCTTGCCGACAAAGGAAACGGAAATTATGCCTATATCGATAACATTCAAGAAGCTAATCGTTTTCTTGGAAAAGAGTTTAAAGGTTCCATGTTTGCTATAGCAAAAGATGTCAAAATTCAAATTGAATTCAATCCGAATTTAGTTCAAGCCTATCGATTAATTGGCTACGAAAACAGAAAATTGCGTCCTGAAGATTTTAAAAATGATGCCATCGATGCTGGTGAATTAGGAAGTGGTCATACCGTTACAACTTTATATGAAATCATTCCAACAGGTATAAAAAATGAATTATACCAAGAACCATCTGATTTAAAATATACTAAAACAGATGCTTCCACTACCAATTTCAATAACGAATTAGCAACAATTAAATTCCGTTACAAAAAACCTGATGGTGATAAAAGTACAGAAATGACAGCACTTATTTCTAACAAGCATGATGCCTTTTATACTGCATCGCCAGACTTTAAATTTAGTGTAGCTGTAGCATGGTTTGGATTAAAACTAAGAGACTCAAAACTAGTTCTTAATAAATCATCAATAGACATTGCTGCTTTAGCTAAAGAAGGATTGGTAAATGATTCAGAAGGCTACAGAGCTGAATTTATTAGACTAGTTGAAGCAATAAAATAAATAGTTAGGTTAAATTGGTTAATTAAAAAACCCGATAAGTTCTTAGAATTTATCGGGTTAAATTTAAATGATAGTCTTAATACTTAATACTCCTATCTTAATACCAAAATCTACTTCTCAATCTCTTTCAAAGTATCCATTTTCTTGTGAGCTAAGAAACCTTTTATGTCTTCAAAATGTTCTTTTACTCGTTTGTTTCCAAATTCAAATACTTTGGTAGCCAATCCGTCAAGGAAATCTCTATCGTGAGAAACTAGTATTAAAGTTCCATCAAAATCACGTAAAGCGTCTTTGATAATGTCTTTGGTTTTCATATCTAAGTGATTTGATGGCTCATCCAAAATCAATAGATTTACAGGTTCTAACAATAATTTAATCATTGCCAAACGCGTTTTTTCGCCACCAGAAAGCACTTTTACTTTTTTGGTTGTATCATCGCCATGAAACATAAAAGCTCCAAGAATATTTTTAATTTGCGTACGAACATCACCAACAGCAATATTATCAATTGTTTCAAAAATAGTGGCGTTTTCGTCTAATAATGCCGCTTGATTTTGAGCAAAGTATCCAATTTGAGCATTATGACCAACCTCAACCGAACCGCTATTGATTTCGATTTCTTTCATGATGGCTTTAATCATAGTTGATTTTCCTTCACCATTTTTTCCAACAAATGCTACTTTTTGTCCACGCTCAATAACCAAATTAGCATCCTTAAAAATTAGTTTATCTCCGTAAGATTTTTCTAAGTCTTTAACAATTACCGGATATTGACCTGAACGAATTGATGGTGGAAATTTCAACTTTAAAGCCGAATTATCAATTTCATCCACTTCGATAGGAACAATTTTTTCTAACATTCTAACACGCGATTGCACCGCATCGGTTTTAGAAAAAGTACCACGAAATCTATCAATAAACGCCTGATTATCTGCGATGTATTTCTGTTGCTCATCGTATGCTTTTTGCTGATGAACACGTCTATCTTTTCGTAATTCTAAATAATGAGAATATTTGGCTTTGTAGTCATAAATCCTTCCCATGGTTACTTCTATAGTTCTATTTGTGATGTTATCTACAAAGGCTCTATCGTGCGAAATTACCATTACAGCTTTAGCTTGATTAATTAAAAAATCCTCCAACCACTGAATACTATCCATGTCTAAATGGTTTGTTGGCTCATCTAATAAAATCAAATCTGGTTTTGTTAGTAAGATTTTTGCTAATTCAATTCGCATTCTCCAACCACCAGAAAATTCTTTGGTTGGACGATTGAAATCTTCTCTTTCAAATCCTAATCCTTTTAATATTTTTTCAACTTCGGCTTCATAGTTTACTTCTTCAATTGAATAGTATTTTTCAGACAACTCCGACACTCTTTCAATCAATTTCATATACTCATCACTTTCATAATCGGTACGAATGGTCAATTGTTCGTTGATTTCGTCGATTTCTTTTTTCATATTCAACACCGCAGCAAACGCTTTTGATGTTTCTTCCATCACCGTATTTTTCATATTCAACACCGCAGCAAACGCTTTTGATGTTTCTTCCATCACCGTACAATTATCTTCCGTTAATAAATGCTGAGGCAAATAGGCAACAACAGCATCACTTGGAGCTGAAATAGTTCCGCGAGAAGGTTTATTTGCTCCGGCAACAATTTTTAACAAAGTAGATTTTCCTGCTCCATTTTTACCCATTAAGGCAATTTTATCAGTTTCATTAATAGCAAATGTTACTTCACTAAAAAGAGTTGTTCCACCAAATTCAACGGCAATGTCATTAACTGTAATCATTTTTAATATGTTGGAAGTTAGAAGATGGAAGTTGGAAGCTTCTATCTACTTAAATTTTTGAAGGTGCAAAGATAAATTAATTAAGGAATTTATCAATTTCAATATCAGAAAAAAAAGGTAGGTTTTTAAATGATTTATTAATTGAAATGCTAATTTTTTAAAGTTTAAATAATTCGGAAGATTTAGTTACAAAAATTGAAAGGCAAAAAACAAATTTAAAGTAATTTTGAAATCTAATAAAACCACATGCCATTAATTGATTACCTTTTTTTAAGCAAAATTTTACCTGAAAAAAAGATTAAAAAATCGTTCCAAAAAGCGAAACAATCCTATCTAATTCGAATTAGAATAGCCACTTCGTTATTTTTCTTTGGAATGGGTTTTTGCTTTGCAACTTGGGCAAGTAGGATTCCTGATTTAAAACTAAGTTTGAATTTAAGCGAAGCCAATTTAGGTACCATTTTATTTGCTTTACCTGCTGGTCAATTGTTAGCAATGCCTTTACCTGCTGGTCAATTGTTAGCAATGCCTTTATCTGGAATAGTTGTAGCAAAATATGGTAGTAGAAAAATAGCCATTTTAGGACTTTTTGTTTATGCCTTTTTCCTTACTTTATTGGGTTTACCAACAGAAAGTTGGCAATTGGCTTTAGGTTTATTTCTTTTCGGTTTTTTTGGTAATTTTTGCAATATTGCAGTGAACAGTCAAGGTGTTTTTACCCAGCAATTGTTTGACAAACCAATCATAGGATCATTTCATGGTTCATGGAGTTTGGCTGGATTTTCTGGTGTATTGTTGGCATTATTAATGCTGTTTTTAAAACTATCTCCTTTTCAACATTTCTTAATAGTTTTATTAATTATAACTCTATTAATTGCAACTAATTATAATTATTTGGTAAAAGTCAAACCTCAAAAACCAGTAGAAAAAGAGAAAACCTCATTCTTCAAAATTCAAGATAAGACTTTAATTTGGTATGGATTGATTTGTTTTCTTTGCATGGCGAGTGAAGGAATAATGTTTGATTGGAGTGGTGTTTATTTTAAAGAAATTGTAAAAGCTCCAGGTGCATTAGCCATTTTAGGTTACACTTCCT
>JFJP01037279.1_pt1 | contig 34200 bp, 32 predicted proteins | sample 431651 | NCBI WGS metagenome assembly JFJP01 (sample SAMN02602958, study PRJNA72255) | Microbial mat metagenome, whole genome shotgun sequencing project. | biome: fresh water; feature: sink hole; material: water; isolation source: purple microbial (photo- and chemosynthetic) mats found in... | reverse complement strand
CAGTGCTCTTTGGTGTTTTCGCCTCCGTGAACAGTGTCTACGTAGATGCCGTCTTTGAAGATGTCACAGCCATGCTTCGTTGGATCCAACGACCACTTGGCTCCGAGCATATCAAGCTCGACCCTCTTATCCTCGGTGGCCATATATGCACGTATCTTGGCCAGGAGGTCCAGTGCCTCGGCTTCAAACTCATCTGGTGGGCGCACATAGCTGTGCGCATTGTCGATACCGATCCTGATGGTATCGCCCTCGCTCTGGTTCAAGGTGACCTCGGCCTCAGCGTTGAGTGCGTAGCCGACGCCGTAGTCAGAGCCATTCGCCCTGACCAACCTCTTCAGGCGGTTGTAGCCTGGATGGTCCTTGTGGACGACCACGTAGGCACAGCCACCGTGCGGTAACATGCCTCCACCCATACCTGGTATGGTGGTCAGGAAACAGCAGATCAGTGGTTCGAAGACCAGGACCTTATTTTCTTTGTGACGGGCTGGGACAGGAATGGCGGTGATGGCCATGGCATTGCCTCCTTATCGAACCTGTCCGTACCGCTGGACGTTTTAACGGGGCGGCTTATAAGACCGCTGTCCAGCAATTCGAGCATTCAAGCGCGAGTTTAATCTGCAACTCGCGCCTAACTATCAGTCCTTCACTTCACGCATCGTCCGCCGATCCAGCTGGTACAGGACCAGATAGGTGCCGGCTTCGAAGCTGTGATGCGCGTGCTCCGGGTGCGTCAGAGTCCATCCGGTCTCGGACTCGACGATAGGACCAATGCATGCACCTGTACCAGTTCCCAGCTTGTTGCTGTAACCTGGCACCAACTTGTCGATAGCTGCAATGGCGTTTTCACGGCTGTCAGGCCAGAACACGCGTCCAGTGTCAGCGCAGTGGCGACTGCCGCTGGTGGCGCCTAGAGCAACTTGCTGACTGAGAGCGTTCTCGACGTTCCAGCAGGCAGGGCGCTCTTTGATCTTAACGATGTACACGTCGCCTTGGTGGGCAACGTGTCCGACCGTCATTCCGAGGTGCTGGCGCACTTCGGTGGCGCTTTTGGACGCCTTATCGGTCAAGGTTTTATGGAATTCAATGATATCTTGCATAGCGTGTCCTTTCAGGACTGGGCGGTTATAAGGGATTCGTCGAGACCACAGATGCCTTCATGCGCTTCTCTGCAGGTACTAGCGTCGGCACTGACAGGCATTGTGTAGATGCGACCAGTAGAGTTGTCAGACCCATACATGAACTGATCACCGAAGCTGTCACGTACCAGAGCACGCGGCATATCATGGTAGGTATCCACGTGGACGATCTTAGCACCTGCCTTAAACAAGTACTCACTGGCGCCGAAGCGCTCAATGAGAACACGGCGTACTTCCGCGTTCTCTTCTGCTTTAATCTCTTCTACAGTTATTGTCTCTGGATGCATGATAACATGTTCTTTGACTGCGACTCCGTGCCAGTGCCATAGGCTCCAGCCGTCACGCCACCTGTGGCTTGGGCCATCTTCGCAGTGTGGGCGGTTCTGTCTATCCATCTTGATCAGTTCTGGCGTATCGCACACCAAGCAGAACTTCTGGTGCATCCAGCGGAATCCGCCCTCCGCAGCCCGCACGTAGCTGTCCAGCTTCTTGTACTCGGGCAAGTCCAGGTACCCGAGATCGTGGAGGCTGGTCATGAACGCCAATGAACCAGCCCAGAAATTCCCACCCGAATATGGCCCAGTCCATCTCTTGGTGCACTCAAGTAGAAACTTGGCTCCAACTAAGCCACCAGCGAACATAGTTGCCATCTTAAACTGCCACGAGGTAGCATCCTCGGTAGCAGCCCTGGTAGCAGCCCAGGTAGCAGCCTCGGTAGCAGCCCTGGTAGCATCCCAGGTAGCAGCCTCGGTAGCAGCCTCGGTAGCAGCCTCGGTAGCAGCCCTGGTAGCAGCCCTGGTAGCAGCCTCGGTAGCATCCCTGGTAGCCGCCTCGGTAGCAGCCCAGGTAGCAGCCCTGGTAGCAGCCCAGGTAGCATCCTCGGTAGCAGCCTCGGTAGCAGCCCTGGTAGCATCCCAGGTAGCAGCCCAGGTAGCATCCCAGGTAGCATCCCTGGTAGCAGCCTCGGTAGCAGCCCAGGTAGCATCCCAGGTAGCATCCCTGGTAGCAGCCTCGGTAGCAGCCCAGGTAGCAGCCCTGGTAGCAGCCCAGGTAGCATCCTCGGTTAGCGGGCTATTCTGGTTGTCATGCATCCACCACAGACCAGCCGCAAAGCCTCCTGCAAATGCCATTACCATGGGAGACGGAACAACTACAACTATGGGTTCCGGCAGGTTTGCCTCTTTGTACAGGTCTTTGATCGCCTGTGTGATGCGTGGTTTATTCACAGGCTCAGTGGACAGCGCTTTGGCTATCCACTTGTCGGCGTGCTCCTTGAACCGAGCTTTGACTTCAGGAGTGAATTCGATTGAAAGCTTTTTCACGGTGTTCCTTTGGATGGTTTGTTTAGGGTTATTGGTCTTCTAACTTCGGCTTCCGCTTCAATGTTGCATGCGTCAGATTACGCATGCAGTACGAGCAGCCCGTACCGTCGCGGCAAACGTGGTGACGCTTGCTGTGTCGGTTGGTACTGCCCTTGCGGGAGTTACGTGAGCGACTCATTTTGTCCTCTTGCTTTGCTTTAAGCATGTTGCTAGACTTTGCACATGGTAAGACATAGACACACTCCAGAAGCGATAGAGATGATGGCGGCTAAGTACGCACAGGGGAGCACTCTTGCTGAGTTGTGTCTCTACAACCACATAGACGTGACTACGCTCAAGCGAATATTTATAAGTAGAGGCATTCGTATACGGTCAACAGGGGAAATACTTAGGAAAAAATTCACAGACGACCAGATAAAAGAAATATTACGTACGTTCGATCGTAATGGCACTATCTCCGGAACCGCTGCTATTCACAAGACGGACATAGCAAAGATAAGGCGTGTCCTAATTGACGCAGGTATCCCGATACCCGGAATAGGTAAACACAAAAAACGTATTAAACGTAAAGTTACGACGGATGGCAATGGACAAGTAGTAGCCTACAAGTGCTGCCGGTGTGATAAAATGCTGCCGCCTAAGTGCTTCTACTTTACACGTGGACAAGCCACGTCCCACTGCAAAGTCTGTGAAAGCTATTATAAACGGGTGCTAACTCACGGTCTCGTACCTGCTCAGTACGACGCGCTATTCGCTACACAGGCCGGGCGCTGTGCTATATGTGGCGTTTGTGATGGCGACACCTCCGTGGTAACCTGTTTACATATAGACCACGACCATGCTACTGGTGTCGTACGTGGGTTGCTGTGTTCAAAGTGTAACAGAGGACTGGGGCACTTCACCGATTCACCAGACAAGCTGATAAAGGCTGCGGCTTATCTTAGGCTGCACGGCAAGTAGTCACCTCAGGGGGGTTGTCTTTACAAACTGCCCGGTTATGTCTGTGTATATAAATTTTGTACAGCCGCATGCCTTTAGAAACGCATAACAGATCGTGCACGGAGTCGATATTACAGTCTTTCCGGAGTAATCTAACCTAATATTTATAACTCCCCACTCTTTTCGAGTGTCAAGTAAACCACGTGCCTTTTGAAAGGCTACAACTTCACTATGTAGGCCATGTCTGCCTGGCTGGTAGCCGGCGAAGTACATGCCCGTCGGTTCTCCGAGTCGATTCTTTGCCCATTCGACTATCTGGCCCTTCTGGATGATGAAGGACCAGTGGCGTCTGGACTCTATGTGATTGGGCAGTTCACGTAGAGCTATTCTCAAGGCTTCTTTAATCATGGTTGGCCCCGCACCTTGGTTCCTACCCAAGCTGAGCTGGTTTAGAAAACCTGCGTGGTCTCAGACCGTGCGGGATGTCGATTCTGGCTGCAAGATTTGCACTTGCGAAGGGTTTCCCCGCTTGCTTACAAAGCAAGTCCATTTGTCTACTTTGGTAAGCCAGAGTGCGCTATGCTTCAGACTTCTTTTGCCGCTTTACTAGTTCTTCCAACACGTTGTCTGTATTCTCTGCAATATCGTTTATTAGCTTCTCTGCATTCCTCGCACTTACAGTACCTATATGCAGCAAGCGTACCGTGCGTGCCGCTAGCCGGGGTGTGTCCTTTTTCTTGTATAGACTTTAACATGTGACACGCATGACATAAGAGTTGACATTTAGCCAGTTCTGAGGCTACCGCCTCCGATTTAGCCCACCACACCTTGCTGGTTATAGTGAATGCACGGCTACCGTGTTTTACGTGGTCAAACTCTAGACGATCAGTGCTTCCGCAAACCGCACATTTCCCGCCTAACTTATCGATAAGCGCCTGTTTCTTAGCATAGTATCTGCGCATGGCGTATTTACGCATGTATTCGCGCATGTATGTTTTCTTATCTTTTGCCATAGCTGTAGTTTACAAATCGTATTTGCTTTACAAGAGGCTGTCGCTACTGGGCCACGGTGGCATAAAATGTGTGTCTTTCCACACCGTCAAGCTTCTAGGCTTGCAGGCCCAGAATAGTCTGGCGCAATATCTGAGAAAGGCCCTCGCTACGTCACCCCACGGAACCGTAGCTACATCCTGTCCAGGTAACTGCTCTCAGACCACTACTTACCGGTTTTCAATGCCACCGGCACGCTAGCTAGGCGTAATTCGACTGCAGTTTGAAAGGAGACGCTGCAGACATCGGCAAAAGAACAAGTGGAGTCTATGACGGGTAACTAGCCGTCAATAGCCTCGGGCCGGTAGCTCCATACCACCAGGCCTCCCACAACGAAAAGGACCTTTTCGTGGTAGAACTCGACCTCTACCTCGTGGCGGTTTTTGTACCCCTCTAGCAACACCCTCACGGTGTCATACTTGAGGTACTCACCACTCTGGACGAACTGGCGGAGTGCCAGCTCTGTCCAGAACGTCCGGGGTTCAAGGCGACGCCGCCGTTTGGCTGACGGCTCAAAGGTGAGCTGCTGCCACCGCAGGGTGCCTTGCCCTTCGGTGTACTCCAGCAACTGCCTGACTGAGGCTGCTAGCGTTTTCATTTGTGGAGCTTCCACCACAGGCCGAAGAACGCCCATGAACGCACTTCGCTTGCGTTCGTGAGATCCAACGGGCCGGCTCCCAGGTTGGTGTCTGCCAACAGCGTGTCCTTGTGGCGCTTTACCATTCCCTGGACAGTCATGTCCGGGACACGGTGGTAGTTGGGGTGGACCTCACCAACGAACGCGTGCAGTTCCACATCCAGTCCGTACGCCTCGGCAATGCGTACGTACGGTGCGATCTCAACGAGGGTGGTGTTGGTGTTGTCCACCACCAGCACGTCAGGGGTTCCAAGGTCTGACTGGACCGTCTCCAGGAACTTCCGCAGGCAGGCCTGGTGGGCCTTGCCAATGTTGCCGGGTACGAAGGTGTACTCACCCGTCATCGGGTTTGTGAAGTAGTCATCCGCCGAGCAGATGACACTGTTGCCCGCCAGTTGGCTGGCGAAGGTTGACTTGCCGCAGCCGCTGGGGCCGCTCAGAATTACGACTCGCATGTTATCCCTGCGTGTGCCTACGCAGTTATTCCTGGACTTTGGACCAGGTTCATAGAGGGGTTGATTCTACGAAGGCCTTCCTGCCGGAGTTACCCGGCAGCCATCGGTTACGATCGCAACTCCACGTGCGTCTGGCAGCACCAGACAGCTCCGCGCTTCTTCGCGTTCATGATGATCTTGGTCCAATCACCCTTGGCGGTGTGAGTGTTCTTGTTGACCATCATGAACGCAGACACCGGGCCATCAGGCGTCAGCTGGACGGTGATCGACTCGATCTTGTTGTCCATGATGGCTAGTGACTTAGAGAGCTGGCAGATCACTGGTGCTTCCGATCCATGAGCTTCTTCAGCTCATGTGCACGTCCACGATCCGTGGCCTGCAGCCGAGCCAACAGCGTCTCGGACAGGTCGTAGTGCTGAGCTACCATCTGCAAGAATGGCAGACTAGCGGTACAACATGCGTCACTAGCTCTACCGTCCAAGTGGCTGTACGGCGATTTTCCAACCAACAAATTGACGGACATGTCGTACACGACCTGCTTGCCGCCAAGGCCCAAGCAGGCCTCTGCGATTCGCTCCAAAGCCCAGCTACGGACCTGGATGTCGGTCTTCGGTAGCGTACATGTCTGCCTCAGCCGCTTGCGAAGCTCCATCTCCGTTTCCATCATACTAGCGTGAGCTTTACTCACATCGTCGTACGACTGCTGGAGCGTGGCTATCTGCTGATCCTTATCCTCCAATGCTTTCTTGAAGACCGTGTTCTCATTGAACAACTGCACCTGTCGGGCCTTGTGCCCAGCCATTTCCTCGACCTGCTGACGCAGCAGGTCGTTTTCGTCGATCAGCGACTGCTGGTCGATGCCATTGGCGGTAGCGGGCTGCTTGCGCAGTTCCTCCACCAGTGATGCGGTTGCCGCCTTCAACAGTCGGCGGAGTTTTACGTCACTGATCAACGCGATCAGTGATAGGACGAGGTTCATCGGGTTCATAATATGCTCCTCCGGCGATGCCGGATTTCGGGGTGGCTTAATCGTCATACGTATATGGCGATTAAGTCATGGCAGACTATGTCCGGTCTGCCAGCGGTTGCGGTTAGTCTTTACCTTGCTCGTCCCACAAATCGAATACATCGAACGTAGTGTAACCACGTTCGTGCATCATAATATCGCCCAAATTGCAATCCCTCTCCTCTACATTTAATAATGTATAGGAAGGATCGGAAGGAAGTGTAACAAGCCAGTCTGGAGAATTTGGCTTGTACGTGAGTTTGCACTTCATGTTACCTCCCGCACATCGCTGCAAACTTGGCCTCTGCGTCGTCGATTTCCTGCTCGGCAGGACCAGTGTCTTTGCACTTCTCGATAGCCTTGTAAACGGCAGACGCCAGCTGGCTTTCGCAGAACTCAGCCAGTATCAATAGTTTCTTTGCGTCTTCAATTCCACGTCCACTCTCCGTTGCCGCTGCTAACTCAGCGGAGCGCTTTCCGACATGCCAAGCTGCGCACTGCAGCTCGTTGATCGTCCTTTGCAGCTTACTCATGATATCTCCTTCTGCACCTGATTGGTGCGTAGGTGGGTGATTAGTACCGGCTGCCTGAGTTGAACAGGCGTCTCTACGTAAAGCGCTTTACGTAGCGGGAGGCCACTTCCGCCAAGCCGGCATTAAGTGATAGGTAAATAACCTCGGCCCCTCCAGACATGATCGAGCCGGTAATAACAATCGTGACAACAAAGCCCTAGGGCATATGTTGTTCACAATGTTACACCGGCCCGACCATGTCTGGAGGGGAAGAGTGAATGCCACGTATTGCGCCTTGCGGCGTCGCTGGTCCAAGAAGGAACCAACCTAAGGGTGCGTGGCCGTAACCGCCGACGCACCCAGCCCACCAACCTCTTTGCGTTCAAGACGCCAGAGGTTGGTGGTTAGAAGCCGCCAATACAAGCCTGGCGGCGATGCCGGGGGTCGTGACCCCCTATGCAGATTGCCCTCTTTCACGAGGGCCTCCTATACGTTTTAAGGCCGGGGAACGTATACCCAATGCGCTATACTCTGCAGGTTTTGCAGCCGGCTCGCGAGGCCGGAACTTCCCATACCTTGGGCGGTCTGATGTGCCGCATCAAACCGTTGAGTTGCCCTCCGCCGGGCGCGTTTCAGGACGGCGGTTTACCGCCGGGTAGTCGTGACGTGACTACAGCCTTCACCGACCTCACGGTCGGGAAATACGGTACGCCCCTATCATTTCAGGGCGCACAGCCGTGACCTACGGGAAAGTCCTGTAAGTCTTCACGTCGATGCAGAGGTTTCCCGCTGCATCGTACCGTGCGGCCTGTACCACCGCGTAGCGATGGTCGGCCAACCGGAGCCGACGGCGAATCGCGAGATCCGCCGCCAGCATTCCAGTACGGTCTGGCGAAATGCCCCTGCGGGCCATTTCTGCCGGCGTGAAAAGCACCCGACGGCTGTAGCCGATCGAGTACTTCCGGCAAGCGTTTGTGCTTGCCATATGGAAAGTCGGTTGCCGTTTTACCCAGGGCCAACTACGCCCCTAGAACCCTTACGGGCTGCTAGGCACACTGCTTACCTAGCTTCTCTCTGTATCGACCTGGTGAGGGTCGTCCTGCGCCGGAGTATAGGCGTCAGCAGGATTTATAGAGCCGGGCCTGGCTCTCCCCAGGAGTGCGTTGCAGCACCTCTTTTGTTAATAGGTCCAAACTAGCGGGGACTAGTTGGTTGCGCACAGCTATTCACCGTGTGCGCGGTCGGCTTCCATGGACATAAAACCTCCTTATTGTCCAAGGTTCTGTTTCGCCGGAATGGCAGGACCTTCCGGCTTCACCGGCTCATCAGGCCCGTTGTACGGGCTACAGCCTCTGTCTCGTAGAGGAACGCTTACGTTGACGTGTAAGAACGACGATACGGATGTTCGTCACACATCGCGGCTCGGCTTTACGAGCGTACGGGTCCTTCGCAGCCCTATGAGCTGCTGGCAGCACCGGTCTGCCATCCTGCCTAAGCAGGCCCGCGAGTGACTCGTAATACTCCAGGAACCGCAATCGCGTGTTCCCAGTACGAGCTAGCCACCGCTTTGTGGGCGCGGTCGAGGGTGTTTTACTCCCCTCTTGGTGGACTAGCGGATTCACCGCCATTGCTTCCCTTATATGTCTCTGCGTAGGTGCAGGCCCGAAGGACGGTTCTCACCGACCAGCATGTTAGCACATGCCAGCCCCACCGATTACGCGGTGAGTTAGCCTCTAGCGATTTCACCCAACTACATGGGCTACGTCACCAGATAGGCGCAAGCTGATTAAATGACCCCAAGCTGCCAGACCAGGCAGACCTGAGGAACCCTTTTAGCCGGCCTCGGCCTGAAACGAATTGCAGGCACGCTGGGTGCTAACCGGGAGGCCCCGGCCTGCATAATGTGCCAGTGTAGGTCTCCAGCAAGTTGCCCGTGTAGTCGGGCTGTTGCTGGTACACTGTCGGGCCTTCTCGCTGCCCCTCTTCGCCCACCCCCGCCACGGGTAGGTCCTTGCTAGCCTATTTCAGCTAGCCCTACCGTGAGACATACGGTACCGGCATCAGGGCGTTTCCGCCCCTGTCTCTATATGTAGAAGATCTAGCTTGTGACAGCTATAGATCCCTCTACATCTAGTATAGCGTATTTATGGGTACTTTTAAAGTACTCCCCCGTACCGGGTTGGACCATATACTCCCGCCAGGGGGTACAGGCAGGCCCCCTGGCGGGATCTAGGCCGGTACCAGGCTACTATACAGTGACCATACTTCCGTGTTAATAACCCACTCTCCACGGCCCCCTGGCAGGGTGTACCTGGCAGCCCCTAATGCCTCTGTCATGTCTGCTAGGTGGGGCATACGCACTATACCGCTAGCCGTAGCCGACCTAAACTGGCTATGCTTGATAACCACCCCAGCATCTTGGCTCTCTGGCTTAATAACCTCATTGGCCACCCCGTACCGGATCAGGTGCAGCACCTGGTCTGCTAGCCCCATATTCGCCTGGTTATCCAGTTCACGGGCTGCAGCGTCAAACCGAGCGTTCTGTAGGCCGAATCGAGATAGTGTCTGCGCGGACACTTTTGCCAGATCACGGTACCGGGTAGCCTTATTGACTGGAACGGCTATGGCAGCGGATATGACAAAGAACAGGGACTCAAACCCAGCCACCTGAGCATCCGAAAGCTGTAGCGTTAACCAGTCTTTGCGGGTTTTCAGTAACGCTAAGGTATGTCGGTCTATGGTAGCTACGATGTTCGATGGTCGCCCATCCACAACACCACCTAGTATATGTGGAGTCGGTGTAGCTAGTACAGGTATGGGGTGCTGTCCGAGCTCAATAAGCCGTTCGGCCGTTTCATCGCTATAGATCTTACGCTTCAGCACATACTCCAGTTTCGACAGAACAACAGACGCCCCAGTAACACCTAGCTTCATGTAGGACTGCATCTGAACTGGCGCTAGGAGGTTTCCTAGGAGCGCTAGATAGAGCTGACAGCTTGCTACGTTGTGCAGGCACCCCAGTTCAGCTGCGCTAGGCTGGGCTGGTACTGGGATCATGGGTCCGGCTATATTCTGGGACATAGGCACGATGCCCTGAGCACTTACTTCGAAGCATGGTAGCCTCAGTGACCCCGCTTCCCAGCCTGCCTTATCGCCGGGCATAGAACTAACAGGCTTATGGAACATTTGCGCAATATCGAAGAGTTGGCTACCCCAGCCAGACCCTATAATGCACGATGCTCCAGCATTACGTAAGATAAACCCGTGCAGCCACGTGCCTGCACTCTTACGTAGCTTATGCAGCTTCTCTTCGAACCTGAAGGTATGACGCTGGTAGGTTACGGTACCAGAGACAACAGCATCCTCATGCCGTTCTGGTACACGGATCTGCTCTAACCGCATGATAGCGTCTGAAACAATATAGCTACCGCTCGACCAGCCGTTCTGGTTTTCGACAATAAGCTTACCACGCCACTCGATGGCTCGCTCAGAGGCATGTGCATCAAATATGGTACGTAGGTCGTCCTGCTCTGCCTGGGAGAACCGTGAAATAACTTCAGCTTGCTCCGGTACGTTCAGGGGAGCTTCACTGAGCATACCCCGTGCGTTCTGTACAGGCAGGCTGAGTAGTAGTCTGCCTATGGCTTCCGACGGCGGAGCTGCTTGATCTGACAGGTGACTCAGGAACCGCGCAACAGTGCCGTAGTGGACCTTATCCCACTCGTACGACACGTCCTTGTGCAGAACAGCCTTAGCTCCCAAGTCTCGCATAGCCAACCTGAGCCAGCGTAGCTTATTACTGCTACTCCAATAGATGCGCTCTCTGGCTGGCGTCCAGCGTACAACCTCACCAATAGGCACGACAACGCCCATAGGAGCCGTCTGACTCTTTACTGACCGAATCAGCAGCGACATGGCCGTAGCAGGGTCGTCAGTTATGATCGCTGTGGGTGTATGAGCACCTACAGTAAGAGCTCCGCCAATGCCTGCGTCTGTGCTCAGCGGTACATACACCTGGGTGTTCACGGTGCAGACCCAGTAGCCTGTCAGCCGTGCGTCTGTCCACACTGCCAGCCCTATGCCTGTGTAGTTACCCACCAGCTGTAGCGCTTTCTTACTCGTAGGCGGCAGTAGGTCTTTGAGTACGTCAGGCCGAATTAAGGTTACATGCGGTAGCAGCCGTTTAGCCTCAAGATCCGTTATCTGACCACCGTAGTGCTGCAGAGCCACCCGTAGCGAGCTTGGCATCTCTCGGAACCAGCGCTGCCCGTCCTGGTGATACTGGAGGAACGGCTCCTGTTCAGCTAGTTTGGCTAGGTAGGCACCCTTCTCTGCGTTCTCGAAAGTGACGATTCCAGATTCCTTTAAATCATCTAAAGCCTTATCTACAGAGATTTTACGTACTTTACCGACCAGCTGAATGGCATCGCCTATAAACCAGCACGATCTACAGACTATCCGACTTTGCCCAGACACCTCTAAGGTCGGTATGTTGCAGAGTGGACAGTGTACGGTAGTCGGTAGAACGCGTACTTCTGGAATGCCTACCGAACTAAGTGCTGCAGCTAGATTTAGGTCCATTGTGGGGTTGCTATATCCTGTTGCGTTGCTGTTGCCAGCGTTAAGCTTTAGGCGGATACTTACTATGAGCACCCAGCTACACCAGACGCTGCTTCGCTTCGGACGCCCATCTTACGTTAAGGCTGCCAGTGAGCAACCTTATCGTGAGCCCGTCGGTTACCTGACAAAGTCACGTGAGGACACGTACCTGTCATGGTGTCGAGCACTGCAGGATAACGCTGGTGCTGACGTGACCCAGAAGATCGCTGAAGCTGGGGTGTTCTGGGGTATCAAGTCCGACCTAGACCATGCTGCAGCTGTCTGGAAGACTGCCAACGCTACTCGTGAGCCCGCTGACGATGAGTTCGCTCTCGTTCAGGACTACCGTGGTTCGAAGGTTCGTAAGTTTGCGGCCTATGACTCGGCTTCGACCGTTAAGGCCGCTGAGTCGTTCTACGACCATCGTACTAAGTACCCCTACACCTGGCGTAAGGAAGCTGCAGTCACGCTGCTTCGTAAGACGGCAGAGTACAAGGCTGTACTTCCTGACTACGTGAATACCTACCTGCACAAGGCAGCCGGTTTCGGGTACCCGACTGTAGAGTCCGTTGACGCCGCTATGGGTAGCCGCCTTGGCCATACTGGTCACAAGCACAGCGAGACGACCAACAAGCTGGCTGAAGTTCTCGGCATGATCGCTGATAACCCTGTACTGCGCTACAACGACGAACTGGTTAAGACGGCCATGCAGGTCATGGACCAGTTCGACCATGAGACTGGCGTAAGCCGTCACTACGGGCGTATCCCCATGCCCGAGGACATGATTGGCGTGACAGAGCCAGAGCTGCAGAAGATGGCCGTAGAAGCCAACACCAAGGTCGCTCTCCAGAACGGTCAGGAAGTGGATCTGAACGACATCGATCCAGCTGCCCTAGCTGCTGTGGATGCGTCACTAGCCAAGCTGGGGCGTGAAGAGCTGCGGGATGTTCTCCCCACGCTGCCCCGCCCTGACGCTGATCTACTCATTCGCCTGATGGCTTGATATGCCGTCGATCCAGCGCGAGTTCCGCTCGGTCTACGCTGACTTTCTTACCGACAAGACTGAGACGTTTGCAACAGTACTTGTCGGCGGTCTACTACGGCTGTACGGCATCGAATGTTTTAGCTGGGATCCGCTTACCATCCGTCTTGAGCTAAAGCGTGACATAGGTGTCGAGCCAAGCCGTCTAGCTAATGCACAGATGCAGTCGCTGATCGCGGCTTTAACGACTGATATGGTCTACCAGGACGTTCCTACGTTCGACCAGACTATAAACGCTCTAAACCGCGCACCGCTGTCTGAGCAAGACGATATACCTATGGTCGAGGAAGTAGCCTGGGCTTGCTCAGAAATACTCCTTAACGACCCGTCACCAGCTGGGTACAAGGACGTACCATTTAGTCGTGACGTCAATAAGTACTGCCAAGTCATCCTACGCGATGAAGGCTTTGGTATTGCACCTTCAGCCCTCAAGTGGGTTGAGCTGCCTGATGTACAGAGTGAGTTTCACGACGATCCTATGTTGTTTGAGGCTGCGTATAAGAACCAGCAGCTTATGGCTGACGCTGTCGACGAGGCGATGCAGTCACGAATCGAGTTGCTCGTACAGCACATGCAGCTGCTTGGTCTTAAGACACCTACAGAGTGATGTAGCCGTTGTCCGTTTGGATCTGAATCTTCTCAACGAGAAGCTGCTTCTTCAGCCTGGTTACATCGGCTCTAAACGCCGAGCTTGCTACTACTCTACGAAACAACTCTTGAGACACTGTGCCGGTCTTCTTGCGACACGTAGAACATGTCGATGCCATAGCCGCACGCAAAGGTTGTAAGCCTGTCGACCAAGCAAATTGAGGCTGGGTCGCCAAAGCTACAAGACTCGACAGCGACAGGATCACCGAAGCTTAACTCCAGCGGCCTTCATCTGCATGATCTGCCACGCCGAGTACGCCTTAACCGACAGACTCTTGGCCTTGTAGGTGTAACCAGGGCCACCTACGAGAGACTGTGCAGCTCCGATGTAGCCACCAGCTGGACGGTTCGGGCGTGCACCGGTTGGCATGCTTCTCGATATGGTTGACCATAGCGACTTTTCTGCCTTAGCAGTGCCTCTACGGATCTCCGCGTAGAACTGTGCGCGGTTTGCAGCAGTAAACCCGGTCGTGCCACCAATGCGGTACGAATTCATTGTCGACGTCTTAGGTAGCAGGTTTGTGCCACCAGAGGTCGTTCGAGTCCACTGCGTTATGCCGTTCGATAGCTTAACTTTAGTCCAGGTACTTGCTCCGGCTGCCGTAGCCTGTTTTAGCACGTTGGCGCCAATAGCAGCGTCACCAGCAACTCTAGTTTCAATGTTCTGTACCGTACTTAGCGTATTTAGCTGGGCCTTAAGCCTGTCCTCATTAGCCCATATAATGTTTTGCTGGGCAGTTGTTTCGGCACTGTTTAGCGCAGTTAAGTTGGCCGCACGCTCCTCCAGTATCTTCTTACGTTGAGCCTCAATCTGATCTGGTGGGATTGGTGACATATTAGGCTCCTATAACTTGTGTAACTGGTGAACTAAGCGCAGCCAGCCGTGTCTTCTCAGTGCACAGCTTTCCGAGCTGTGCCACTATGCCGTCTAGCGCTAGCTGAGCGCTATCAGAATCTTTTACAATTACATCTAGCGACGTGACACGCTTGAACCCTGACGCTGGGTCGGCCTTGTCGAGCTGGTAGCTAGCTAGCGATATAGCGTTACATACGCTAATGAACGTAGTTACACCGGCTATCTCTTGTGCGAGAAACAGACCTTTGTCAGTGAAGTCTGTAACGGCTGTTATAGTTACAGCGATGCGAGCAGCCCCGGTAGGGTACTGTTCGACCGATGCAGTCATCTGCTTCGAGATAGTGCAGGTAAAGGCCATGGCACTATCCTACATTACGTCGCCGTGTAAGCCACCCGAAGGATATTTAGAGCGCCTGCGTAGGTGTCAACGTTACCTGCACGGTTGATCTTAATGAGTACCTTAGACCCCTTAGGAACTACCAGTGTAGGGAGCGTTAGGCTGTATGCAGTATTAACCACGGTGCTTATGGCTGTCATCTGAGCAGCTGCGGACCAGGACTGTGTAGCCAGAACGCCAGGAACGGTCGGCGTTATGACCTTGGTCTGGTAGGTGACTGTTGCAGGCACTGCCTGTGAGACAGTTCCGTGTAGCCACACAATCGGTGCTACAGTTACAGTAGCTGCTGCTAGTTCACTTATCTCAAGCTCCCAAGTCGGGCCAGATACAACGCCAACAGGCAGCTGTACGACAGTAAAGTCGTTAACGAGAGCCTTGACTGCTGAGTTTAGTGACGCGGGCACGGCTGTGCCGGCGTACCCAGAACCGGTGCTAGCCGTTATGGTAAGCAGTCCGTGGTACCCGTCTGTCGAATCTCCATGGGACGCAGTTATGGTAACGTTAGCCCCCGGCTTAACGCGTGCTACAACAGGCCCCTTTGTCTGGGTATTGCCAGTCGTACTCTTCATCGCCAAGTGGCTCTCATCCGTGCTTGAAGACACGGTGAGGAGACTAGGTATACGAAGTTGAACAGCTCCAGTCGAAGCTGGGCTACCACCAGAGTTTACGACCTCTATAGGTAGCACACTGCTACCCGCCCCGGTAAGTGCCGTAACTCCGGTAGCACCTGCTAGAGCAGTTGTGCGGGTTAGCCAGAGCTGGATGGCAGGGGCTGTCGTTGTTACAGCGTAGTCAACTGGCCATGGGGCGTTGCCGTAGGTGTCGTCAACCCACCAGATGCCGTAAGCGTTTACAACGAGAGGCGACGGCGTGACCGTAACACCGGCTTGAACAGCTACAGCTGACTCGACCGGAACAGGTGGGAAGCTTAAGAGTAGGGCGGCTTCGCTAGCATGCTGTAGGTTGTAGCCAAACTTAGCATTCGATGGAATTTGGACGCCTATAGTCCACCCAGTAAAGTACGTAGCGTTGGCTGGTAACCAACCCCGAGACCCGGTACTGGGAGTGGTAACAGCATGTACCCCGCCTATAGCGGGATCTGTGACGCTACCAGCAGGGTCTCCTACAAGCGAAAACACCGTATGGTCGTGGTCGGTGTAAGCCGGCTGCCTGGGCTGTATGATAAACGACCCGTCGGCTGTAAGCACGCCAACATATACAGCTACGGAGCTCCTACTGCGCGATAGTTTGCCTGCGGTGGCAGCGCTCAGGTAGTACACTCCCGGAGTAGACAAGCCGTCCTCAGTTACGGTAGACCAGTCACTTACCGGGATTCGACCGGCAAACGCTACCGCGCCTGTAGTGTCGGTTAGTTTCGACTGGACAAGACCAACGACCATGGACTCTGGAGCTGGAGTTGACCCAGAACCTGCAGCTGCCTTTGCCGGCTTATAGGTGGCGCCGTCGAGGTATACCGGGGCACCGACAGCTAATCCCGACTGGATAGCTACGTTCGTATGTAACAAAGACTGACCAGACGACAACGACTGGAGCGCTTCCCGCAGGTTCTGCGTTCTCTGCGCCAGATCCTGGGTTGCTCTGTTCGTAACACCTGCACTAACCGACTCACCGTCGGATATCAGCCTTACGAGCTCTGTGTACGGGGTGTTCGTTGAGGCCATGTTAGATAGCCGCCACTGACCATGTTGCGCTCACCTGCCCAGTACCTACAGCAGGAAGAACTGATGCCAAGATGTACCGTGCAAACATAACGTCGGCGTTGTTAACTCCCGTTGGGCTGGCGAGCAAGCTTACCGCATACACCTTGCTGTTATTCGCAGGACCAAACGGCACGGCATGGATACCGGACGATGCTGTACTGGTAGCTATGAACGTAGCGACGTTGGACGCATGGTTGCCGTCTCCGGCACTTAGTGAGGGGCTGACACTTAGTGCGGCCTTTACGTAGTCGCGTATGCCGGACAGGGCGGTGAGCTTTGACGACACGCTATCTGTACGAGCAGCAGCTGGCTCGGTCACAGCACCAGCGTTGTTTTCGTACTCGAATGCAACGTGGCTAATCCTGTAGGCGTTGTTCCCGGCTAGGAGCTGAGCGATAATGTCACCGCCAGAGTACGTTACGAGGTTGTACCCCTGCACCGTATCTACACCGTTTGTTACGGTAAGACGGTTCTTAAAAGCAGACCGGAGGTCGAGTATAGATCTCATGATGCAGTCACCAGGGGTGCGTAATCGGTGTATGATAGGTCGTATCCGGACGTAGACATGGTATCTAGCGCTACAGCGGCGTTAACCACAATAGCTGTGTCCGTAAAAGTATCTAGTAGTATAGTGTCGCTAGCCTGCTCTACATCGAGGCAGAACACGTAGTTTACGTAGTCAGGAAGCAGGCTCGGTAGCCGCTTGAATAGCTCAGTGGACAGGGCTAGTGCGTGCTCCATGCGTATACGCACGATAACCGTGTTGGCTCCTACCACATCCAGCAGAAACTTCATTGGGTTTACTGCCGACGACGAAGACGCACCAGTCATGCCTATCTTGCTAGCTAGTGTCGTAGACGCTAACCCACGTGACTTGACGTTACTCCAGAAAGTGCTTACGTCAGCCGTCGCTCCGGCTATGGTACAACGAACGTCGTCGGCAGCGTAGAGTGTCCACGATTCGTTCTTATTGACGAAGCCAAGCTGACCACCGCCGTTATTATGCGCTGCAGAGCTAACAACGATTGTCGGCATGTCGCTCAATAAGTGCCAGTTGCGGTCAACGCCGCTAGAGAGGTCGACGATGCGCAGCGTGTCACCAAGCGACTGCCCTGCTGTAAGTACGTCACCTGCCTGGACTAAAACGTTCGCAGATTTATGCAGCCTGTAGACGTTTTTATCCGTCACGATCACAGCGTACGTTGTGTCGACGTCTACCAGTTCGACCGTTTCGTTTCCCTCACAGTATGATATGCCCAGCGCGGCATGTATAGCCCGTGATAGAGCCTCAGCCGATGGTCCACATAACGCAAGCTGCCATAGCTTCTGTAGCGACTTCACGTACACGTCATTGGGGGCTGACGTCATCCCAAGCACAGCGCCGTAGCGCTGGTACGGCAGCTGGCGATCTACCAGGACGTTTCGACACCAGAGCGTGATCTCTCTATCAGCGCCTACCTGCGTAGGCACCATAAGATTGAACGGATTCTTACGGAATACGAGCTTGCTTGACTCGATACTAAACCAGCTTGGGTCGATGACTACGGATGGGGTCAGGGCGCTGTCCTGAATAAGCCCGATTTCAACGATGTCTGACGGTATGATCCACGCGTACTTGGACGCGTCCACTTGGCCGTAAGACGCACCCTGCCCGTAAATGACACCGGATCCGTAGGTTACAAGGTTGTCCGGCGACGTTAGCGCAGACTCCTTAATAACAATGCGGTACCATTCTACCGGTACCGCAGGCTCAATGCTGTCTAGCCCTATTGCGGCCTTCAGCGAGCCTGCGTAGTCGTATACAGAAGCCCCGAGCTGTTGTACACCAAACAGCAGGTCTTTTACAGTGTCTACGTCGCTAGCCGATGCCCACACTGTAGGTAGCACAGACACCAGCTCATGTGGGTCTGACTGAGTCGACTTCGTTGTAGAAGACTGTCTGTACATTAGGTGAGCAGTACGCTAACGGCGTCAATGGCACTAGAGAAGTAGACGTTGTCTGGCCCGTACTTCCCAGTTGCGCTGGTTGGAATAGCTAGCGTTGCGCCTGCAGGAACAACGACGTCCACACCGTCCTGTCCGTAAATAAGCCCGCTCATATACAGCGACGTCACGTCACTATTCGGAGCTACTTCGGAGACGGCTGTATGGAGCGTATAGCTCGTCAGAAGCTCGTTGTTAAACCCTAGCCCATTGATCTTATTCGCGATAGCCGACTGGATAACGCCGGCAGCTGGCTTGGAGAAGCTTGCTGGTGTGTAAACCGTTATGTTGACAGCGGTAATGCACGGTACGCCAGCCTTAACAAGCACATCGACACCGGCAGGCCTAGTGATATCTGCAGTCAGCGCACTATCCAGCTCTTGGATAAGGGGTGAGTAGGCTACATCGATGTTGTAGGTCCGCGACTGCCCGTTGGTGTAGGTACCTACACCCAGCGTATCGTTCCACGTGATCGTAATAGAATGCCTAGCTGTAAACGACGCATCTCTTGTATCGATAAGCGTCGGGTTCCAGCCCGTGGTGGCTACAGGAGCTAGTACTACGCTTGTAGGGCTATTACCGCCGCTGCCTACAGTAGCACTTGGCCGAATGTAGAGCACGCGGTAGATGCCTGACGCTACGTCACGAGCTAGGGTGACGGTTACCGTTCGTGTACCGCTGTTCGTTACAGTGCCGGTAACCGCTAGGGTCTTGTACTGAACCGCGCTCGACGTCTTGGCGTACAGATCGATCTTACCGCCGGTACTGATCCCGAGAATGTTGCCTTGATCGCGGGTAAACAGCGAGTTGCCGATCCCTAGAGTTGTAACTACCGCCGATGGATAGAGGCTCTTCACGAGGGCGTCTACGTGCTCATTACCACCACCAAGCATCTTGGCCGTAACACCAGCAAGAGCCCTATCGAGCAGCTGCTGGTTTGTCTCGGCAGCCGTACCACCAGAGAAGTCAGACGAAACTGAGGCGGACACCATACCAGTGGCTGGAGTGTCGAGCACGAGAGCTGTACCAGCCGCCAACCTACTCGCCAGTCCATCCTGCTGAGCTACCACCTGTATAGTCGTCTCATACTTACCATCAGGACGTACGCTCAGAATGCGGCTCGTATCGCTTGAGGTGATACCGGGTGTACCACTGGCGTAGATACGGTGTACTACCGTCGTAGCGTACTTCAGTGTAGAGAAGGAAAGGCTGAACCCTGCTGGGACAACGACAGGGGCGTTCTTCGTGGTCACGACACGTACCCAACCCGATGCAGGTACTGACGGGGCTCGTGTAATGAAGTAGTCTGATACCTTAGCATCCACGTCAGCATCAGTAGCTGTGTCGGGGCTAGCTACCATAGCACTCAAGGAGCTAGCCGTGCTTATAGCGGACAGTCTGGCCTCATGCACCTGGGCCATGTACGCCTGGTTCTGCACAACAAGCGCGTCTACTGGAGACCCAGGCAGTACTGGGAGCGCAGGATCCCGTTCGAGCAATATGTCACGAACGAACGAAGCTTTAGCTACGTACTCAGAGGCCGAGACAGACGTGGGTAAGGTTGTCATGCTATAGTGAGGTTGGGTATCATCTTCGTGGAATTGTCAGCCATGACCAGCCCTAATGACAGCTGGAGCTGCTCTCCGGAGCGTGTGTAGCTAGCCAGCTGAATACGGGTTACTCGTAAATCAGCAGGCTGCCCTGACTGGTCGCCAAGTGAGCGCATAACCATTCCAGCTGCCAGAGCGAATTCACTCTGGACGCCGGCATCGGTCAGCAGACCGCCCTGCTGTAGCCGCTGCTTGAACAGCGTACCGAGCCCTGTGGTCGCTGAGTAATCTGACTGGAACAGACCAGCAATCCTCTGCTGCACAGCTTGATTGTCGGTTGCGAAATCCCCGCCTGTAAGGCTCACAGCCCCCTGCGAGTTTGTCATAAGTAGATCACTCAAGCGAACCTCCAATCATGTACGTCTGTGTAAGATCGTCAGTCTCCATACGTTTCTCTTCCACAGATACTTGGTGTGCGATAATAGAACTACGCATACTACGTCTACCTAATAGCTGCTTACGGAACGATTCCACGATGGTTATCTGACGAGACAAGGAAACGCCTACGCGACCATCAGTTGGCTTCTCTGAGTCTCTGTAACAGTCGAGCAGCTTGCCTGTTGTGACGTTGGACAGGGGGTATCCAGCTAGGTCTGTATCCTCCACGTCGAGAAGCCCGCCGGAGTTAGCGGCCTCCTGTGCGTAAGGGACCACAGCCACACCGGCATCACGGTCGCCACCTACGAGTATATCGAGTGTTCGATCATTGAGTACCTTCTGCCTAGCAGACACCCACGCGAGTGTCTCTTCTGTCAGTTCGATTGGTTCTGGCTCAGCCATTGAATTGATCCAACTTCTCTTGGATAGCACGTGCGCGGTTACTTACGCCGACAGGGGACATATTCAGCTTCCGTGCGATTTCCTGGTTCGACAGCACGGGAGACTTGCGGTACCCAGACCTGTACTGCATGATCAGCCGGTCTAGCGCACCTAAGTCCGAGTAGACGGCGTCCATCCAGTCGTCGTAGGGCTGACGCTGGGAGGCAACGATATCTCCACCTTCACCGTCCTCGTCCTCGAACTTGGCCTCCCACATGCTCAGTGGTACCTGGGCACGCACACGTCTACGTAGCTTCATTACCTGCTTGAGAGGCACATTCAGCTTATCCTGGATTTCCTCGTCACTAGGCTCACGGCCGAGGTCGTTGGATAGCTGCTGGATAGCGCTTATATACTCAGCGTTACGCTGACGAGCATCGGCTGGCGGTGCCATAGGCTGGGTTATCTTAGCAGCAGAGCGCTGCAGGCCGCGAAGCGTTGTCATGACGTAGGCATGGAGCCCACCCGTACCCTCAGCGGGCTTATAGCGCTCGATAGCCTCAATGGCCATAAGCCTGGCACGGTCACGTAGAGTCGGCGGCACCGACTGCCCAGCGTAGCTGTTCAGCGCCTTGTCTATCGTAGGCTGGATAGCCGCAGCGACCTGGCGAAGCCGCAGCTTGTCAGGCTGCCGCTTGTACGACTGCCACGCTAACTCTGCCTCGTCGGCCGGCTTCTCAGATGCCTTGGTCGAGTCTGGTTCCGTAGAGGTTATATTGCCAAATCGGATGCGATAGTCCGGAAGGGTCTGGTTCGAGCCCGATGTCGGTGTATTGTTCGCTAAATGATCGAACATACCCGACGTCATAGGTGGTTGAGGCTGTTTTGGCTGTGGCATTGATAGAGATCCTAACCTGCTGTACGGACCCGTAAACCTCTGCTCCCAGCTGGTCTGTTATTTCTGGGTAGACTATACGTATAGACGATAACGGGCCTATATCAACCCGGAAATAAGGGACTGACATGGTCATCTGACGAGTGCCGTATATGCGCTCTAGGCAGATGTGTCGGGCCATGACGTCTCCGAGTGGAGATGTGTTTATCTGAGGCTCTTTAGCGTCTGCTTTTATATTGGCTACAAGCGGAGAAACCGACGCCTGGGTGCCTGCGCCAGTCATACAGATCGGTGGTGCCATTTCAGTCATGATACGACCGGTACCACCAGGCCGCTTATATGCACCAGATACAACAGGATCTGACGCTATGGCACCCTTTCCTAGTAGCACACACCCCTGGTATGAGCTAATGCCTTCGTAACTCCACGATACGCTACTGTACGTGTCCGGGGTTATGGTTCTTGCGTACGAGGCCGGGAAAAGCGGGGTGTACGGCACCATGTAGATGCCACCGGGCAGCTCTAATAGTCGGAACCTCAGCAGCGAGCCGAAAGTCATGATCTTCTGATAGAAGCTGCTCAGCCTTGATGACCTTGTTAAAATCTCCGTATACAGATTAGTCAACGTACCGCCGTGTCCTGGCATCAGCGCCGGCTGCATGTCAAGGTGAGTAACTATGGTGTTGAGTATGGCAGAAGCTTCCGTATTAGACGCGAATGCTCCGAACACCTCCTCCATCCTTCGCAGGACGCCATTGCGAGGCGACAACTCACCAGTGGCCATTCTTATGAGCGTGGCTTTGAGCACCGCGCCAAACGCGTTAATTTTATCCTTGTCTTGTAGGACATATTGGGTGTCGAGGTGCACCGACATGTCTGTGTAGCCTGTAGGAACGATGCTACTTGTCTGCAGCGTACCGCTATCCAGCTTCATCAGCCGTCCGCTTAGCTTAACCTGGGCAGTGAACTGTCCGAACGATATATTTGCTGGACCACCTACGTCTACGTAACCCTCAAACGCTTTGAACTCATTAGGAGGCAATGCGTCTGTGTTTCCATCGGACGACAACGACTCACCGTAAACGTAGACCTTAGCTGGCGTACCGCGTTCAAACGCTAGGCTCGGGGCGGCTGGGTCGTCTTCTCTACGGCCACGCCCTACGGCCAGGCTGCACATACAAACGTTGATGCCTAGCCCGCTATACACGATGTCTACCGCTGTGAGCGGGTATTCGTCGGCCTCTCCCAAGACGAGCCTAAGCCGAGTAGGAACTACGGTTAAACGTGTCATGGCCTGCCTAGAGATACTATAGCTGCAGCTATCTTCTCCATGCGAAGTGGTGACCGGTCGTACAGCGCCAGTAGGTCTGACCGCACGTGTGATCGCATAGCGTCTATATCGAACGTCTGGACCAATGTCGTAGCTAGAGGCACTCCTGGGTTCCAGTACGAAAGCCGCCACGCACTATGAGCAGGAGGCTGCCCACCTGTAATAGTAAGCGTAGCTCCTGTGTCAGGTGTAGCTAGGTTTCCAGACACTCCACTAAGCCCGAACGAAACTGTTGTATTACGGATGCCGCGTTCGTTGCTGACGCGGTACGTCAAGCCATCTGCCGTGTAGATGTCGTAGTACGAGTACTCTACCTGTGGTAGTACTTGTAGGTTTACGGCCGACGTTGTAGTCGTACCTACGCTCTGCACAGCCACGCCGTACGAGCTCAGAAGCTGGACAACCTGTGACCGCGTATACGTAACACGACTATCATCTGCAGTGATTTCGCCTACGAGCGTAGACTCTTCGACCAGCATAAGTAGCTGGAGTGCTTTCAGGAAGTTATGCTGCCTGGACACGGTGTTACCGAACAGAGCCGACCGCAGCACTGAGCTAGGGGCATCTACAACGTCAGTAGGCCAGACAACGCCATCCGGCCTGATGCTACTGCCATCTAGTGTTGCGAGGAACTGGTTAACCATTGATGGCCCACACTATAGCGGATAGTGACCCCATATACATGCGTTGACCTCCGTCAGTGTTAGCGCTGGCTTTGCACCCGATTATGTAACCTTCGTACGCAGCCCCGCCTACGATAAACAGTCGCGGGTACGTGTTCTGTGTAGGGCCTAGTTTAGCCTGATGGTAGCTCGATAGGAAAGCTTCGACAGCGGATTCGGAGGATAGGCAATCTTTTCCATTTAGGATAAAGCTGACCAACAGGCTGCTCGGGTTGTCGCCAAACGGCGTGATGTACACGCTATTAGCTAACGACAGCGATACCTGTGCGGCTACGCTGTGGTCAATGGCTACAGACGTAGCTATGCAGTCGATGAAATCGCTGCCAATATCCAGAATGAATGGGCGAGGGCTATCTGCCGCGATAGCCACAGCTCTGCCTGGCTGGGAGTCAAATACTGCGCTCATGATTTAGACCCCTCGGGTACCTGAGCACCAGGCACTTGGTTACCCTGCATGACCGCCTGTATCATCGGTAGGAGCTGCTTGAGAGCGTCCACCCACTTACCTCCCTCGACAAACGCTATTATCTTCTTGAGGTGCTCTTCAATTTTATTGGCTGTATCGGCGGTGCCTTTACCCGACTCCTCGACGGTTTTATTGGCGGCTTCTAGACGACCCTGTATCACGTCAGCACCGCTGCCTGCACCAGCTGCCAACGCTGACCTGCGCAAAAGCGCACGCGTAGAGTCATTGGCAAAGCCTGCCACAGAACTCAGATCATTTTTCAGTATCGCAGTTGCGTCTGCTTGGCTGAGATTGGCCAAGCGATTAGCTAGCGGGCTGCCACCGAGATCTAGTGCCTCACGTCTCAGACCTATCTTATCTAATCCAGGTGTGACGTTTATGCCAGCAGCCTTGTCGAGCTCGGCCATACGCTGTCCGTTAGATGTATTTATACCGCCTGCATTAGCACCACTACGGAACTCCTGCAGCATTCTCTCAGCGCCGACTGTGTCCCCTCGGACTATGGCCTGCTGGAACTCGGCGTATAGCTTGGGGTTAACTTCCGCCATATGTTGAGCTGTCTTCAGGTCTAGGCTGCCGGCTACTTTAACAGCACCACTCATAGCGACCTGGCCAAGCACAGCCTCTGATACCCCGGCGAACGCGCCACCGGCGTTAGCTACACCACCACGAGCTATGAGCCCCATAAACTGGTTGCCGTTAGCCCCCATGCTATCGATCATCTGCACCCCGGCAGCCAGTCGACCACCAGACATGGTAGATAGGTTCCCGTATACATGTGCCTCGGCTGCCAGCCCTTGCAGCGCTCCCTTTCCACTCGTACGGGAGGTCTCTAGGACGCGCCCCATGTCCCAGCCTAAGCCAGACTGAAGCTCCTGAATGGCTCCTGCTAGCCCGAAGTTGCTGTTAAGGTCATTACCAATGCCGCCATTGATAATGGCCATCGCTGCGCGGTGATCGGCCGAACGTCCGGCAAGACCAGCGCCTCCGCTCGTAGCGAACGCTGTCACAGCCTTCTGGTTAAGCTCGTAATCCGTACTGCCTGGTACAGCACCACCCATGCGGCTGTATTGGTCAACAGCAGCTAGCCCAGAGGCTGACAGGTGGGTATTAGCCGCCGCGAAACTCATAACAGAGTCGATACCGCGACCAATCTCGGGGTCGACCATATTGAGCATCTGCATGCCAGTGGCAGCCATGCCACCGAAACGCTCAAGCCCATAACGCCCTAGCGTTGCTTCCATGCTCATTGAGCGAGAAAGCGTATTAGCACTCATCTCACGCTGCCACTGGCTGAACTGTAACCCGCTGAAGTTACCGCCCTGGGCCAGACCACCCATCATGCCGTTTTGGCCCATGAACATGGACGCCGTACCAGCTATGGCTCCTGGGATCTCACCAAACGCACCGGCTATGGATGTAGCAGGGCTCCAGACCGATCCTGGGCGCATTTGCGCCGATCCCTGGCCGGACAGCCCTCCCACAGCCATTGACGTCTGAAAGCTCTCTAAAACGGTCGTGAGCCGCGTTAGAACCGACTGTAGTGCTGGGTCGCCTACATCAGCCATGGCCTACTCCTCCACCGGAGCGTCAGGAGCCATTACGGCGTACCAGCGTGCAATGTCATCGAGCATGTGGTCAGTTTCACCTGTTTGCTGGCCAAGCCAAGGCAAGAAGCCCTTCATATAGCTGTTGAGCTGGTCTTGGGCAAACTTTGACCGCTTATCGTAGTCCAGGTCAGACGCTGCCAGTGCGTTGCTAAATACCAGCGCACGTGTCCGGCTATAGTCGTCCACGAGGGATCTCTCGTGTAGGCGTGTAGCCAGTATAAGGCGCTTCCAGGCCAGCGCTGAATAGTCGAACGTGGTAAAGTCGAACGACCTAGCCGCCGCCACCCGCTGCATCAGCGAGCAGAGGCGGCTTTCCAAAAACCTGGTTTATCCGCCAATGTAAGCATAATGTTGGTCAGTGTCTCGAAGCGGTCGTGGTAGAGCCGCACAGTGCCCAGCAGGGTGCCTGCTAGCGTCGATACAAACTCATTGTACACGGCAGCTACGTCTGACTCGGCAACAGGCTTATCGAACAGCGTAGGAATAGGTGCCTTACCATCGAAGCTCAGGTCACACAGTGACACGATCATGGTAAACTCACGGTACTTACGTAGCCGATCTGCCCCGGCCTGGGCGCTCAGGGTACGTGCCTCTGCAGTGATCTTGTCAGGGATGGTAGGCTCTGGCACGGCCTTCTGGGCTGCACGGGCACAGGCCTCGTCCTCGGAGGCTGTACGCGTACGGAACGTGAGGCGTACAGCCCCACCGAACAGCTCGTATGACTTCTTAAAGTGAGGCGCACCAAGGATATGCGCTAAAAACTCTGCACGGTCTACTTCTGGGATGTCAGGGTAGGTCTCCTCTACGACAACCCCTTCTGGCTTAGGGGTGCCAAGAAGCGTCTTATCGTCCTGGGCTAGCGTAGGAGCCACATCCAGCTTCTTCAACCGCTCGGCTACCTCTTTAGGCATGGGCGGTACCCGGATCTGACGACGCTTGCCTGTAGGCGACTGCAGGTCAGAGAGAAGGTCGGCTGGGGGATTCTTTACGTCAGACACTAGAACCTCGGGTGTAGTTGGCATTGATCGTGGCTACCGTGGTAGCCGGTAACACGACTTCGGATGATGCCATTACCGGGTCATAGTCAAGTCCGTCGTTGGCGTCACCGTCAGCAGGCCTATAGAACTCATTGTCAGGAAACACGACATAACGTTCGTCAGCGGTCCAGGCCACAAACCCTGGGAACGGACACGTGGGGTCTATTCCTCCTAGCTTGTGGAATACCGGTGACTCCGACCAGTTGCCGTAGCCAGCTCCCTGAGACGACGGTAGGTGGCGTTGCCATGACGTCTGGGGCAGCATGAAGGTGAGAGGGTCGTCTAGCCCTAGGTCAGATGTCGTGCAGAACTGGAATCCAACCTGGTCCCAGTCGTACGCCCACGTCCATACCCCGAACGTCGAGCTAGCGCTGTCGTACGAACTAGCGAGCATGGAGCTCTGCTCGTCGATGTAACGCATAGCGTCAGACGACCCACCGGCGGATAGGTCGCACACGGTGTCTGCGACCAAGCCGTGTACAACGGTCTGGTTAGACCCAATAACAGCGCCTGTATTTGACGGCAGGAATGCGAACGACAGCTCACCGCCGAAGCTGGTCACCATATCCGAGGTGCTTACGTACACGTTCCGCAGCGCGTTTATAATCACAGACCCGCTGGAGTGGTCCTTTGTGTCTGCGCAGACACTAATCTGCGGGGCAGCTAGCGACACTGATGACTCTGAGAGTAGTGCAATACCACCGCTGGTCTGCTGAGCACCCTCGCCTATAGTCGGCATTGCTACAGTAGATCTTGACTCTATCAGCACTCCACCCGTACCACCGTTGCCACCCAAGAGGTTGAGCTGCTGTTCGGCCTTAATGTGTACGCGGCCTGAGTTAGACGCTACGTCCAGGTGGCGGTAGGAGCGTACCGCACAATCTTGTCCAGCGATAGACAGCATGTTCCGACCGCTCTCAAGGATAAGGTCCTTAGCCGCCGATATGCGTATGTTGCCCTTACTCATGATGATCTGGCTATGGTACGAGTCCTCTAGGACAATCGAACCGTCTTCTGCGAGGGTTATGGAAGACGACCCTACAAAGAACGTTTTAGCCCCAAGCTTGTCGTCTAACGTGATCGTGAAGGCACGGGGCATGACATGCCACATGCTCTCACTTCTGAAGTTTATACCACGCGACTCTGGGTAGTATGGGTCTCCGCCGGCTACCTCGTCGGGTAGTTGGCCTACTGTCCATGACTTGTCCAGCCTGTTGACTGCATTTCTGCCGCGCCACGAGAGGTTCTCAATGTATTCTAATACGCGAGCAAACGGAGTGAGCACTGCATGTGGATCTGGCTCATCAGAGTTTTCTTCACTGGGTGCTGCAGATAGGGATGGCCGTGCCTCGTTCTCTACAGCAATATGCTCGGCTGACGTATTCAGGTCGGGGGCCAGTACAGCCGCGTCCGTTGGACGTATCTCCTCGGGAGTACGGATCGTGCAGGTTTTACGAAGAACAATGCTAGAGGCAGCCTCTAGCAAATACTCGCCAGAGTAGCTTCGGAACTCATGGAACAGCCCAAACCTACGACGAGGGTCCTCGCCCTCCACTGGAGCGTTCGGCTGCGGCATAATGAACGTGTGACTGCCGCCGTGCGCTAATCCAGAAACATGCAGCTCACGAGCTGGCATGTTGTTAAGCGCTTCGTATGGCATGAATACACGGCGGTCCACCTGCTGGCCCGTGTTAAACAGTCTACCGTCCTGATATTCCTGGTGCAGGGTTATCTGCTCTAACCGCTCTCCCACTAGCTTCAAAAGAGGCTCTTCCTCGCCGTAACATTCAACCTTAGCAAACGGAGCTCCGCGCAGTATCGCTCTGAAGTGCTCAACCGCTACAGCAGCTCCGAACGGTGTCGACACGGCCCACTCACCATCGAGCACATCGATTAACCCGGACTTACGCTGGTTCGGTGAGCGAGCTAGCAGCTCCTTGCGTATCTTGCCACCAAACCGCTTATCGTACTGATACCCAGCCAGCCTTGGGTAGCTAAGCGAGTCTACCCATAGTCCGTTAGCGTCCTTGTCCGCTGACAGAGAACCTGCAGAACAGACAATTACACCGTACGACATTCCCTCATGAATAGCTACGATAACGTCCTGTCCTGGTAGGTACGTACTAGAGTCGGTGACTCCTAAAACGCCAAGTGTCGACCCGTGAGCGAAGGCTGTAATCCGTCCAGCGTCTGTAACGAGTTCGTATGTACCAGTCTGATACGAGCTGAGCACACGACCGTGGTACAGCTTAAGTGGCTGTAGAAACGAGCTCTCGGCTGCGGAAACAGCCAGGCTAGCCAGGGACGTCAGACTCATAGTAAACTAGCCTATGGCCAGCCTACGTCGGTCAACCGAGATCCAGCCGTGTAAACATGATTCCTGCGCTTGAGCTAACCGTAAAGTTAGCAGCGCTTCCGCCCATCTGGAAGTTCGAGATGACAGCGTTGCCCAGTGTAAGGCTGCGTGGCTGCTCGTCGTCGCAGGTACGCATACCGGCGCTCAGAGCAACGCTACGGCCAGGGGCTTCACAGATATCAGACAGAGCATCTACGATAGCTGATACAACATCCGAGGGTCCGACAATCTGGCTGACAGCAGCATTGCCCTGCGTTGCACCTTCGATGTAGTACTGATTGGCAGTTCCGAGTTCGTAGATCCGGTTGATCTGGCGAGCGTACTGGACCGAGAAGTCTTGAATCAGCGCACCGTCGGTAGTTACCCCAGCAGCGGTAGCTACTGATAACGCGAAGTTCGTACCACGGAATACACCGTTGAGCTTAGCCTGTGAGTTGTATAGATCTGCCATAGGGTCCTCAGACGGTGATAGCGATTGTCTGCACGAAGGTATTCAGCGGAGCTGGTAACTTGGCAGCCATGATGACGTTTACCTGATCGCGCAGAACAACGTCCTGCTCGATCGAGATCACAGTAGCCTCGATGACCTGTGGCCCAAGCTCCGGAGTGGTGCTCGTGGAGCGCAGGTAGTTGGTTGCAGTCGTAACAAGTCCACGGATCTTGGACAGGTTGGACTCGACAACGTTCGTACGACCGCGCAGCTCGTTCAGCAGGTTCCGGTAGAACCAGTTGATGGAGTCGAGGTTGTTCTGCACGCTGTCTTCACGAGTGATGACGTCGCCGCCTGCGCTCGTATGGGCGAACTTGACGATAACTTCGCCAGCAGGCAGCTGCGTTACCGTAAAGCAGTGCGACATAGCCGACTGTGACAGTAGACCTGCGAACGTTACCCGTGACTGCGACATGTCGTCCCAGTCGCTGAGAACGAGGTTACGCAGCCCCTGGTGAGGAGCACTTGCTGCACGACGGCCAGCAAGTGCAGCAGCAAGGTGGTAGGCCGGTACGCTCACGCCATTCCGCGTAACTGTCCAGGGGAACACCACCTTGACGTTAGAGCGGTTGTATTGCGAAGCCTGTGCGTCGAACGCAGCCACCTGCTGGGCTGGGGTGCGGTTGCGCCAGATCTCGTAACGAGTCGCTACGCCATAGGGCAGCGCAGGCCCGCTGACCAAGCGCAGCACCTGGTTTGACTCTACAGACTCTACGGTGTAGCTGGTGTAGGTCTCGTTGCCAAACCCATCACCTACGTAGAGCGTGCGCAGAATGTCGCCAGCGGCTACTCCACTGGTGATGAACGTACCGCTTGCATCTGAAATCAGCGTGTACTGGGTGCCGCTGGCCAGAGGATCGTCAGCGATAGTGGCAGTGCTAATGCCGCCGCCACTACGCAGTTTCACGATCTCAAGCTCGGTGGCTATGGTGCGTGCAACGAACGCGCCTGCCCAAGTTTGGGCGGTCTTACGAGCGTCAACGGCAGCAACAACGGCGTCGATGATCTCGGGGTCGGTGGTCAGCGGTACGATGTTGTAGAAGTCTTCACGATCTATGAGGACCTGCAGAGCAGCCTGGTAGCCAGCCAGATCGTTCGTGGCGACCGTGGTGAACCGTACAGTGCTGCCGCCGATGTCCGTGATTGCGCGACGAAGCGCGTAGGCCATCTCGTTATCGACGTCATCGTCGGGAAGGTCTAGCGCAACGATGTCCTCTTCAGTCTGGATCTCTTGAGGAGTGTTGGCGTACACAGACCGCAAAGCGCGGTAGCTAACATAGGCGTCACCGTCAACTACGTCGAGCTCTAGAGTGTCCGTACGTGGGTCGGTGGAGATGATACCAGCTGCGAGGGTGATAGTAGAGGCAGCAGCGGTCCAGTTAACAGTTGGAGCGTGCCCAGCGCGGTTCTTGGGGATCTCTAGGTTCTCTTTAATAGCCAGCTCAACCGTCAGGTTGCCTGACAGTGTCGAGAGGTCACGGTCGAGAACGAGAGTCTGTAATGCACCAGTGATAGCTGCGTTAGCCGCAGTGCCAGCGGTTACCGGGATGGTCCAGCTGTCGTTTAGAATAAGGTCGTCTAGCCCGGCTCCAGCGGACGTAAACGTAGCGGTAACGCCGTAGGTGCCGAGAGCAAAGGCGCTACCAGAAGTGACCTGACGTACAACCGCACCGTCAATGCCAGAGCCAGTGGTCGTAACGATGGTAACTTCAGCACGTTGACGGCCACCAGGAACGGCGGCTGAGCCGAAGTAGCCACCCTTAGTGACGGTAATACGGTAGGTTGTGTCTGCAGCGCCGGTGTAGGTGCCGGCTGCCACGGTAGCAGGGATCGTGTAGGCCTGGGCAACCACGAGGTCAATCTTCGTACCGACAGTCCAGTCATCGCCGCTGACGCCGTGAGTTAGCTTGAGAGTTGCGCCCAGCGTACCGATAGCCACACCAGCAGCTAACGATGCATACGTTACGGACGTACCATCAACAGTGATGGTATACGGAGCAGCGGATGTTCCGTCCAGTCCAGACAGTGAATACACCTTCAGGACGGTTCCGACCCATGAGCCTGCGTTTCCGGTGGCGTTGGCTGCCGTGGTGCACTCGATCGTGTAGGTGTCGCCAACTAAGCCCTGAGGTCCGCCGTTGTAAGTGTCGGCGTTCGTGATGCCGGACAGAGACGGAACCACAGTTCCGGTACCAGCAACGGTGCTTACAGATGACGAGCCGGCAGCAGTTGTCTTGTTTGTGCTGGCAGCGTTAGGGGTCGTATCTATGGTGGAGACAATTGGTTCGCCAACCAGATCGATCACGCCAGCAGTGATTGTGCCGCCAACACCAGTCACACGGCACCAGTCGCCTACGACTACGTCAGTAGGCACGGTGCCCGACCGGGTGTATGCATCTTTTGTAGCCCAAATGATCGACGGGCTACGAATACGGTTCTTGAGCGTCGCATCTACGGTTACAGTCCCTGACGAGCTATTGTAGTAGCGCTGAGCAGCGTCATCGACGTAGACTCGCGTGAACCCAAGATCAACTGTCTCGCCCGACTGAATACCAGGCCAGGCGGTGGCCAGCTGGGCACCAGTGTAGCTGCCTACAGCTACTTCAGCCTTTGTGCCGGTATACTTGCGAGAGACAAAGTCAGGGCCAAGGATCATGGCGCGCATGACTGCGGTCGTCTTGGTCGTGATGCCAAGGAACTGCTCAATGAGGGCTGTTTCGGTCTGTGCCATATGTCTGCCTGTGGTACTGTTTTATGGTATGGTGGACAAGATGCTACTACGGGTTCTGGCCGGACAAGCTCAGCCCAAACCTTGCAGCAGGCACTGATACCTGTGTAGTCTGCCAGCCGTACTCGAACGCATAGTTCATCTGAACTTGAACTCCGACCTTGTTACCGAGCGCATCAAGTAACGTAAGCTCTGAAATACCAGTTACTTGGAAGTCCATGAACGGCAGGTTGCTGCGCATGATAGGGCTTGCCCATGAAATCGTGTCAAACACTTCCATGGCAAGCAGCTCTGCTTGAGCATCAGACTCCGAAGCGCAGGCCACGTAGTGTGTTCCCTGGACAAGCCGGTAGAACCTGGCCTCTCCGCGATCCTCGCCTGCAGTGTCTACGCGGGAGTGGTCGCCTATAACCTGACGGCTCGATTGGATGCTGCCTCGCTTAACAATGAGGGCCGGCAACTGGTTGGCTTCATCTTGGTTATAGCGCGTAGCTGGCGATATCTTGATTTTAGACGCGTTACGATCTGACGACCATAGGTAGGTCTTCAGGTCTTCACGGTTGATATAGTCAGCGTTGCTGAAGTGAAGCTGCAGCATCCGTAGTATGATGCCGGTGACGTTCTGCGGGTTAATGCCGTTGGGGCACAACGTATAGGCGTTCAGGAAGTCGAATTCGCCTAGCGTACCTGGCAGAGCTGTGGAGTCCGACCCAACGTCAAACGTGACCTGCGTAGACGAGTCGCCGTAGGTTGGCACTCTGAACTTTGGGGTCTCGTTACCGTCTGAGCGTTTCGGCATTGTGTCTGCGCAGACAAATTATGGGGTGGGTACGAGGTAGGCTGCACTAGACTCGGGCAGCTCTTCAAGCATGAGATTCAACACGAGGTCTACGCCACGATGGCGGGCGATGGCAGCTATGGATGGCTGCACGCGGTATCGTAGGTTCGTGAGCGAGTGTACCCATACGTCATTAGCATCTACAGGTGGGTAGGCTAGCGTGCGTACAGTCTCTACGGTCTCGGCTATTACACCCTGTTCTGGTGTAAGCCGCTGCATGCGCTGAGTTGCATTCATGGTAACCCAATATTCAACTGGGTCGTAATAGCCGCCTATGTACGCTGTACCGTAGCAGGTCGGGCAGCGCGGGTTCTGTACCTGCTTGGTGACGTTATCCAGGCAGTCTGGGCACTGGTCGCCCCAGGTCTTGCGCTTGAGTAGCCAGCCTTTGACCCCGGTCTTCTTTCGAAGAAGCAGGGTCTCTTTTCTGATAATCTCACGTGCCAGCAGCCAGTCGTGATGCTCCCAGTACATGGACGTTGTGGCTGCCTGGCTCCAGAACTCAGCGCCCTTGCCATCAATCAGTTTTACAATGTAGTAGAGTGCCTTTCCCATCTGCGGAAAGTTAGGAGCCATGTCATACAGGAACGGCTGGTCTATGACCTCAGCCACCTTGGTGCGCTTCGTATCGTTTGTGGATAGGCCTCTGTACAGCTCGAACTTATACGGGCCGGGGTTAATGAACTCTTTGTTGAGAGCCCACGTCACCATGACTCGGTTCTGCGACGCTACGTTGTAGTGCGTATCAACGTTTAGCCGTGAGAATGGCCCGGTCATAGACTAGAAGGTTGCCCAGATAGCGTCCATGTTCAAGCGAAGCTTCTCGCGCATCATCCACTGCCTGTACTCTGCTAGTTTAGCGTCAGCAATGGCCTGATATTCCTGCGACTTGTTCTGGTCGTCAATGGATACGCCACCAGCGCTGTAAGCCAGCCGATCTCTACGATAACGGGCTGCTGCAGAGTCTAGGAGGAATCCGATCGTACCAACCGTCCAGTGGTACCGATACGGGAAGTCCATTGCTGTGTAGTTCTGGATCTGAGGGGCTGTCTCGTTCCAGAGGTCGATAGCCCGACGCATAGCATGCACGATATG
>JFJP01027058.1_pt1 | contig 34232 bp, 37 predicted proteins | sample 431651 | NCBI WGS metagenome assembly JFJP01 (sample SAMN02602958, study PRJNA72255) | Microbial mat metagenome, whole genome shotgun sequencing project. | biome: fresh water; feature: sink hole; material: water; isolation source: purple microbial (photo- and chemosynthetic) mats found in... | reverse complement strand
GTTCGAGCATAAAACCTTCATTTTCTCTATAGGCTCGATGTATTTTTGTAGGAGAAGGACAAATAATATCATATTTGGGAATTCTAAAATCAGTATTATTTGGAGCCTTTGGAATCATAATTTTTTTATTTTTAGGTTTTTTGTTATCTATTTCATTTTTCTTTTCTTCTTCATTTACTTTTTTTCCATTTTTTCCATTTTTTTCATTTTTTTCATTCTCATTTTTTTGTTCATTTGATTCTTTACCTTCAACCATCTCTTTAGCTTTTGAAGCCACAAATGCAGGATCAGGGAAACATCCTTTTGCGATTTTAGAGAAAATTATTTTATCCTTGAAAGTGATTTCAAAGGCTCCGATTCTGGGTTTTGAAATATTTTGGTTTTTAAAAACCTTAAAATTAGAACCCAATTCTTTGGTGATGGCTTTTGAAACATTTTCATAAATCGAATTATATTTTTTCTCATCATGACGAGTGCACCATCGATGCAACCTGCAATTTTGGCAAACTTCAATTTGAATAACATGAGAATCATCAGTTTCTGATTTGTTCATTTTTTTTTTTTTGAAATGATAAGTTGTATTTATTTTATTTCTTTTGTTTAGGTATTAAAAAATTTAAAATACAAAAGAAAAAAAATATATATATATAAGCAAAAGAAAAAAATCTTTAAAAAAAAAAATAATTAAAAATTTCATTTTTAAAAGAAACACAATCTTATGCCTCCAAAATGTTCTGCCACGAGCAAAAAAGTTGAGAAAAAGATCAAAGAAAAAATTATTCAGGATAAGACTTTCGGATTAAAAAATAAAAACAAATCGAACACTGTGAAAAAGTTTCTCCTTCAAATAATTTAGTTTTTATATTTTTCTTTTTAGATTTTGCAAAGGGGTTGAAACTCAAGTCAAATTAGGCAATAAAAGCTCTCAAATCGAAGAAAATGCCGAATATGAAGCGAAAAAAGCACAGAAAAAAATCGAGGAAGAACAGGCTTTATTAGCTTCTCTTTATAAAACAGTTGATTCAGTGAAAATGAATGCTTTAGATGGAGAAAAAGACCCTAAAACGGTTTTGTGTGCCTATTTTAAGCAAGGTCTTTGTCAAAAGGGAAAAAAATGCAAATATTCGCATGATTTGGAAATCGAGAAGAACTCAGAAGAAATAGATGTTTACACTGACCAAAGAATGCAATTATTTGATCAAAATATTGATGAAGATATGGAGAAATGGGATGTGAAAAAGCTTAGTGAAGTTGTGAAAGCTCAAGAAGGCAAATACAAAAATCAGAAACCCACAGAAATTATTTGCAAATATTTCCTAGACTCTGTGGAAAATCGAAAATATGGTTGGAAATGGGTTTGCCCTAATGGAATGAGTTGCATCTATAGGTTTTTTTAGTTTTAATTTTCTTTAAATTGACTAATTTTTTGTGCAAAGACATTGTTTACCACCAAATTATGTCTTAAAAAGAGATCTACCATCTTTAAAAAATGATGATGATACAATTTTAGAAGAAGTTTTAGAAGAGGAAAGAAGCAAAATAACTTCGGAAAAAGCAACTCATATCACAAAAGAGCTCTTTTTAGCATGGAAGGAAAATAAAAAAAAGAAAAGAGAGGAGGAATTGGAGAAGAAACGAAAGGAAGAAGCTAAAAAAACTGGAACAAAAGGCACACATATTTTGAGTGGAAAAGCTTTATTTAAATATGATCCAACGTAATTTTTATGAATTCCTTTAATTTCTTTTGTTAATTTCTTTTATTTAATCCATTTTAATTTTAATGTTAGATTGTTTCAAGTTGATGATGATGAAGCTGCGGAGTTGAATGACTATGAGAATAGAAGCGAAGAAGAAGATGAGGAGGAGGAAAAACTTGAAGAGATTGGTGAAAATGATGAAGACAATGATGAAGAAGATGAGGAGGAAGAAGAAGAACAGGAAGAGGAAGAGAAGAAAGAGGAAGAAGAAATAAAGGAAAATGAAATCAAAGCTGAAAAAATTGGCGAGCAAGAATTAAGAGAAAATTGGGAAGATCTCAATCAAATTAAAGGTGAAGAGGAAAAAAGAAAGAAAAAAAAAGTAAATTTTCATTTTTACAATTATTTTTTTATTTTATAAATAAAGAAAACAAAAAAGCATGAAAAACTAGAAAGCAATTTAATTAAAGATGAAAAAAATGAAGTCAACATCAATAAAAATGTTTTTTTGAATGAAGAGGTAAAAAATCAATGAATTATCTTTTTTTATCTTTTTCTAATATTTTTGGTTTATTTTTGAAACAGGATGCTAATTAAATAGAGGAAATGGTGGAATCATAAAAGGATTGAAATATTAAAAATAAAATAATTGAATAAAATACAAAATTTATATATATTTTTTGAATCCTTTAAAATCTAAAATCTCCCTTTTTACTTTTAAATTCTTTTTAGGGGAATTTTTTTCAATGAAAAATCAAAAAATGAAACAAAAAAAAATAATCAAAAAAATTAATGAGAAGGGAATTATTAATAAGGAAGTTTTTTTAATAAATTTTAGAAAAAAAATATTTAAACAATTAAAAAAATATAATTTATATAGGAATCCCAGGAATCAGAAAATTTTTTGTTTATTTAAAAAATTAGCTTTTGCAAAATGAAAATGTTGTAAATCAAATTAATAAATAATTTTTTAAGTTTTGTTGTTAATTAATTTATGAAACTGATCTCGGAATTTCATTTCTCTATTGCACATGTAATTCACAGAATAATTTACTTTTTCGTTTCCTGATGCATATTCAACTTTTTCGTTCCTACTTCCAGAAATTCCAAACAAAACTTTTTTAAAAATTGCTGCCAATTCTCCAATCTGTTCATCTCCCTAAAAATAAAAAAATCCTAATTTTTTATGTTTTTTATTATTTTTAAACTGGCAAAATATCCATTTTTTTCTTCAGCTCTTCTGCAGAAGTTGTTTTATCCTCTATTTTATTTATAGTTTGTGCCACTTTGGTGAGCCTTAATAAAGGCCTTACAATTCGATAAGAAACGTAAATATTTGTGAAGATAGCTATAAAAAGAACTCCAAAGATTGTGGCTCCCAAAGCATATAAAATAATCAAGAAATCTGCATCCCTTTCTTCGTTAAGTTGAATCAAAAATTTCTCGGTTTCTTCTATTTTTGAGGCCAAAATTATATAAAAAACAATCTTTTTGAACAAATTTATTTAAAAAAAATGACATCAAACTTTTTAAAAAAATAAAAAATACAGTGTTATTATTTGTTATGATTGTGCTAACCGTCGCAACATATTTTACATTTTTATTATTGGAAATCCTTATCGGCTCACCAGACTCAAAAGATTTTGGATCTTGTATTTTATTCCAAAAATCCTGAGTGAAATTGGTTATAGATGAGTTAAAAATATAGTAAGTTTCATTGGTAGAATAACCGAATGGATGGTTAACCACGACTCCAGTTGTTGACAAAACAAATAAATTTGAATTGAGTAATTTCATCTAGAATAAGAAAAAAATAGAGAACACATCTGTTATTCAAAATAAAATAAAATTACTTCATCAAAATAATTTTGGAATTTTTCTAAAGAAAAGTCAATACCAATAACTCCATACAATTTTCCATTTGAATCTAAAAGAGGCTTCGAAAATGTGGATATTCTTAAATTCGCTTCAAATTTTTTTTTAATTCTTTAATAGTTTTCCTTATTGGTTTTTCTTTACTATCTTGATCAATGTAATCGGGAGTTATTGAAATTTTATTATTAAATTGATTTTCTCTTGATAAATTATACCACAATCTATCTGATCGAAGATAAAAAATAATAGATTATCTTTTTGATTTTTTCAAACTTTGGGGGTCAAAATCAGCCCATTTTTGAGCTTCTACTTGATCTGCATATTTTTATATAAATTTTAGCAATTTTTTAAGTTTAATTTTTTTTACGTCCAGGATAAAAAACGAATAAATTATCAGTTATAAAAGCAATATAGACTGCCATATTATTATTCAATTGATGGAATTTCCAAAAAAACATTTCTTTCAAAAAATAATTTAAAAGTGTTGAAGCATTCAAATAGCGCTAATAAAATACAATATTTTATTTACTAAATATTATTTTTTTTACTTCTCCCTCTTTAGAATAATAAGACAAATTATCTGTGGAGAAAGAAGCATATCCCCAATATTTTAATGTAAAATCGTCTTTTTCAATATCCTGAGGAGGCAATTTTTCAATCATTGAATAAAAAGTATTATTTATTTTGATGGGGTAGACACCACCCATCAAATCATAATTGAAACTAGTTGAATCTAAAATTTATTTTATTATTTCGCTTTGAATATATTTTGCAAACTCCTATCTAAATATCCATTTAATATTTCGTTGATAAAGTTCAAAGAATCATTCATTGTTTCTTCTATATTTCCAAAGATTTTAGAAAATGATTTTCTAAAAACTATGTAATGTAAAAAAAAACAAGAAATTAAAAATATTTGTTATAGGATAACTTTTTAGATCTTCATTTGATTGACTCTCAATATTATTTTGAATTTGCTGCTGAATGTTAATTCTTGTAAAATAAATATTCCCCTTTTTAAAACAAAATCAAAACAATATTTGATAAAGAAATTTAAGAAAACTCCTATAAAAGCCATAACAATGCTTAAAACAATGAGGAAGACAACTGAAGTTGTAACAAATATTTGTTTTTTTATCCTCCATTTTCGATTGATTTTTATACAGCATACTCGTTGCAATAATCGCTCTTTCTTCAGAGGCTTTTTCTCATTGAGAGTTAAGCTTGTTTTTTGTTTATTTATATTGTCTTTTATGTGCGACAATTCCAAGATTAACGATCTTTTTGAGGCTTGATCCCCTATCACACTCATTTCTTCTTCTAAATTCATTTTTTTTTAAAATTTCAATTATAGAAAATAAAAGTTTTGTTTTTATTTTTTTCGCATTTGTTTTTTACCTCATTCCAATATAAATATTATTTTTAGATGAAAAAATGAAATTTTATTTGAAAGTAAAAAAAAAAAAAATAATTTTTTTTTAATTTATATTTTAAACAAAAATTTTTTTTCGTTTGTTTGTTAAATTTTTTTTCGTTTGTTTGTTTGTTTTGTTATAATTTATCTAAAGCTTGTTCTAAATCCTCTATCAAATCCTCTGCATTTTCTATTCCAACGCTTAATCTAACAAGATTGTCATTAATTCCCAAATGTTCTTTGATTTCAAATTCTAAATCTGGATGAGTCATAATATCAGGTACTGTTATTAGGCTTTCAACTCCTCCCAAACTAGCTGCACAAGTAAAGACCTTTACATTCTGACACAGTTTCTTGACATCTTCTTTATTTCCTTTCAAATAAAATCCCAACATACCTCCAAAACCTTTCATTTGCACTTTAGCTAATTCATGTCCTGGATGAGATTCTAATCCAGGATATAAAACTTTAATAATTTTGGGATGTTTTTCTAAATATTTTGCAATTATATATGTATTTTTACAATGTTCCACCATTCTTACTTTCAGAGTCTTCAAACCTCTCAAACATAAATAACAATCAAAAGCACCAGGAACATAACCATAATAGGTTCGAACATAAAGCATTTTTCCTAGTAAATCTGATCTATTGCAAGAGACCGACCCCATAATGACATCATGATGTCCTGCAATAAATTTTGTGCAAGAATTCAAACAAATATCAGCTCCTAACTTCAAAGGACTTTGCAAATAAGGACTTGCAAACGTGTTATCAACAACGACTAATATATCCTTATTGGCTATTTCGCTGACCTTTTGGATATTAATGATCTTTAAAGTTGGATTCGTCGGACTTTCTAAGAAAATCATCTTAGTATTAGAACGAATTCTATTCTGTAAAGCTTTCAAATCAGTCATATCAGCGAATTCTATGTTTACATCTTCTCTCAGTTTAACGACTTCTCTTCCATAAACATCATCACAATAGAGAACATGATCTCCAGCCTTCAACAATGAAAGCACACAATTTATGGCAGAGCATCCGCTGCTGAAAACCAAACAATGATTCGCATATTCTAATTCTTTTATGCAAGCTTCAACTGTTTCTCTTGTTGGATTGACACTTCTGGAATAATCATAGCCGTTTTTCAAATTCCCAGGAGCGTTTTGAGCATACGTTGTTGTTAAATAGATTGGAGGAACTAAAGAACCTGTTAAATTATCCTGGGAATTGCCTGAATGAATTGCTTTTGTGGAGAATTTCTCATGTGGAAGCAAATGAATTGTTTCCAAGGAAGAGGATATTAAAGTAGAAATTGAGTCATTGCTCTCTTTGGTTGCTGCATCTATGGAAGTAGGGCTTAAAATTTCTTTGTATTTATTGGAAGTTTTTTGAATGGCTTTTAAAAATTTCTTTTGTGTTTTTTTGTTTGGCATTAGAAAAAGAATCTTAATTTAAAAAAATTTGATTCTTAAAAAAAAGACGTAAATTTAAATTTAATTTAGTCGTTTTTACAATTCAAAAATTATTAAAAAAAAAATTTAAAAAGTTTTAAAAATTTTTTATTTAAAAATAAAAATTAAAAATTTAAAAATTAAGCTCCAAAAATATATAAACAATTTAGACATGCCAAAGCGAAACAGTTTTTTTTTGGATGGAATTCACATTGCAAAATCTTATTATTAAAATTAATCTTTGGGTTTTTCACATTGTCATTTCCATTTCCTGTAGCATCTTCTCCAATCAGAAGCTTTTGTACATTAATTTCATCGTTATTAAGAATGTTAATTTGATGATTTTCGGCCGTTTTCAAATTTAACACATGAAAACTATCATTATACATTCCACTTACCGCCATTTCCCAATTTTTGTTGACAGAAACTTTAAATTTATCGAAAATTCCATCATTTTCATACAGTTTGCATAAATGATTTTTTATTTCATTTTGTAGAGGGATCGTTAAAAGGGGTTCTTTTGTGTTTCTTACATCCCAAATCTTTAAATTAAGATAATCCCTCCCGATTATATGATTTTCATCAGGGTTGAACTCGCAGCTTGAAATAGAGGCTAAAATATCTGTAAAAAAGGCTGTTTCTTTATTTTTTATTTTTTTGCTTTTGAATTGAGTGCATTTTCTATCACAAACACCTGCTATTCTCATATCCCCTAAATTGATAGCCCCAGTGCTCGTTCCAAATAAGAACAAATTATCATTCTTTTTGCTCAAAGATGAACAAGTTATTACTTCTGACAGATCAACCATATCAAAAGGAGTCTTATTAATAATATTATAAGGCGTATTTGGGTTTGTTAAACTCCATAAATATATCTTTAAATCATCTGAAGTCAACATAAATTCATCATTTTGTGTCAAGGAAATTGAATTAATTGCGTATTTGTGTAATTTAAAGAATTCTTGTTTGAGAGAAGGCTTAAATAACTGTTCAGACTCTGAACCTATTGAGGATTTTTCCATACCTTTTACAGAAGTGTCTATATTATTTCTAATTGAACTCTCCATAAAATTGTTTTTATAAGAAGCGTCCATCCAAACTTTTGAAGAAGTTTTTGTAACGCCTCTTATTGAATTTAGCACTAAACTGGCCTTTTTGCTAATTTTAGAAGAAATTTTCCAAAGTTTTATTGTTTTGCTATTGGCAGAAATGACATTAAGCTGTGGACCATTATTATGCATCCATTTGATAAAGTTTATTTTTTGATCAATTTCTTCACTTTTCATATAGTCGAATTCTTGAAGGTGTGATTGGAAATCGAACAAATATTCGAATTCTACTGGGTTGAAAGAGCCTTTTGAGGAGAAGTCCTTTGAGGAAATCCTTTTATATTTAAGATTATGTGACTTTTCTAAGATAACACTGTCTTCCTCAAAGTTTTCCAACAGGTTATTTGATACATATTTGAAGAAAACTAAACGACCTGATCTATCACCGACTGACAAATAATCTCCTGTTCTATCAAAGGAGAGCGTTGTGATGTAATCTTCATCTTCAGGGGAACATATTTCACGACGATCGCCGAAACTCTGTAAAAGACGAAGTTTGGATGGATCAAAGGTTTTGTTGAATTTTCTATGAATAGGAGATATTGAGAGAGGGATGAAATCAAATAGGTTGTGTTTAGGGGATAAAGATGATTTCATCATTTTATTTCTTGTTATAAAAAATGAAAAAATATTAAAAATCTTTTAATTGAGAAGGATTGCTGAGAAAAAAACGAAAATATATATATTTTTTATGTTTTTGAATTTATTTATTTTTTTAATCTCGAAAAGAACCAGAAGGAAATGAACAAAGAACTTTCTCTAAAGGATTTCCTTCTCAAACTTCATCATTATTTCCCAAAATCAACAGTAAGTATTAAATCAACAGGAAATAGACTCATGGGGATTGGTTTTGATTTTACAAAACTGGAAACACTTCAAAATATTAATTCTGAAGCTTTTTTGTTCTTTTTTAATGGTTTAAAACAAAATTTCGATGATTTATATGAGTTAAAAATTTTATTCAGTTCGCAAGGGTTTTGTGAAAATATTTTCGAGATATTTGATTTGAGTTTCCACAAACTACATTTTTTGAGGAAGTTAAATTTGAAATTTTGGTTCAAATTTGGTTTTTTAACAAAGGATTCGATACAAATTTTCTGTTCAGGTTTAAGAAATTTAAAGAGTTTAAAAGAAATTAACTTGGATTTTTCAGGAATGAATTTCTACTATGAGAATCTTGCTTTAATTGGAAAAGAACTCAATTTATTGCCAGATTTAACAGAAATAGGTTTTATTCTTAATAAAACGAACACTACAATTGAAATGCTTTGTTGCATGAATTCTAAGCTTTTAGCGAAAAAAAAAATGTTAAATTTTTTTTCTCTTGGATTTAATAATAATAATTTAAGAGAAACTGGATTGAAAAAATTGCTCAAAAACATTAAAATTTCATTTCCAGAGTTAAAAGTACTATGTCTTGATTTCAGTTTTAACAATTTAAGAAAGGAATCCTTTATATATTGTCTTCGAAAATGTTTGAAGAAGAAATGGTGTGAGAAATTAGAGAATTTGTCTTTGAATTTTATGAATAATGAGATTAAAAGCAAGAACTATTTGACCATTGAAACTTCCCAAGAAATTTTTAAACAAGAAATCGATAAAATTACAATAGAAAAGTATTTCAAGGCATTAAAATGCGTGAAGGTTGATTTAAAGAACAATGGATTTTTTATAGAAGATTATTTGCAATTTACAAATTTCTTCCAATATTTAACAAAAACTGAAAGATTGAAATTGGATTTTAGTCAAAATAATCGAATTTATGATGGAATTTTATTGGTTAAACTCTTGGAAAAGATGTTTACGATCAATAATACATTGAAGGAATTAAGTATAAAATTTGAAAAGCTTGATCTTTATGAAATTGGAGATTATAACTCTTTACCCCGTTTTGAAAATTTAAAAAGTTTTACTTTTCAAACAAAAAATGTGACTTTTGGCAAAAAAAAATTGGGAATAACGATAAACAGCTTATGCTTTATACTTAAAAAAATGCCTTACATAAAGTGTTTAAATATTATGATTCCTTTTTATGAATACAATCATAATTTTTTTGATAATTTTTTGAATGTTTTACCTCAGTTTGATAGATTAAAATATTTATCTTTGGAGTTAAATTATATTTATTTATTCAAATCTCAATGTGAAATGCTTGTAACTGCCTTAAAAACCATGAAGAATCTAAAACATTTGGAATTAATTGTGAGATTGAAATGTGATTTTATTAAAGAATATGAGAATTTGGAAGAGGGAGATTTTGAAAATGTTATTTTCATATATGAAAATTTACCTTCAATCGTAATTTCTTTACAAAATTTATTGTTTTTGAGAATTAATTGTTTGGTTAATAACGAAGAAAAGCTGAATGTTTTGGATTTGATGCAAGCGAAGGAAATTTATCTGAGATGCTTGCAAAATAAAAAAAGCTTTACTCTGATTGATATGGGAAATTTGGAATTGACGAGAATCATTAAAAAGAAAATTGAGAGATTTTTTTTAATTTGCAAAAACTTGGAAAACAAAATAAAAAATGTTTTTAAAAGAAAGTTGATCAGAAATGAAATTTTAGAATTTTTTTTATAATTTTAATTTTATTATTAAAAAAATTTCTGAAGTTTATTTTTGTTTTATAATTGAATGAATTAATAAATTTCTTAATTTTTTTTACATTATTGTATTTTCTAAGAAAAAAAGAAAAAAAATTAGATTTTAAGGTTTTTATTAAATAGAAATTTAAAAATTTCCAGAAAAAAAAAGCTGAATTTATCTCTGCAGAACTTGAAAAATATGCTTAATGACGATTGTTACCCTCAAGAAATCTTTTCCAACCAAAATGATATCAAGAAATTTATTTGTCCAATAGATTACGGTGTTTTTCATGATCCAGTCCTCGATTCCTGCGGTCATTCTTTTGGTAAGTTTTGCATTAGCCAATGGATAAAAAAAAAAAACACATGTCCTCTGACAAACAATGACTATCCTCCAAATCCTGTATTTCCTGAAAATTTTACAATAAAGGAATTTTTGAATGAATTACAAGTGAAATGCACAAATCATACACAATTGTGCTCTTGGAAAGGGATATTGCAAAATTTAGAAGGCCATTTGAAAAAAGAATGCGGTTTTGTGATAATTTCATGTGAGAATGACAAATGTGACAAAAAATTCATGAGGAAGAATTTGAATGACCATTTGAAAAATGAATGTTTATTTGCAGAAATTGATTGTGTTTTTAAATCAAAGGGTTGTGAAAAAAGGATGCAAAGACGTGAATGGATAAAACATTTGGGAGAGGTTCATCATCAACAATTGAAAGAAATAATTGAAAATTCTGACAAGAATGAAGTTGAACTGAATCAATTTAAAAAGGTAATTATTGATCAGAATATTGAACTTGATGAATTGCGCACTCACGTGTCAAAAAATCAGTTTACTAAAATAATGGATGAAAATGTTTCCTTAAAGAAAGAAATTATAGATCTCGAATCTAAAATCAAGGAAATCTGTTTACAATTATTGAAAAAAGAAAAAGAAGTGAAATTAATGGAAAGCCGAATTTTGGCTATCGAAGCAAATAATAATCTAATCAGCAGTGATAGTAAAAATAGCAATCAATTTTCTCCTCCATTAAATGTTACTCCCCAAAATAACAACACCACTGGAATAAGACCCTTTATAAAATCAAATACAATCTCTGAAGACTTCTCCTCTTCAAAGAAACAACACACAGAATTCAATCAAACCCTCTATAATTATCCACAAATGATGTACAATCCAATTACAGGTCAAAATCCAAGCCAAATCAGCCATTTCAATTCAGTGTCCAACCAGCCAGAACAAACGCCACAATATGTAGACCCTTCAATTTATGATATTTCAGCTCATGAGAATTCTATCAACTATCTCCTCATTTTCAATATATCAGATGCTAAAAAATGCTTAGCTTCATGTTCTCTCGACAATCAAATCAAAATATGGGACCTCGCAAATTATCAACTAATAAAAACCCTACAAGGCCATGTGGGCTCTGTGACATGTCTCCTATATATGAAGGAGCTTTATACCCTGGTCTCTTCAAGTTATGATAATACAATGAGATTGTGGAATGTTCACACTTGGGAATGCATAAAAATTTTAGATGGAAAAGCCAAAATTCGTTCACTTTTAAATTATGCTACTCCATCAAAATTTCTTAGTGGTGGAGATGATAAAAAGGTTAAGCTTTGGAATATAGATATAGGAAATTACAGTTATGAGAATCTAGCAAATTTAGATGCAGAAGTTTCGGCTTTAGAAATCGTTGAGTTCGATAAGATTTATGAAGTTTTAGCAGGAGATTCCAAAGGTTTTGTTTATTTAATCAATGATGATATAAAAGGGTCTTATTTTAAAAGTTTTATGTCAAAAGTTGTTAAATCTGGTAAATGTCATGATAGTAAAATACTTTGTTTGAAATATGTGATGGAAAATAAGTCATTTATTTCTTGTGGTTTAGGTGATGGGAGATTAAAAATTAGAGAAAAAAATAGCTTTCAATTAATTACTGAATTACCAATATGTGGATCTGGAAATTGTATAAATGATATAAAATATGATGATTCGCTGAAATTGGCTATTATTGGGACGAGTGATGAAAGGATTATCACAATAAGCACTATAGATTGGAACATAAAGAAAATTTATGAGAAAGAAGGATATGGAGTGAATAATATTGTGTCAAATTTGGAATCAGGATTCATTATTTCTTCTGGAGCCTTGAGAGATAAGAAAGATGGCAAATTTAAATATATAATTAGAATAAGAAAAATTTTATAATTTTTCTTATTCTAACATTTAGTTCTTCTTTGCTTCTGTTTTTTAATTAATGAAAGAAAGGATAAAATTTTATCAATAATAAGAAAAAATAAAAAAAAGGTCATAATTATGAGAAAAAAAAATAATATTTGAGTTTCAAACGAAATTTTATAAATATTGCCTCAAAAAATGAGAAACCCTTATTTTTTTTTCTTTCTATCAAATTTAAAAAAGTCAATTTGTTTTCATTAAATTAAAAACACTCTAAATTTTTTTATTTCGAAGCCAATTATTTCAAACAAGAAAATTAATTAAGGTGTTTTTTGAAGTTAGCCTATATATTTTGATGAGTTCATTTTCAGATTTTTAAATTTTTTTTTTCATAAATTAATCAAGATGCAAGAACCCTCCTCAGCAACAAGCAAATCCTCTAAAACAACATATTCTAGCATGATCATAAGCATTAATCCTGAAGAAGAAGAAGAAGAAGAAGAGCAAGAAGATTATGAATCAAATAATATTTCTGAAGAGAATAATAGCCCAAAACGTTCACTCATTTATCAAAAAATACCAAATAAACAGCAGCAAATACAAGAGAGAACATCACAAAATCAAAAAGTAAATCGTGAAAAACAAGGGAAAACTTCTTATGAAAATAGCGATCAGATGAGATTTTGCAATGAAAGCCTAGTTCTAACAAGATGTGTCAATGAGAAAAGCAGCTATGATCTAAAAAAGCTAGATCTATCTCTATATAGGAACATTGCCTGGAAAAAAAGCAGGAATTGTTCAGAAGATATTTGTGATATTTGCAATAATTCAGAATCTCAAGAACTTGACGCTATTTATATATGTGATTTATGCCACTGCACTACCCATCAATCCTGTTATGGAAACGAGCTTCTTGATAGAAACGCAATTACTGATGCCAATGGTTTTTAAATTGGGAGGGATTTTTTAAAAATATTTTATTTTATTAAAAAATATTTTATTGATTTTAGATGATTGGCTTTGTAATAGATGCACAGAAATTATCAAGAAGAATTTACCATATGATGTTATTAAATGCTGCTTTTGTCCTGAGCTGAAGGGAAGTTTGAAATTGTGTCGAGATGAGAAGAATAATAAATTATGGGTATTCATATAAATAATATTTCTGTTTGGCTTATGTTTTTTTATAAAGATTCATTTATTGTGTGTAAATTGGATGCCAGATATATATTTTTTGAGCGAAAAGTAAGAATAATTTATTTAATTTAAACTGTTCAAAAGCAAATCTTTATTTGAAAATAAAGGAAAACTGAAGTCAAATTAAAAGATTTGAAAAAGGATAGGTTTGATCTGATTTGTTATTTGTGCGGCATCAAATATGGAGCCTGTATCCAATGCGATTTCCAAAATTGCCATATCTCCTTCCACGTTACTTGTGGGCAAAAAAATGTTTTAATTTTATATTAATAATGATTTTTTAGATTTTTTTCTTTAATTTATTTATTTAATTTTATTTTATTTTGGAAAGGGGCTTATTCCTACATATGATCAGACAAAGAAATATGAAAAAATATTGAAATCAGTGTATTTTCTCGAGATCTATTGCAGAAAGCATCAGGCAAATTACCCGAAGGAATTACAAGTTGAGATGATTCAAATCCAATCAAATTATCTCCGAGAAAAAGAGAACTTTTCCTTCCTTTATTGTCCGCCAAATAAAGCCCCTGTCAAACGCATGAAAAACTATTTGCTTTTGAGTCAAGGGATCAAAATTCAGAAAAAACTAGCGCAAAAACAAAATGAAGATTCCGAAATTATTGATTTGGTTGAAGAAGATGAAGAAAACACAGGAGAAATTGTTCACCCATTAAAAAGACAATCGATGATATTACAAGATAAAATCGAGAAAAAAATCGACAATTTAAGAAAAGAACATAATTATGAGAAAAAAAAACTTCAAGAAAGAAAAAGTACTCAAAATAAAGAAAATTTCTCTTTAAAACTTCATAAAATAGCTCAGAATTTAAAAGAAAATGAGAGTTACTCTCAAATAGAAGATAAATTTGAGAAAGAGAAGTTAAAACTGAATAGATCAGACAAAAATTTCGAAAAGAAAAATGAGAGTTTATCTCATCTTAAAGAAAAGTTTGTCGAAAAAGAAAGAATTCAAAAAGAGAAGTCAAAACCTGAAAGAAATGAAAATTATTTCGAGAAAAAACATGAGAATTTCGGTCAAAAAGAAGTAAATTTCTTCAAAGCAGATAAATTTCCCAAAGAAAAGTCAAAATCTGATAAAAACGAGAGAAATTTCGAAAAAAGAAATGAGCAACCTAAAAAAAATTTTATCGAAAAAGAAAAAATTCCCAAAGAGAAATCCAAAGCTGATAAAACTGACAAAAAAAATGAAAAATTTTATCCAAAAGAGAGCATTTTTGCCAAGGAAGACAAAGTTCCCAAAGAGAATTTCAATAAATATGCAGAGGATTCAGACAATTTATCTCTTGAAAATGCATTAGTTCTTACAAAGGCCAATAAACTTGAGCGAGAAAGCGAGAATAGATTGAACCGTGCCCAGATTCAAAAGAAAAATTACAATAAAAATAACAATGATTTCTTCAAAAAAAGTTCAGAAGAGTCAAATGATAATGAGAAAACATCACCAAAAGAAAAAAAAACAAATAAACTTGATAAGAAAATTCTTTCACAATTCAAAAGTCTTTTAAAAAATTCTAACATTGGTCAGGAAAAAGCTGACGAAATTCTCAAGTCTTTATCAATTGAAAAAAACGAAAGAAAAAGAAAAGCTTCATCTAATCCAACAAGTGAAGAAAATTTTCAAATTAATCCAAAAAAAAAGCTGAAGATTTCTAACAATTCGCCTAAAATGAACAATTCTTTATCAATAAATAAGCTTTCCTCTTCAGAATCCTCTTCAATCCAAGAATTTATTCAAAATTCAATCGAAATGATGAAGAAATCTGAGATAAAACCAAAAAGAAAAGGCTCAAAAGAAGGATTTGAAGCAAAAGAAACCAAAAAAGATTTAACTGTTATAAAGGAATCGATTGAAATAGAAAGAGAAAGCTCTTTAGATTTCAACAGTCCACCGAAGATTGATTTATTGAGGGATATAAATGAGGATTCTTCTGATAATAAAAATTTCTATCAAATTCCGAATCCAGAAAATAAACAAGAAAATTTTGTAAAGAAAAACGAGAATTCTTTGAAGACAAATGGAAATGAAATAAAGCCGGATATTTTGAAAGAGATTGATGAGAAAAAAAGCAATAAAATTACCAATATAGAAAAAAAAATTAATAAAATTGAAAATGATGAGAAAAAAACCAATCAAATTCCGAAAAACGAGGAGATTCTAATGCTCCTTCCCGTTAATAAAGTATTGATAAAGCATGCTCCTGACAAAGAAATTAGGAAAAACTGTTTAATTCAAAAAGAAAATAATGAAATTATTTCAAATAACAATGATTTACTCTCCAAAGAAAACATTAATAATTCCATGATTAACAATAATCGTTTGATTTCTCAAAAAAACAACAATAATGATGAGGAAATAACTTATTTGGAAACACACAAACCTCCAGAAAAAATCGATCATATCAGAAAATTAAAAGGTATGGTACAAACTTCTGCAATGATAAGCCTTAGAAATACAAAAGAAAGTTATTTATTGACTTGTTCACAACATATTTGGGGGAATGTTTTTTCAAATGTTTATAAAATTGAGTTCGAGACTCCGAAAGAATTGGTCACGAAAATAAGCGAGGATTTCCTTTTTTTAAAGTTTTGCAAGGAATAATTTAAAAATAATATTAAGATAAATTTTTATTTTTTTAAATTTTTTATTTTTTAAATTAGATTAAATCATTGTTTTTTAGAGAAAATTCAAATTTTGTTTTTTCTTTATTAATTTTGAGTTGTTTTATATTAAATAAAATTGGTTTATGAATTTTTCAAAAACAAAATTCATTTTTTTTGTTTAAAATTTTCATTTTTCTTTTCTTCATAAAAATTTAATTTTTTTCTTTCAATAAACATTATTATATTTTTTATAATTAAATGCATTGATGTCATATCTTTTAATAGCACGACACTCAGCTCATAATTTTTTATATTATGTGCATTTTTCTCTTATTTTGTAATTGTAAAAGTAATATTAAAAACATTTATGGTTCTTCATCGTGAACAATCTCCATAAAGTATTTTCTCATCCCTTTTTTGAATCTTTGGGCATAATCAACGGCATTTCCCTGGTCTTCCCTTTTCTTTTCAATATCCACTTTTTTCTTATTAATATTCTCATCTTCAATAATTTTATCATTCAACGCCTTAAATAAATTGATAATCCCCACTCTTATTACCCCCTTTTCATTGTTTTCAACTAAAAAAAGTGAATAATCAATCAAATTCTGACTTCGAAGAAAGTCTAAATCACTTTCAATCGCTTGATCAAATACTCTTTTATCTTCTATTTTTATAGGTAAAGGCTCTCCATTTCTTTTGATCTTATAATTATTATCTAAAAGAGCCCTATTTATTCGATCTTGAGGGATATATCTGTTAATATCTGTTCCTTTTAGATCATAAATTCTCCAATCTTGATTAATAATATCAAGTCCAGCCATGAGATTTTCCATACAAATATAATAAAAAGTCTTATTTTGTATTGAAATTTGAAATGCTCCGAATATTTTCACTAATAATGATGGCCTTTGTTCTATTTGAGTCTTTTGTAAATATGAAAAATATTCATTTGCAATTTTTAAAAATGAATCAAAATCTTTTTTTTTTAAGCTTTTGAACAAGAAAAACTCATCATATGATGTTAAAACTGGTTTATATTTAAAAGATTTTGGGTCATTGCCTTTCCATTCAAATGATTCTGCAAGAGAATTAATGAATTCCTTTAATGGGATGGAATAAGAAGAACGAAATGCTTCGAATTCTCTTGGAAAATAAATCAGAACATTGATTGAAAGGATATTTTTCATTTCTTTGGGAAAAGAAACGTTAGGCTGCGAAATGAATTCAATTTCATGATCAAATTTCGAATCATTTGTTAGTGAGAATGTGCTCAGGAAATTATCTATAAGATTTGTATGAAAATGAAATTTTGAAATCATTTTATCAGATAATTTCTCATCTTAAACCAATAAAATCTTATTTACAAAAATAATAAAAAATTAATCAGAAGAAAATACTAGAAACAAAGTGAATTTCTTTAAGATATTCTAGAGAGTTCAAAGCATGAGCTATTATACTCAGAGGCTTATATTTGTTAATTGGAATATCTTTCTGATAAAAAAAAATTTCTAGAAAAACCAAAAATATTTTTTTTACAAAAAATTGTAATTTTTGTGTTTCTTCAAATATATTCTTTGTAGGACCATCAATACTTTGTCCAGAAGTGATTTTCATGAAATCCCGAAACTCAATTTCCAAATGCTTAATTTGAAACGCTTCATCATTTCTGAATTTCTCTTTGAAATTTTCATGCGGTTCGATAAATAATTTCGAAACCAAATCCGAAACTTTCTTTTGAGGAGTAATTTCATAATCTCCACCATACAGGAATTCGATAGGCTCACATGAAAGCTTTAGATTAGCATCATATAAATGCAAATTTTTCTTGTGATCTTCTTCTTCTTCATCTTCTAGTGCTTCAAAACAAGCAGTTTCTCGCAAATATTTTAGTAAATATTCTGGAAAAAAATCCTTTTTTTTCTTTTGTAATAGCATTTTTATCAGATTTCCATGGGTTTTTTCTTCTATTATGAGATTTTCTAGCTCATCTTCTTTTTTAAAACTAAAGACTGATGATAGTTTCATATATTTTTCAAGAAAATTACTCTTTTTATTGACTCTAATTAGAGATAGAAATATATCGAAAAGTCCAATAATCTCTCTGCAAATCATTATTCTAATCTCCTCAATCTGGCATTGAAATTCATAATTCCTTTGAAAAATTTCTTTTAAATTCTTTTCACAAGCCTTTATTTCTTTTAATAAATTCTCTATATAGTCCACATGTCCAAACTTCACAATTTCTTCATCTTTTCGAAAATAATCAACCAAAACTCCGAATCTTTCTAAACTTTTACACATAATTTCTTCATATTCTTTTTTCTTGCTTTCCACTAAATGAACTTCTATTCCTTTTATAGTTATTTTGTACTCATTAAACATCATATTGTGATCTATTTTATAGAATTTTGAATAGTTCACATAGAATTTGACCATAGTTTCTTCATATTGAAATACCCTCACCTTCAAAATATGCACACAACTAAATTCTTCAGTCTGTTTTTCCTGTAATTTTATGAGATTCTCAAATGAAAAATACCCTTGGAACATTTTTGTTAATAAAGAAGCCAAAGAATATTCTAAATACTCATGATCCAAAACTTTTTCTTCCGTCAGTTTCTCAGAACAAAAAGCACATTCTAAATAACTTCGGATAATAGCATTTCTTTTAAAGTTTTGTGATTTCGGTCTGTGGTTTGCTGGAGAAGTTGAATCTTTTCTAAAGCCAGAAGTTCTTGTTTTGTGGATTGAATCGATATTTTTCTCAAAATTTTTTTCACTTGATTTCAATGCTAATAAAGAAATTTCTTTCGTAGAATGATTTCTTTTAATTCTTTCAGATGGACTCGATTCAAAAGTTGGTGAGAATATGTGGGATGTAAAATTAAAAGGATTTAAGCTTCTAGAAGTTAATAATTGATTGGACTTATGATATTGACTATTATTTATAGTGAAACTTTCATCAAATCTGATAGATTGTTTTGTTGGGGTTGTTTTCTTAATTCTATGGAATTCTGTAGTAATTTTAATGTAGTTTTCTCCAAGATAATAGAACACAACATGTTGATGACGAGGTCTATTGCAATTCATACATTTGGAATAAATGTTATTGGCTTTAAGGATTATATATGCTCCCAATGAAATATCATCTTTGGAATAAAATTCAATGTTTTTTAACGAAGGATAACCACAAACTTCAGCGAAATAATCCAATTTAAAGGATTTTAATATTGAATTTTCTGATTCGATGTCTAAAGAAAGTTTAACATCTTCTATCAAAAATGGGTTTTTCAAGAAATCTGGGATATTTTTTATATCTTTTTGGATGAAATTGAGTTTTGTGTAAAAAATTGAATTTTTTTTCGTCATTTTTTCAAAAGAAACGTTCTCTGGAAGTTGCTTTGCTAGATTTCCTTGTGTAAAATAAATAGATTTTATTTCTTTTTCAAACTCTTGATCTTCAGTTATAACATTATTTTCTAAAAGCCAATTTCTTCCAATTTTAAACAAAGTTCTTAAACATTTCTTCAATGATTTTAATTGCTCAATGTCTGGTCCACTAATAGTGATCGTTATTCCATATAGAGGGTTGCAACCTTCTATGTATAGAAAATCCTTTGAAGAGTCAGAATCAAATTCGTTGGCTTTATTTTCAATAAGTGGAATCTTTTTTAAATAGAGAACTGAACATTTGCCTATATAATCATCTTCTTTCAATTTATCAAGCTTTGTAATGTCTTTTACAATCTTGCAACGAGTTAAACGAGCTATTTTCGACATCAAACTGAGTTTTACCTTAATAAAAACCATGATATTTTTATTTTTTAGAAATTCAGCAACATAACGATTGATATTTTTCTCAATAAAAATCACATTTGGCTTCAGTTTTGCAATATTTATCACAATTTTTTTAAAATAGTTTTTTTCCTGGCTAATAAAACGCTCAAACGATCCAAAATTGTTATTAGGTTGCAGGAAATCTACATCTATTGAACAACAAAAGAGCAAAATCCTCGCATTTTCTACATTTGATTTAATTTTTCTATCCAATAGACTTTTCTTGCAAACAATTCCACGAATGTATTTTGTTTCAGAAATATCATGATATAAAATCTTTTTTATTTTAATATAATGGTTAATATCCATATAATCACCCCAAAAGACACTATTAGGCCTGACTTCATTCAAAGCTACTTTGATGAAATTTAATATGATTGGGTAATATGTTTCAAAAAGATTAAATTGCTTAAAAAAAGAGGATATAAGCTGTTCGAGTTTCGAATCAAGATTTTTATGAAAAATAGTCGCTTTTGAATTATTAATAAAATCAATTTCTTCATTTATTTCTGAGTATTTTCCTATTTCTTCAAAGGTATTATTAAAATCTTGGTCTTTCACGAAATTTTGTTTGACCTCCTTGGTGAGAAATTTACGGAAATCATTGAATTTTTCATTACAGGTACTACATAAACGGATTTTGGCCTCAAGTACATTCGTATTCAAAGAGGAAGTGTCAAAGAAACAATTGGAACATCTATTTATTTATAAAGAAATTCAAAAAAAGTTTATATTTTTTTATTTGCAAAAGACTTTGAACAGAAAATATTGCCACATTTTCTACAATGATGTTTTCTTCGGAAAAACCAGAAAAAAAGATTATTGCAATTGAAACAACGAGTGGATTGTTCATCAGATTTCCAAGAAGAACGTGGAAGGAAAAGCTGAATTAATTGATCCTCTGAAACTAAATGGAACGAATCGTCTCGTGCTAAAATGAAAGGATTTGACATTTTAAATGAATTAATTAAATTTTCAAAAATTATTTGTTGATTTTTTTTTAATAATTTCAGAAACTTTGAATTCTTAGAGAGAGCAATTTCTATTTTTTTAATAAATCTTTAATTAAACAAAACGTCTCAATTACGAAATAAATTTTATTAAAAAAAATATTTTATTTATTTTATTAGCTTTCTTTTTCTGTTATCTAAAATAAAAAATCAATGAAATTAATGAATAAAAATGGAAGAAATTAAAAAAACTTTCATAAAAACTTCCTCCAAAGTGCTATGTGTTAAACCCCAATTTGTTATCAAAGATCTTAGTTCTATATCATCATCTTCATTTGATTTATGTTCCATTATTCTAATAAATTTATTTTAAAATTTTTAAAAAATTAACAAAAGCAAAGAAATTTGAATAAATAAAAAAAAATCAAACTTGAAAAATCTATTTAATTCATCCAAATTTTTTATCCCTATTGAAACCGTCGATTCGTTATCTTCTTCCAAAATTTTGCATGAACTCAAAATTTTGATTATCAAAGTTCTCACTTTTTTGATGTTTAAATCAGAGAACAATTTTAATCTTTTGCCACAATTTTAAAATATTGTAAAAAACAAAGGCACAAATATTACTTATATCCGTCTCCGAAATTGTTCTTTAAAAAAAGTGGTGTCCCTATGCAACTGAGTTTTCCTTTTACTATAACCGCGATTCTGTCACTTAGAGCATCTGCCTCTTCCATAGCATGTGTTGTTAATATGATTACTCTATTTTTCTTGAGATTCTTCATAAAATTTTAATTTTTATAAAAAAATAAAATAGGAAAACTTGGATCAATTCCCAAACTTCTGCTCTAGTTTTTGGGTCCATTCCTGTTGTGGGCTCATCTAAAAAGATTACCCTTGGATCACCAATTGCACTGATCGCTACAGAAAGTCTTCGCTTTTGACCTCCACTCAGCGTCGAAACAAAGCATTCCTTCTTATTCAATATGTCTACTTCTCTCAGTTTTGAATCTATTTCTTGATCTATACGGCATTCTGGTATATCTACATAATAAATTGAATTTAATTAATAATTATTGAAATTATAAAACTTTTGATTTTTGAGAAAATTGCCAAATGTTCCTTGACTGTCAATTCATCCCATAAAATATCAAATTGAGGGCATACTCCCATGACACTCCTAATCTATATTTTGTAAATAACTAATAAAGTATAAAAATAATAAATATAGACATCATCCATGTCTGATCCAATATTATAATTCAGAATCTCAGCAGTGCCAGCAGTTGGCTCTAAAATTCCAGTCAAAACTCCTATCATTGTTGATTTTCCTGCTCCATTATGTCCTAAAACTCCTAATAATTCTCCTTCATCAACTTCTAAATATAGTTCTTTTAAAGCTTCCTTGTCTTCAGAAGATTTGATTCCAAAAGGATAATAACTATAGGTTTTGCACAATCGTGAAATCCTTAAGCCTTTCACTTCTATTTGTTTCATAGCATTTTCAAGAACTCTTTCTTTCTCTAATGACACAGTTTGATCAGGTTGGCTTTCATTTTCATTCTTTAAATTGGATCCTATTGCTTCAGACGAATTTCTTCTCCTTATTTTCTTTTTTAAACATTTCCAATAATTGTTGGTCAATAAAAAGAAAGGTGAACTTTTTTTTTTTTTTTTTGTCAAACTTTTTTTATTAAGAAAAAAATTACTCTGCATTGCCTCGATTGTTGGGGAAAACATGATCGCAATACCATGTTAAAATCGCATATAGTAAAAAAGTTCCAAATAATAGTTCAATGCTTGAAAAAGTAGATGGAACTCTATATTGAGATTTTTGAGGAAATTGAAAAGTTCCATGCAATTCTTCAAATAAATCATCCCAATTATAACCTGGACCCTTAAAAAATATTTTCGTTTAAAAGGATTTATCAAAAAAATGTTAAAAACTTCAATCCAACGTCCTTCTTGTAAAGAATAATGTTTGCAACTTTTTAAAGCAATATCACCATAGATTTTGGAAAAATGATAAGCTGGATAAAAATTAAAGAAGAATCTAATAGCCTTGCACCAATCCAAAATGTTGTCTTGGTGCAAAAAATAAACAATGAAAATATTCGAAAAGAAAAACTCCATAACGATTGCCATTAATAAAAAACTATAGGAAATCTAACAAGAGTTTCAATCTAAAAATTTTAAAAAACAAAACAATCTTACAGTATATCCAACTTTTGCATCCGGACAAATTGTTGTGATAAAAAAACCTGTCATTTGAATAGCAAGTCCAAAAGTAAATAAAACAACAAAAATCAATCTAGAAAAAAAAGAAACTAAACAATATTTAATTTATAGAGAATTTACAATAAAGGAGTTTTCAAGAAGAAATCAAAGCCAAAACAGTAGCCAGAAATCATCATAATAATTGTGATCAAAAAATTGATAATAATAACTGTAATGAACCAACTCATCCAAAACGGATTAGATGATAAACCCATAACACTTAATCCTTGTCTTAACTTTTTTTCTTTTTCTCTCAAAATTTCAGTCACAATGCAAATAAAACTAATCTAATATTATTATTAAACTTTTTTAAAAAAATCTTATTATACCATATATGGTATGAAAAAATAAAAAGCTCCATATTGAGAAGCCACATCATATCCTTGATAAAATCTACTTACAACTTTAGGATATTCCTGATGAGTTATATTCATTTTGAGATTGTGGGCATCCAATTTAGGATCCAACTCTGATTTGTTTTTTGAAAAATAATTAAACAATGCATTATCAATGGAATATTTCAAGCCAAACGCATAAGCATCTTTTGAATGAGATGCCTTCCAATTGGAAACAAAGGGTGATTTCCACAATAAAGAATTATTATACACAATGCTATAAAATATCAATTTTTGCCCAACCAACTGTTCAAATTTGCAAGGTAAATTATATACACTGGAAATCGGCCATTTAGATGTGCAGAATATCACTCCTATTTGTGTTTCATTCAAATGGTTTTCTAAATAAGTAGTGAATTCTTGTGGGGTCCCAGAGGTCAATAATTTAACATCTTTTCCAAACTGTAAATCATTTATTTCTGAAACCATTTTCATTACGTAATCAATCCAAGCCTCATGTGGTCCCTATAAAATAGAATAATATATATATATTTTGAATTATTTTGTTTTATATATAATTCTAATACTGCAATACCATAGCCAATAGTCAAACAATCAGAAGAATATCCTGCGGGAATACATTTAGAAATTTTGTGTGTTGGAGTTATTTCTGGGTTGATTTCTCCGTAATCTGTTATTATATTGGCTAAATATTGCCAAAAGATGATAAGACAACATACCAGAAAGGGAGAAAATAATTGAAATAAAGTAATTTTCATATTTCTCGACATTATTAAATAGTTCTTTTTGAGCATAAGAGATGTATGTTCAAATAATTTTGAGATATTGCGTTTTATTATCATTTTTGGAGTTGAAAACTCAAGTTCCGGTTGCAATTTAAAATATTATTTTTTTTTTAACAAAAAAAAATTTTTTTTAAGAAAAGAAAGAAATTGTTTCTATAAAATCAAATGGATAAAAGTGAAAACGAGAAGAGCATAAATACTAAGAATAAAGAATCAGGCTTGAATAACAAGCAAAACTATTATAATCCTTTCAATTTGCATTTTCATACCCAAACTAATTTGCCTTTCGATCCAAATATGATTCCTTTTGAAAAAAAGATCTTTATTGAACCAAATCAAGTGGAATTCCCGGAAAAAATAGACCCTAGACATGAAGGCCTCACAGAAGATATTGAAGAATTCAAACATTTTAGAAATATTATAGCAGCTTTTTTAAATTATAAGGTATTCTTTTATTAAAAAATTCAATTATATAAATATTTTTTTTTAGTTTGATTCTTTAAGAGAGGTAGCTAGAATAGAAAAAAACTTTGCTAGCATTGGAGATCAAGCTAAAAAATTAAAATATGATTATCACATAAGAATTGAAAAATTAAAGCAGGCGATTGAAAATAATTATAATTTTTTGCTGATGGTTGTTGAGGAATACTATTATATGTTCAATTTAAAATTTAATGTTTTGGGATTTTTTTTATTTTTTTTTGGGGAAGAAAACAATTAAATTATTTTAAGGAAGAAAATGAGCCTCTTGTACCAATTTTTATGATACCTTGTAAAGACATATCGAAAATGAGATCAACCTTGAAGCAATTTGTCAGAGATTGGAGTGCAAAAGTTTTTATACTTTATTCGACATTTGAAAAATTATTTAATTTTCTAAGGGAAAAAAAGAACGCGATATGTGCTATGTTCCAATAAAGGAAGAATTCAAAAAATATTTTCCGAATCCCAAAAACCCTGCAAATGACACTTTGATAAAAGTTTTATTTCCAGGTATTTTGTTTAAAAAATATTTATCTGTAATTTTGCTATCAGGTGCTGGCCTTGGAAGATTGGTTTATGATTTTGCCGTTGATGGCTATGCGGCTCAAGGAAATGAATTTTCATATTTCATGCTTGTAGCTTCTAACTATATATTAAATATGAATCAAAATACTGAAGAAATTGAAATTCAACCATTTATTCATACTTTTTGCAACACTTTCAACGAAGATGACCCATTTGAAGTGTATAAAATCCCTGATGTTTGCCCTGCAGAGAATATTCTTCCTGGTCATGATTTTTCTATGGTTGCTGGAGAATTTGTGGAGGTTTATAAGGCTCAAATAGGAGAATGGGATTCAGTTATAACTTGTTTTTTCATTGATACTGCAAACAACATAATTGATTATATTGAAACAATTTATAAAATATTGAAAAAAGATGGAGTTTGGATAAATTTCGGGCCTCTTTTGTATCATTATTCAGATTTGCCAGATGAATGCTCAATAGAATTGAGTTGGGAAGAAATTAAATTTATTTTAGTCAATATGGGGTTTGAGATCAAGGTAAATTTAAGATATTTCTTTATTTAATGAAGTTTATTTTAGCAAGAGTCAGTTAGGCAATCGACATATGCCAGTGAACGAAAAACAATGATGAATGTGATATATAACTGTGTATTTTTTACAGCCATAAAGGTTAAATAAATAAAAATTAAATCAATGAAAACGACAAATTTTCATCATTTTAACATTTGAAAATTGAAAAAAAAAATTTGAATTTTTTTGTTTAAAAAATTCAATTCATAAAAAAAAAAAAATTGCGAATGCTTACAATGATAATTTAAAAAAAAAAAAAAAAATTAAAAAAAGCACTTCACTCATTTGAACTGCAACAATCCATTAAAATTAAAAAAACAAATTTATTGGCGAACTCAAATTTTTATAAAACTCCTATTAATTTAATAAAAAATAAACTAAATAAATAATGAATCCATCTCAATTTATCTCAAAACCTGCTGGAATCCATGTTAAAAAGCACTTAATATCATATTTTCCAACTCACCTTTCTCATCTTTCATTTCCATCTCTTCATCGTCCCCTAAAACCCGAAGCAATTTGCAGTTATGATTTAGAAAACAATTTTTTGGAAATTCCAAAGAAAAACAAAAAGCAATTGAGAGAAGAAAAAATTATTAATAATAATTTTAATGAGTATATTCGCTTGAAGCTTGCAAGTTCTTCAATGGATTCAATTCATTATAATTTTTTGGATTCAAAAGAAACCACTTTAGAACAAATTCATTCAAAAAATACATCAATTCGATCGAAAAAAACGAAAAAATCTATAATTTTTTTGCCCTATTTACATATAAAGCAATCTCCTTCAAAAGAATCTGAAAATACAATTGAAATAAAAGATAATGAAAGGGATTTAATGAAGCTTCCTTCGTTTATTACGGAAAGAACTCTTGAAAATGAGAATAAATTAAATAAGGAAATAATTAAAAGAAAAAAGAAAATTAATTCATTCGCTTCAACTATTAAGAAAATTGAAGAAAAGAAAAAAAAGCACAAAATAAAAAAACCTTATTCGAAAAATCATGATGAATTGATAAAAGACGCGCATTATGCCGTTTTTGAAATAGAAAATGACAAAAATAATATGAAAAAAATAGAGGGGACTCATAATAATCTAAAGAATTTCACCAATAGACATCGAACATCAGAAAATAAATTAGAACTAAATGAAAGAAAAGAAGTCAGGTTCCCTTTGTTGTTTCAAAAGGTTTTGGCATCCTTCAAGGAAATCAAAAGGCCAGATAATAATTTCCAACTTTTTTCTCAAATACCTGCTAATAAGCTTTTGATGAAGAATGTTAATCAAACTTTAAGAATAAGAAAGACTCAATTTTAAATAAAGTCCAATATTTAAATATATTGAATTAAACAATGAATTTTTTTCAAAACTTGAAATTTTGGAGATTTTACTTTTAGTAAGAAAAATTTTAAAATTTTTTAGTGCATTTTAAAAGATTTTATCGAAAAATATTTTTTTTAGGTGTTAAATTTAATTTCTGTTTCTTTTTACGAAATTCATTTAGAAAATTCTTAATTATTAAAAATCATAGATTGATTTGCTCATAATATAGATTTTTTTTTTTCAGCCTGTCTAACTTTTTATTTTTTTCAAAAAGTTTTAAAAAAAATTTTATACATAATATTTAATTAATAATGGATCAAATCAAAATTTAGATTTTTTTCTTTTCAAAACGATTGAGCTTATTGCTTAAACTTCTCAGAACGAGTTTTTTAGCATTTCCCATTTCCTTTTCTGCAAGATCCTTGAGGCGAGTAATTTTTTCTCTAAAACCATTCAAAGCGTCTTCCATAGAATTCTATAATTTATTCTTTTAAATCATTCTTCTTTTAATCTTATTTAATAACTATCATTTGAGCTCTATCCGAAATAGTATCATCTCCAAGAGAATATCGTTTTAATATCCTAAATACATTCTCTAAACCTTCTTCGCATTCCTTATATAGTTTCGATGCTTTTTTTCAATTAAAATTAAATTAATTTTTGAAAATTCAAAGGAAACCGGCCCATGAGACTCCTTCCATAAAAAGAGCTTTTTCTGAATTGTCTTTAAATTGATTTTTTTCAATTTTTGTGAGTGCATCTTTCAAAATAACATTTTCTTCAAGAAATCTCTTCTTATATTTATTAGTTTCTTCCTTCAATTTCATTGTTTCCTTTATAATTTCGATTTCAGGTGGATTCCTTTTCTGTCGGTTATCAAACCCTTCTCTATTTTCTTTATAGGATTTTTTCAATTGTCCTTTCAAACGATTGATTTCTTGTTTGCTCATCACATTATCATATTTATTATTTGTTTGAAGCTGTCTTCTTAAAGAAGCAAGCTCATGAGCAAAAGAAGCCTTTACTCTATCAATAGCTTTTTCTTCTCTTTTGCACCAAATTTTATTCAACTAAAACACAAAAAGATTAAAGTTTTTTATTTTTTTAAAAAAAACCTCAAAAAATAGATTTTCAATTAAAGTTTCATTCAATTCTCCTTTGTATTGCAATCTATATTGATGGACAAAATTGAAAGCCTCAGATGGAGCCCAGAGCATTTTCTCATCCATATATTTGCTTTCTTCAACAAGACATGGCCTGACATGTTTGCATTTGATGCAGGCGCATTTGCAATCCACAATAGATTTGATAGGGATTTCTTTGAGGAATGTGATGGATTTATTTGTGTCATCTGCGAATTCGGCAAAATCTTTGTATTCTTGTGTGCTTCTTAACATTTGTAATAATCTTCGAACATCGTTTTTGAGATGTTCAATTTCAATCATTGAAATACTTTCAGATTTCTTGTTAAATATCAATTCGTTATGATTTTTTCTTAGTTTTTCTAGGTTTATGTTCAGTTCATTGATTTCTTCTTGCTTGGCTTGAAGTTGTTTTTCCAATAAATAAACTTTTTCGAAATTTTTATCATTCGATATTATTGCAGAGCTCATTTTCGCTGTTTTCTGTTGAATATCTCTATGCAAATCATCGATTTCCTTCGATTTAAAATCGATTTCATTTCTAAAATTACAATATTGATCTTTGTTCCGATCTAAAATCTGTTAATTTTTAGCAAGAAATGGCTAAAAATAAAATTAAACCTCTTTGGTTTGCTCAACATTCGACAAATATTTTTCTTTTAGATCGTTGGTTTGTGTGTATTGAAAACCCATCAAATTACTTTGCCTAAAATTTTTAATTTATTAAAAACCTTTATTGTATTTTACTTGCTCATTTGTGTTCTAAATTTCTGAACATGCGAAGAAAAATTCGAAAATAACAAAAAAAATTGTTAGAAAGAAATTTAAAAATTATAATGAAAAACTTCTAATTCTTTATCTTTCTGAGCTAATTGCTCTCGAAGGTCGTAATTCATTGTATTAGTTTCTTTAAACTTTTTATCCAATATGTTGATCTCATCTTGAAGATATTCTCGATGTGAAGCTTGCAATTTTTTTTTGCCAGAATTTGAAGGATGAAGTTCTTTGCATAGAGAAGTCAATTTTTCTAAATCTTGTCTATAATCGAAATTCTGCTGTGAGCTGCCAATGCTGCTTTGAAGACTGTGGGGACTTAGCATTTTGTTTATTTATGCTTTTTGTTTTTTTTTAAATAGTTTTTTTTCTTTTGAAAAAAATTAAAAAGGTTCTGTTAATTTTTTTTAAAATAATTCAGAAAATATTTTAATTGTATTTTTAAATTAACGTTGAAATGTTTTTTTTAAAAAATGTCAAAACTTAAAAAAAAAAGATAAAACTTTAAAAAAAAAAGAGAAAACTATAAACTTAAAAAAAAAGAAAAATTAAGATATAAATTTAAAAAAAAGAAAAAACTTTTATTTTAAAAAAATTTAGATAAAACTTAAAAAAAAAATACGCTCCCTTTATTTAAATATATAATATGTTCAAATATTTTCGGGAAGAAAAATTTGATGTTTTTTAAATATTTTGCTTCTTTTGATTTTTAAATGAAAAAAATTTTTAAAGAATTATTTTTAGAAATGTGATCCATCATCTGAATAGATAGATTTTTCAGCTTTGAATTATGTTTTTTGATGCTTTTTAATTTGATTTAAATAAAAATTAAATTTTAAAGTTATGATAATTATAATTTAAATTTGCTTCAATAGTTTTTGATTATTGTGATTAAATTTGGGCATTTAAATTCATAATTTCGATATTTTTTTTCTTAAAAATTTACACTATTCAAGCAAGACTAAATCATTAAATATTATGGGAAGTGGTTTAAACAGATTACCTGAAACTTTTCCTTTAAGCTCTTCACCGAGCAACAATAACTCCACCTCTTTTTCTGCAAAAGATTTCAAAAAAACACCACAAACAAAACTAGTTGCAGATCCCTCTTTTTCTGCAAAAGATTTCAAAAAAACACCACAAACAAAACTAGTTGCAGATCTTACATCAGCTTTACTGGGAAATTCAATAAATTCTGCTTTTAAACTTGGCAACAAAAAAAAGGAATTAATTTCAAAGGAATTGTATTTCAATAAAAGCTATACAATTGATATCATTTTAAACATTAACGATCAAGTTAAAAACAAAAAAAAACATTTTTATTCCTTTAAAAAAATTAAATATATTGATAGGTACAAATTTTAACAGAAAATTTGATGATTATTGGGTATATTTCTGATAAAATTTGCAAATTAACGCAGGATTGCTGTTTAATTGTAAAGAAATGCTTTTTCAGTAAGTACAAAACATTGGATTTAGGGTCTGAAGTCAATACAAAACGAGTTTTTTCAATATTAAAATCATTGGTGGAGCTCTTTCATATTTGTAAATTTTTTAAAGATGAGGGAGTTTTTGTTGAAGGAAAATGGTGGAGCAACACTTCGGAAAATCGTTATATTTCGCTTATCAAGCGTAAAATCAACAAAAAATGTGAAGCAATTGCAGAAAATTATGAAAAAGTATATTATAAAATTAACAAAAATATTAAGATAATTTTGTATTTAGAGCGCTAGTGAAGAGGAAGGAACTCCATCAACAAGTGATGTTTCAAATACTTGTGTAAGATATAAAAAAATGATTCCTTTAGAGACTAGGAATGGCTCATCAGACTCAAGATTAAAAGAAAAAATTATAGATCCTCCCAAAGAGAATGAAAAAAAAGTATCAAATCTCGAAAAAGAATTTGAAAAAAATAGTTATGAAGAGAAAAAAATTGAAGAGAACAAAAATGAATTAGCTGAGAAAATTTTGAAACTAAAGAAAAAAATTGATTTAAATTTGGACCACATTGAAGAAATGCCCCAGACTTATGAATGCAGTAGTAAAAAAATCGACTTAAACGAGCTGGATTTCGATCAAATCCTAAAGCGACATAGCGATATGGATTGCATTCAAGAACTTAGTGAAGAGAAAATAAATAATCAATCTTTAAAAGAGTTTTTTTTTCTTTTTTTTTTCTCTCCATAATTTGAATATTTTTTAAAAAGTTTTACGCTTGAAGAAATTAAAAATACTCCAAGAGAAAACAATAAAACTCATATCAAAATAATTACCAATGTTTTGTCAGAAATCACTCAAATAAAAGAATGTTTAAGAGAAAAAGTCATCAAAAATAAGAAAATTACGGATTCAATTGAATCCAATAATGATCTTTCAAATAAATTTATTCAAGAAAAATGCAAACTTTCAAATGAGTATCCGATTAATAAAGATAAAAATGAGAACATTGAGTCATTTGATTTATCAGATTTTATAACAAATTATTTAAATAAAACTTATAAAAACGTTATTAAGAGTAGTTCATAACATTTTTAAAAAAAATAAAAAAATTCTTTTAAATAAAAATATGAAATAATTAATAATATCTATATTTTGAGATAATATATGATTTTTTTCAGAAAAAAACTTATTTTCTATATTATTCAGCTGTGCCTCTCTCCAAATTAGATTTGATTTCACTCACATAAGTGCCAAAATGTCTTTCTAATTTCTTGTTATAAATTCTGTTTCTTTCATTGATATAAGTAATATTCTGATCTTCGATGAATCCTCTCCTTCGACTGAATGTTTTCCTTTTTTCATCCCTAAAAAAAAATTTTTTCAATTATAAAGTTTTTTTGGAACTGTTTTTCAATGTCATCCACAAGATTTTGCAACATTTCTTCTTTGGGTTTAAATTCTTCTGTTTTTTCTCCTTTGTTTTCCATTTGTTTTTCATAAATCTCTTTATAAAATGGTATTGTTTTGCATCTTTTATCATAGGCACTGTAAAGTGTATCCTCATTAAAAACTTTTAAAAATCAATTTTATGTAAATTTATAACAATCAAACAAAAAAAATTACCATTCCATCCAAAAACTGCTGGTTTTTTTTTATATTCATCATGATGATTCTCAAATTTCAAAGCAGGTTGGTTTAAATACAATTTTTTTTCATCAATTCCTTTAAATTTTAATTCTTCTTCTAGTTCTTTTTTTTTAACTTCCCATTTTTCTCTTTTAACTCTTTTTAAAAACTCAGGATCATTGGCTTCTTTTTCTTCTTCCAAAACAGCTTTATTATTCAAATTAATAGCTTCATTTTTCTTCAATTGAATTTCCAATAGTTTATTGATCTGGCTCGAATTCCATTTTTTCGAGGGTGGCACTGGCACATTGATTTCCTTAGCTTCATCTTCTAAATTTTCGATAGCTTTATGCTTGTTTGGATTAATAATTGGTTCCTCCTTTTTATTGTGATCTATAGGATTGTTTAATTCATACTTATTAGCTTCAATTTGTTCATTAATTGATTTGATTTTTTCCTTTTTTTGATTTTGAATGTCTTCGAAAATACTTTTTGAAAAAGGGTCATACTAAATAATAAAAAATAGTTTTAAATAATTTATTAAATTTATTTCTCAATGAAAACTCTTAAGAAATTTCTTGGGTCGTCTATTTCTCCACAATCAACTATAACCACTGGTATTCTAGGCTTATCTTGTATATCAATAGGAACTTTTCCTATTTCTCTCACCACATTCATTCCATCTATAACTTGCCCAAAAACTACATGTTTTCTTTAAAATTTGAAGTTTAAAAGAAAAGAAAATTTATATTAAATTACCCATCTAAATGTGGACATGACTTTAAAGTAATGAAAAATTGGCTGGAGTTGGTATTTCTTCCGCGATTGGCCATTGATAATAAACCTGCACATGCATGTCTTCTTTGAAAATTTTCATCTGCAAAGGTTTTTCCATATATTGAATGGCCCTTTAAAACAAGACAACATCAATTTAAAAAAAAATTCAAATAAATCAGACTCCTGTGCCATCGCCATTTGTTATATCTCCTCCTTGTATTACGAAACCGTCGACTATTCTATGGAAAAAACTATTCAAGTAATGCAATTTTTTTGTCCTAGTCCCCAAACCCACATTTCCATATTCACCTATCGAAACATTTTTTTTAAATTCTAAGAAAAAACTAATTTATGAACCTGTGCATAATCCTCTAAAATTTTCTGCTGTGTTTGGTGTTAGATCACTAAAAAGTTCAAAAATAATTCTTCCCTCTTAAAAAAAATATTAGAGGATAGCTCATTTATCAAAGGAAATTTTCGATTTAAATTTACTTGGCTTTGCTCCTATGGAGATATCTAAATAGACTTGTGGGAATTTTTTAGGCATTTAGTAGGACTTTTTTTCTATTATCTATTATTTTTTTAAATTTGTGAAATCAAAAAATCAACAAATAATATTTTTTAAAAAAAGAGTTCTAATTTATTAGATTTAAAATTTAGCAAAAAAAAATTAAAAAAAACTTATTGGAAAGTTTGGGTTTTTAAAATCGCCAATATTTGGATGTCTATTCCATTTTAATAAATTGAAAAAACTAATATTTTGCAAAAAGTCCTCCCAAAAACCCCCTAAAAAATGGACGATGTCATAATGTTATAATTTTTCTTCTTTCTAATTGTTTGCATTTTTTATAAACATATTTTCTTTTTTTTAGGTTGGAACAAGAGAATAGTGATGAAGAAGAAAGAATTCGGCAAGAAAAACAAATGATTTCCATTAATGATTGTTAAAATTTCGCATAAACTTTAAAAAAAATTCTGTCTTAAAAAAAAAGCAGCTTCAAAGCAGTTAAATATGAGATCAAAGACACTTTTTTCAGAAGGCATTGTTGATGAAACTGAAATAAGTGAAGAGACAATCTTTATGATAAAAGAGAAATTATTTGAGAATCAAAACAGCAAACAATTAAAAAAATTTAACAACAGTTCAAGGGAATTCAGTTTCTTTGATACACCAGCTTTAAAACTATTAATAGAAAAAATTTATAAAG
>JFJP01001775.1_pt1 | contig 34237 bp, 29 predicted proteins | sample 431651 | NCBI WGS metagenome assembly JFJP01 (sample SAMN02602958, study PRJNA72255) | Microbial mat metagenome, whole genome shotgun sequencing project. | biome: fresh water; feature: sink hole; material: water; isolation source: purple microbial (photo- and chemosynthetic) mats found in... | reverse complement strand
TAAACGTTACGGTTTTCCGCTTTCAAGCGATTGGCGAATTCGGTCAGTTTCTGTTTGGATTCTTCGCTCAATCTGGTTTTCTCGAAGCCAAAGGTGGCGATATCCCCGGCCAACTCGGCTTCAAAAACCAGCTTTCCTTCCGCCAGCTTGTGCGCGGCTTGGGCGCGATCCAACGCTTCCTGCGCCAACGTTGAAACTCGGGTGTCGTCAGCCTCGTTCTTGCTCAGACGGTCGTTCTGCTGTTTCAGGCTGTCTTCCGCCAGCGCGATGCGTTGATTCGATTCAGCCAGGTTTTTCTCGCCGTTTTCAAGCTGGGTAACCACCTTGGTAAGACCGGTTTCTGTTTGATCGATGCGCTTGCCGGCTTGTGCCAGCGCATCACTGTTGTTCTGGATCAGAGTCTGTGCGTCACCCAGTTGCGTAGCGACTTGACTCAGTTTCTGTTGTGCCTGTTTGAGTTCGTCTTCGCTGCCACGAGTGCGTTGGTCGGTGGCTGCCAGACCTTGCTCCAAGCCCAGGCCGCGCGCCACGGCAGCATCCAGCGCGCCGGTATTGGCTGCTATTTTCTGATTAAGACCGGTTTCTGTTTGATCGATGCGCTTGCCGGCTTGCGCCAGCGCATCGCTGTTGTTCTGGATCAGAGTCTGTGCGTCACCCAGCTGCATAGCGACTGAACTCAGTTTCTGTTGTGCCTGTTTGAGTTCGTCTTCGCTGCCACGAGTGCGTTGGTCGGTGGTTGCCAGACCTTGCTCCAAGCCCAGGACGCGCGCCACGGCGGCATCCAGCGCGCCGGCATTGGCTGCAATTTTCTGATCGGCGGCAGCGAGCAGGGCGGCAATCTGATCGAGGCGACTGTTTGCGCTTTCCATCGGCGAGACGGCAAGCGCAGGCGGAGCGACCGGAGCAGCCGCTGAGTCAGTCGCGACCATTGCAGCAGGGTGGCTTGCAGCGACCGCTTCGACCGGCGCGATTGCCGTGATGGAGGTGTCTGTTGTGACCGCTGGCATGGCAACTGCTGATGCCGTCAAATTGGCTTCGGCAACTGCTTGCATAGCCATGGGGGGTGTTGCGAGGGTAGTTACGTATACCGGCATCGAAGCGGCGCGTGGCTGTGTTTCCAACGCGACGATGCGGCCATCCGCCATGGCTATAGCGGCAACAGTGCCTTGCAGACGGCGGTTGGTCTGATCGATACGCGCATCGACTTGGTCGAGGCGTTGATGCGAACGAGCAATTTCTGCGCTGCTGGATTCGATTTGCGTCCGCGTTGACAAGACGTCTGCTGCAATGCCATTCATGCGTTGGTTGGCATCGGCTAAACCGGATTGGGTTTCGTCGTTACGTTTGGCCAGCGCGGCTGCATTCTGCTCGGCCTGAGTGAGACGGTTTTCCGATGTTCCCAGTTGACTGCTATGGGTGTCGAGTCGCTGGGTGGCAAGGGCGAGCAGTCCTTCCAGTCCTTCGATTCGCTTGCCGATCTGATTCACTTCGGTTTGAACGAATTCACGGGTTGCGCATCCACCAGTAATCATGGCGAGCAGAAGGGGCATCAGCAAATAAGTTTTAGGCAGGCTACGGGAAAACATAAGGTGATCTCCGAAGAAATAGTTAACCAACGTTGAATAGGGAAAGGAATCTCGGGAATGGTCGATTTGTTTGCCTCCTGGATCGGAGGCGATTTGTGCAAGCGCGTTTCAGGCCCCCGCCCGCTTGTCCTCCGGCAACATGATGTTCAATTCCAGCACTTCATAGTCGCCGTGCTTTTCGAGTTGCACCTTGATCATGTCGCGGTCGACGTGAATGTATTTTGCGATTACCGCCAGCAGTTCTTCCTGCAGTGCAGGCAGATAGTCGGGTGAGTTGGCATTGCGGCCGGCGCGTTCGTGGGCGAGGATGATTTGCAGACGCTCTTTGGCAACGACAGCGGTTTTCTTGGTGTCACCGCGCAGGTAGTCGAGCAGGTTGTCGATCAATGACATCTTAGCGGCCTCCGAACAGTCGTTTCAGGAATCCCGCCTTTTCGGCGGTAGTAAAGCGCATCGGTACCTCGTCGCCCATGAAGCGGGCGACCAAATCGCGATAGGCTTCGGCGACATCGCTTTTTTCCAGGTGGATGGCGGGGGTGCCGGAGTTGGAGGCTTGCAACACCGATTCGGATTCTGGAATCACCCCGATCAGCGGGATGCGCAAGATTTCCTGAATATCGTCCACCGACAGCATTTCGCCAGCAGCAACGCGTTTCGGGTCGTAGCGGGTGACTAGCAGGTGCTCCTTGACCGGGTCCAGACCTTCAACCGCGCGTTTCGATTTGGCGGCGAGGATGCCTAGAATGCGGTCGGAGTCGCGCACCGAGGAGACTTCCGGGTTGGTCACTATCAGCGCTTCATCAGCGTAATACATGGCGCTGAAGGCGCCGTGTTCGATGCCGGCGGGCGAGTCGCAGACGATGCAGTCAAAGCTTTCCTTCAGTTCATCGAGGATGCGGCCGACCGCTTCCAGATTCAGCGCGTCCTTGTCGCGGGTTTGCGAAGCGGGCAACACATACAGGTTGTCACAATGTTTGTCTTTGATCAGCGCTTGCTTGAGCGAGACCTCGTTGTTGATGACGTTGATGATGTCGTACACGACGCGCCGTTCGCAGCCCATGATCAGGTCCAGATTGCGCAGGCCGACGTCGAAGTCGATAACCACAGTCTTGTTGCCGCGCAGGGCCAGACCACTGGCGAAGCTGGCGCTGGTGGTGGTCTTGCCGACGCCGCCCTTGCCCGAGGTTACTACGATGATTTTTGGCACTGTGACTTGCCCTCCGTAAAGATTTGAATTTTAACTACAAAGCGAGTGTGGCGATTTCGCTTCAGCGTTTGCTGCTTATCGGATTGATGACGACCTTTTCGCCTTCCAGAAAAATCTGGCTGAATTTGCCGCGCACCGTGTCTGGAATACCTTCGTCGAAAACCTGGAAATAGCCGGCGATGGCGACCAGTTCGGCTTCCATGCTTTGCACGTAAATGCGTGCCGCCGTGTTGCCGCGCGCACCGGCCAGGGCGCGGCCGCGCAACGGAGCGTAGATGTGGATATCACCATCGGCGATCAATTCCGCGCCGGCATTGACGATGGCCAGTACGACCAGATTTGCGCCTTCGGCATAAATTCGTTGGCCGGTGCGAACCGGTTTGTCGATGACCAAGGTAGGCCGGGTTTCGACTGGCGCGGGTTGTTCGGGGGGGATGGCGGGGGCGGCATCTGCTTCGATTTCCAGTCCGGGCAGGTCCGGTTGCGCCGGGCCAACATAGTGTGGCGACGGCGCGGGTCGGATCTCCGGCACGGGCTCGGGTGCTTGCTCTGTTTCTACGATGGGCGCTGGTCGCTGCGGGGTTGTCGGAATTAAGCCTAGCCCGGCCTTTGTTGCCGCTTCTTGCTGTGCCGGCGAACCGCCCTGGATACCCGCCGCATGCATGCGGTTGGTCTGCATGAAAGCGAGCAGATCGACAAAATCAAGCGCGCTTTCAGCATCGGCGAGGTCAGTTAGTCCGAGCACGATCGGAGTGTGGGCGAAGAAATCCGGCATTTGTTTGAGCCGGGTTTCGAGCTGCTGTTTGACCTGCTCGAGATCCGGGGTTTTCAGGTGCAGGATCAGGACCGGCAGGTTGGAATTTTTGATCTTGAAGGCGGGTTCTTCGCGCGGCATGGAATAAATTGAGTAAGTTTTATAGATCTACAGCTTCAACATCAGCTCATGTGTAGGATTTTTGTTCCGACCGTTTGCCCGGTTTTTTCTTCAGAATAATCACGCCCTTGACCACTTCCAGATTGTCGATCGGGATATTCGGGTAGACCGAATTCAGTGGTTTCAGCATCCAGCCCTCCGGGTGCTTGATCAGTTGCCGGAAGATGTATTCCTCGTTGACGAAGGCGATCACGTAGGACTCGTGCCGGGCGACACCCTCCGGCTCGATGACGATAATTTCGCCTTCATTGAATTCCGGCAACATCGAATCGCCCAGCACCATCAGGGCATAAGGTTCGCCGCTGGCGCAAGCCGAGGCTGCCAAATCTTCCGGCGCGGCGTTTTCAGCGGCGGGGACGACTGGAATGGGGAAGGGTTTCTGATTCATTTATTGACCTCGCATGAAGTGTTTGTCCAGGTCGGCCAGGCTAAGCTGAAACCAGGTCGGTCGGCCGTGATTGCATTGATCCGCACGTTCGGTGGCTTCCATGTCGCGCAGCAGCGCGTTCATTTCCGGCAACGTCAGGCGACGATTGGCGCGCACCGCACCATGGCAGGCGAGGGTGGCAAGAAGTTGGTTGCGCTGCGCCGTCATCGCCTCGCTTATGCCGAATTCGTGAATGTCTTTCAACACTTCGCGCGCCAGGGTTTCCGCGTCGGCATCCTTCAACATGCTGGGCAACGCGCGAACCGCCAGATGCGTCGGCGACACGGCGGCGATTTCGAATCCCATCCTGGAAAACGCCTCGCGTGCTTCCTCCGCAGCGCTCATTTCCAGCGTTGTGGCGGCGAAAACGACAGGAATCAGCAGTGGCTGACTGGCGACCTGGCGACGGTTGAACGCTGTTTTCAGACGCTCATACAGAATGCGCTCGTGCGCGGCGTGCATATCGACAACGATCAGACCCCGGTCGTTCTGCGCCAGAACGTAGATGCCGGAGAGCTGCGCCAGCGCGTAGCCGAGGGGCGGGGGGGTGGTGACATCGACAGGCCCTTCGACAGGCTCGGGGCGAACGGGAGAAAGACTATCCAATTGGCGTGATCCGAGCGCCTCGCCGACCATCTGGTAGTAAGCGGCGGGCTCGGTGGCGTGCAAGGGCATCGATGCTTGTGACCAACCTCGTTGCGAACCGGGGGCAGACCATGGTTTATCCACTGTTTCTGCCCGAACAATCGTAGTCTGGCCCTGGTATTCCTGGTTTCCCTGGTTATCGTTTCGGTTTTGGATTTCGGTATCCAAGGCGGCTGCCGGCATCCGGGCTAAGTCTTTACCTACGTCTTTACCTAATGCCCGTTCCAGCACATGGCGAACAAACTGATGCATGCCACGCCCGTCGCGGAAGCGCACTTCGGTCTTGGCCGGATGCACGTTGACGTCGACGCCTTCCGGCGGCAATTCGAGGAACAGCACATAAGCCGGGTGCCTATCGTGATGCAGCACATCGCGATAGGCCTCGCGAATAGCGTGGTTGAGCAGTTTGTCGCGCACGAAGCGGCCGTTGACGAACAGGTATTGCGCATCGCGGCCAGCGCGGGAATAGGCCGGCAGGCCGGCCAGGCCAAACAGTCGCAGCGGGCCGGCGGCTTCGTCCAGTGTGCGTGCGGCTTCAGCGAAGTCGTCGCCAAGCACTTCCAGCGCCCGCGCCTGCCAGTCGGATACCGCGTAGCGGCGGGAAACGCGGCCGTTGTGCGCCAGCGTGAAGGCGCAACCTGGATGCGCCAACGCCAGGCGGCGGAGGGTTTCGTCGCAATGGCCGTATTCGGTGGAAGCTGTTTTGAGGAATTTGCGCCGCGCCGGCGTGTTGAAAAACAGATCGCGCGCTTCTATCACTGTGCCGCGACTCAGCGCCGCCGGTTCCACCTGGCCCATGACGCCATCCAGCGCGCCAAGCTTCCAGGCGTGTTGCTGTTGATTCACTCGACTGGTCAGTTCGACCCGCGCTATCGACGCGATGCTGGCCAGCGCCTCGCCACGAAAGCCGAGGCTGGCAACGGATTCAAGTTCCTGTAGGTTGGAAATCTTGCTGGTGGCATGCCGCGTCAGCGCCAGCGGCAATTCCTCCGGCGCAATGCCGCTGCCGTCATCAACGACCCGAATCAGCTTGATGCCACCTTCCTCCAGGTCAACGCGAATCTCGGTCGAACCCGCATCCAGACTGTTTTCCAGTACTTCCTTCAACGCTGAAGCCGGACGCTCGACGACCTCGCCGGCGGCGATTTGCGAGACCAACAGGTCAGGAAGGAGACGGATGGACATGAGTGGCGGCAACGAGAGAAGTCGCGCAGCTTAGCGGGGAAAGTGCCAAGGGTGAAGCAATCCTGTAGCGCACTTGTTTGTCCCTGCTGGAACGCACGCCGCACCCTATGCTTTGAGTCGATCTCCCTGCCGACTTTCGCGCCGTTTCAATTCGCTTTCGATGTCGTTCAGCACCGTCCATTTGTGGCTGCACCATTCCGGTGCCAGCAGCAGCTTGGCTGGCGAGGTGCCGGTGACGCGGTGATACAGCACATCCCACGGTGTGCGCTCGATCATATCGGCGGCGATGTCGATGTACGCAGCTTGCGTCAGCGGCGTGTATTCGCCGCGCCGCCATTCGTTGGCCAGTTGCGTGCCTTTCACTACATGTAATGGATGCAGCTTGAGGCCGTCGGTGCCGATGTCGAGCACGATGTCGAGCGATTCCCGGCTGTGCCAGGCTTCTTCGCCAGGCAGGCCGACGATCAGATGGGTGCAGACCGGAATGTTCAGTTTGCGTGCGGCTTGCGTGGTTTCAATGTATTCGCGCAGACCGTGGCCGCGATTGACGCGTTCCAGGCTGTGGTCGAAGGCGGATTGCAGGCCGAGTTCGAGCCAGACTTCCATGCCCTGGTCGCGGTAGCCTGCAAGCAGATCGAGTACGGCTGGCGGCACGCAGTCCGGCCGCGTGCCAACCGACAGGCCGATCATGCCGTCCATCGCCAGTGCGTTGTCGTACTGTGCTTTCAGTTGTTCAACATCGGCGTAGGTATTGGTGTAGGCCTGGAAATAGGCCAGGTATTTACGTGCCTTGGTGCAGCGGTCGATGCCGCGCCGGCCGGAATCGAGCTGGCTGTCCAGTGATGGCGCATTGCGTGTGTTTGGGCTGAACGAGGCGTTATTACAAAACGTGCAGCCGCCGATGCCTTTGGCACCATCCCTGTTGGGGCAGGTGAAGCCGGCATCAAGGGCGATCTTGTGGACGCGCTCGCCGTATTTTTGGAGCAGGAATTGTCCGAAGGTGTGGACGTGATCAGAAAGCATTCTTGTCGCGATAAAGATAGATCGCGAACACGATGCCGAACCAGACCAGCGCGGTCAAGGCGGGCATGCCGGAACAGGCATAGCCAAGCAGCGGCAAGACCGCTGCGGTCAGGAAGAGCAGGGCGCGGATGCCGTTCCAGCGCGTAATGCGGCTGCGGTCCTGGGCATGCCGCGCCATCGAACGTCCGGCTTCGATCCAGACCGGGCCGAGCTGGCCGGCGGCGCCAACGACCAGCGGCATCAAAAAGCCGGGCAGAAAAATAGTCAGCGGTGTCAGCTTCTCCAGGCCAAGCAGGATGCCCGCCAGCGAGCCGCTGAAACCGATCAATGATGCCGCCAACACCGGTTCGGCGCCATGCCAGGCAAGAATGCGCGCTCGATGCAGCCGCCACCACGCCCAACCCATGCGGCCAATGACCCAGAACCAGAAGATGCCGCCGAGCCAGGCGAGGGGAAGCCAGAGCGCCTGTCCCAATGCCAGCAAAATGCTGCCGGCGAGCGCCCACTTCAGATCCAGATCCAAGCGCGAACCGACGTTTGCATCGGGTTGATTCGCCGCAGTCGGCATCAACACCTGCAAGGTGCCGATGGCGGTAAGGCCGATGAAACCGTAAAGGTTGATATGAATGTGGAAGGCGCGAAGTTCCATCTGCCAAGCGGGTAACCATGGAAAAGCCGCAGCGGCGAGCAGTCCAAGGCCAAGGCAAGCCATTGCCGCGACATACCAGCCCAAGCCGGGATGCGGGCGGCCAAGCGCAAGACGCGCCTTTTTGCGCATCCAGCTCAGCATGGTGACAACGCCGACCAATGCTAACGCCGCCACCCAAGAGATCCAGATGAAATCAAGCCCGCCGGCAAAAACCACCAAAGCGAGTCCGCCCGTTGCCAGCATCAGAAAAGGCAAGCGAGCCATCCAGCGATTCGCGCCACGACTGCGAGTCAGCACCGGCACGAAATGCTGCATTGCTGCGGTGATCAGTGTCATCACCCCGACCGCCAACACCAGGTGAGCCCAGAAAGCGGATGAGGCGACGACTGCTTTGGGCAGTGCTTGCCCGGCCAGAAAGGCGAGCAGTGCGGCGGCGATGAGGGCAATCAGCATGGAATGTCTTGATATTTTTGCTGAGCCTTCATGCTGTGGTGGTGCAACATCAGGCCGCCTTTATGACAATGAAGTCGATGACCACCCCCTGCTCGCTTTGTTCAATGTATTGAATTTCAATCCGCTCGCCATAGCGTGCCCGCATCTGTTGCAACAGCGGAATCGGATTGTGGTCGTTGATGAAGCGCATTCGTTCGCCCGGGTTGAGCGCGTCCAACCCACCGAAAATAGCGGCGTGGCGGAATCGTTTGGCAATGCCGCGCGCGTCGAAGGGATAAATGGCTTCGGCTGTGGTGTGGTCATGAATCGGGATGTTGATTTGCATGGTGGTTATCAATCAAGAGAAGGAGTCCGCATTCTCGGTCGGGCCTGCTCTGCCAGCATTGACCAATGTCAGCCCGATTTGAACCGAGGTCGGTGCCGAGTGCGCTTGGTTTTTGCAAAATACCGTCTTGTTACGACATGCCGAGCATGTTCAAACGGGGCATCAATGAGCGATTTTGCGGGTGGCTGGATCAGAAAAATGAGACAGAAAGGGGGGGCAGTCGATTTATAGCAGAGCCGGGTCTTTAAGTTAGTCGCCTTTTGTCTGTAAAATGCCGGCTTTTGTTCGGCTGGCTTAGTTGTGAATGCGACCGGAATGTCTTGATTCGACCGGCGTGGTTCACTAGGACAAAGGCATGAATTTATTTACACAGGCAGGATAGATGTTATGAGCAACTTGAGCGTTGACACTTCCAAACGCCGATTTTTGGTGACGATGACTTCAGCGGTAGGGGGCGTGGCTGCCCTCGGCGTGGCAGTGCCGTTTGTCATGAGCATGCTTCCCAGTGCACGCGCCAAAGCTGCGGGCGCACCCGTTGAGGTTGATCTGACCAAGGTTGAACCGGGTATGCAACTCGCCGTGGAATGGCGTGGCAAGCCGGTCTGGGTAGTCAATCGAACCCCGGAAATGCTTGATCTGCTTTCCAAACACGATGCGAAGCTGACTGATGCTGCTTCTGAAAACACGAGTCAGCAGCCTGAGTATTGCAAAAATCCGACTCGCTCGATCAAGCCTCAGTATTTGATTGTGGTCGGTATTTGCACCCATCTGGGCTGCTCTCCTTCTTACCGGAGTGAAGTTGCTCCCGCCGACCTCGGACCAGAATGGACGGGGGGGTGGTTCTGTCCCTGTCACGGCTCGCGCTTCGATCTGGCCGCGCGCGTTTACAACGGTTCTCCGGCCCCCACCAATCTGGTTATTCCGCCACATAAGTACTTGTCCGATACTCGGGTACTGATTGGCGATGACCAGGGCGCGGCCGCCTGATAGCGACGGGAGATTCAAGCAATGCAAAAGCTACTGAACTGGGTCGATGAGCGTTTTCCGCTCACGTCCTCATATAAAGCGCATCTTTCCGAGTACTTCGCACCGAAGAACTTCAACTTCTGGTACTTCTTCGGCTCTTTGGCGCTGCTGGTTCTGGTTGTTCAAATTCTGACCGGCATTTTCCTGACCATGCATTACAAGCCGGACGCGGCGCTGGCTTTCGCTTCCGTCGAATACATCATGCGGGATGTTGAATTCGGCTGGATGATTCGCTATATCCACTCAACGGGCGCCTCGATGTTCTTCGTCGTGGTCTACCTGCATATGTTCCGAGGTTTGATTTACGGCTCCTATCGCCAACCCCGTGAACTGATCTGGATCTTCGGCGTAACCATCTACTTGGTACTGATGGGAGAAGCCTTCATGGGCTACCTGCTACCTTGGGGGCAGATGTCCTACTGGGGTGCCCAGGTCATCATCAACTTGTTCGCCGCCGTGCCTTTTATCGGCAACGATCTGTCCGAGTGGATTCGTGGCGACTACGTCATCGGCGATGCCACCCTGAATCGCTTCTTCGCTTTCCACGTTATAGCGCTGCCCATGGTTTTGCTCGGCTTGGTGGTTGCGCACTTGGTGGCGCTGCACGAAGTGGGTTCCAACAACCCGGATGGCGTTGAAATCAAGAAACTGAAAGGCCCGGATGGACACCCGCTGGATGGAATTCCGTTCCATCCGTATTACACGGTGAAGGATATCCTCGGCACGGTGGTTTTCCTGATCGTGTTTGCGGCCATCGTCTTCTTCGCTCCTGAGATGGGCGGCTATTTCCTGGAAGCCAACAACTTTATCCCGGCCGATTCGCTGAAGACGCCGGAGCACATTGCGCCAGTCTGGTACTTCACGCCTTACTACGCGATCCTGCGCGCCATTCCGCCGATTCTGGGTTCCCAGTTTCCAGGTGTGGCCGCGATGGGGGTTGCCGTGCTGATCTTCTTCGCGCTGCCTTGGCTGGATAAATCCCCGGTCAAGTCAATTCGCTATCGTGGCCCCAAGTTCAAGATTGCGTTGGGAGTGTTCGTGATCACTTTCATCGGTCTTGGCATACTCGGTGTGTTGCCCGCTACACCGCTCTACACCTTGATCTCGCAAATCTTGTCGGTGCTGTACTTCGCATTTTTCTTGCTTATGCCTTGGTACACAAAAAATGATACGACCAAGCCGGTTCCGGAAAGGGTGACCCAATGAAAAAGCTGTTCTTCATGCTCTTGGCCTTGCCAACGCTGGCCATCGCTTCGGGTGCTGGCGTCCATCTCGATCATGCTCCGATCAATCTGAATGATCAGGAGTCGTTGCAACGTGGCGCACGGGTGTTCGTGAACTACTGCCTCAACTGCCACAGCGCCGGTTACATGCGTTACAACCGCATGCAGGATATTGGTCTGACTGAAGCGCAGATCAAGGACAACCTGTTGTATGCCGCCGATAAGCCGGGCGCATTGATGCATGTGGCGATGCGCACTGCAGATGCCAAGGCCTGGTTTGGCGCCCCCCCACCTGACCTCTCGGTTATTACCCGCTCACGCGGTCCGGACTGGGTCTATACCTATCTGCGTAGTTTCTACCGCGACGACAGCCGTCCTACCGGTTGGAACAATACCGTGTTCGACAAGGTCGGTATGCCGCATGTGATGCAGGAATTGCAAGGTCATCTGGCACCGGTTTATCGCACTGAAAAAAGTGAAGATGGCAAAGAGCATCACGTCATTGATCGCTTTGAGTTGGTCAAGCCTGGCAAGTACACACAAGCAGAATACGATGCTCTGGTGGGTGATTTGACCAACTATCTGAACTGGATGGGAGAGCCTGCCAAGGGTGATCGCATGCGGATTGGTCTCTTTGTCTTGCTGTTCCTTAGTGTGTTTTATGTTGTTGCCTTCTACCTCAAGAAGGAATTCTGGAAGGATGTGCACTAAGCACACGGTAAATCACCATGATGACTCTTTATTCAGGCGCCGCCTGCCCGTTTAGCCAGCGCTGCCGCATAGTCCTTTACGAGAAGGGCATGGACTTCGAGATCAAGGATGTCGATCCAACGGAAAAAGCGGATGAAATCGCCGCCATGAACCCTTACAGCCAGGTTCCTATCCTGGTTGAACGAGAACTCACGTTGTATGAATCCAACATCATCAACGAGTATATCGATGAGCGTTTTCCGCATCCTCAGTTGATGCCGGCGGATCCGGTGATGCGGGCGCGGGCACGTTTGTTTTTGCACAACTTCGAGCGCGATCTCTTTTCGCACCTGAGCGACATTGTCAATGGCACGCCCAAGGTGGCAGAAAAGGCGCGCATGATCGTGCGTGACAACCTTACCCAGATTGCACCTATATTCAACAAGCAGAAGTACATGCTGGGTGACGATTACTCGATGCTAGATGTCGCCATCGCGCCTCTGTTATGGCGCCTGGATCACTACGGCATCCAGTTGCCCAAACAAGCGACGCCATTGCTCAAGTACGCGGAACGTCTTTTTACACGTCCGGCGTTCATTGAAGCACTGACGCCGATCGAAAAAGCCATGCGCAAGTGACTGTGAACATCTGCCAATGAGCGCGCTTCCGCAACAACCCTACTTTCTCCGCGCCCTTTATGAGTGGTGCGTGGATAGTGGATTAACTCCGTATTTGACAGTGCGTGTCGACAAGCGTACCCGCGTACCGCAAGCATTTGTCAAAGAAGGACAGATCGTTCTGAATGTTGGTCCAAGCGCCGTGCGTAACATACACATGGATAACGAGTGGGTGACCTTCTCGGCTCGATTTGGCGGTATGTCACATTCGATCGAAGTTCCAGTTGGTAATGTTGTGGCGATCTATGCGCGAGAAACCGGAGAAGGCATGGCCTTCGAAGTACTCGCCGAGTCTGAATTGCTAGAGAACAGTGATTCGCAGCAAGGACTGGATTCGGTCCAGCAAGAAGATACCAACGATGTTCCACATCCACCACGTGGTCGCCCGCAACTAAAAGTGGTCAAATAGCACCCACACACAATACAAAAAAGTTTTCGCCGACATAGCTCAGTTGGTAGAGCAACCGCCTTGTAAGCGGTAGGTCACCAGTTCGAATCCGGTTGTCGGCACCAGTAAAAAAGAAAAAGGCCACTCTTCTGAGTGGCCTTTTTCTTTCATGGCGGCCGTGTAGCTGTTTTCGGGCCATGTAGCCATGTAATCCTCTTGTCTTTCACTGGCGCTCGATGCTCCGGATTGGATTCCATCAACCTGAAAAATGCTGTTGACCGGACTGTAGGCGCGAATTTATTTGCATAATCAACCGCTTGCGTGCGAATAAATTTGCACCTATGTAGGTAGCGCAACCGATTGAAATTTCACAACATTCAATCCCAACTGAGAATTCCAGGTTCAACCGTCAACGGCATATTGAGGACTTGGCGAGGAAATCCCGACGCGGGCCAGGCCAGGGCGCTAGAAAACGGGTCTGTTTCATCAATCCACCAGAACGTCGGCTTGTGCCTGAGGCGGCGTTCTGCGCCGCGTCAACTATCCCGGGAGGCCCCGTGCTTGGCAGAGCAAAGTGGGTGAGGATTATTTTAATTTCGTTTCAGCTTCTGCTGTAAGCGGTGTCGTCGGTGCACTGCTTCGATGTCGCTCCGGTTCTTCTGTCCGGCGTAGCGGGCATGGCGGGCAGAAGATGGCAGAAGATGGCGGTGTCACACGGTTCGACGTGTGTTGCATATTCTTCTTCAGCAGGTCATCTCTTTTCGAGGTTGGGTGTCGTTTGCACGGGCTCGCTGCCGCCAAAATCAACGGTGGGGGGCGCGCTGATTGCTTGCTCGTTTTCTACTGTGAAATTGGCTTTGATTTGGTGTCCGAACATCATCGCGGTGAGGTTGCTGGGGAAGGAGCGCACGGTGATGTTGTAGTCCTGTACGGTTTTGATATACCGGTTACGGGCTACGGTGATGCGGTTTTCGGTGCCTTCCAGTTGCGCTTGCAGATCGCGGAATCCGGTGTCGGCTTTCAGTTGCGGATAGTTTTCCGAGACTACCAGCAGGCGGCTCAAGGCGCTGGTCAGTTCGCCTTGTGCAGCCTGGAATTTCTGCAATGCGGCCGGGTCGTTGATCAGTTCCGGGGTGGCGGCGATCTGGCCGACACGAGCGCGGGCGGCGGTGACTTCGGTGAGTACCTTGGCTTCGTGCGCGGCATAGCCTTTGACCGTGTTGACCAGATTCGGCACCAGGTCGGTGCGGCGCTGGTATTGGTTGAGCACTTCCGACCAACCGGCTTTGATGGCTTCGTCCTGCACTTGCAGGGTGTTGTAGCCGCAACCGCTGAGGCTGAGGGTGGTGATCAACATGATCAGCGTCATGAAAAGTTTGCGCATGTGTTTCTCCTGTGTAGCGGCTGTTTTGCTGATGCCGAAATCAGGCTTCCGCCAGCGCTTCTTTGAAGTCGAGCCTGACTTCATCGTTATCGCCCACATCGACAGTGGTTTCGCCGCCCTCGCTGAGGCGACCGAACAGCAGTTCATCGGCCAAGGCTTTGCGGATCGTGTCCTGAATCAAACGTCCCATTGGGCGCGCGCCCATCAACGGATCAAAGCCTTTGCGCGCCAGCCACTTGCGCAATGCATCGGTGAAGTGAACTTCAACTTTCTTCAGGTGTAGCTGTTCTTCGAGTTGCATCAGGAACTTGTCGACCACGCGCAGGATGATTTCCTCGTCCAGTGCGGCGAAAGAAATCGTCGCGTCGAGCCGATTGCGGAATTCCGGTGTGAACAGTCGTTTGATCTCGGCCATCTCATCGCCGGCTTTTTTCGGCAATGAAAAACCGATGCCGGTTTTATTCATCGCTTCCGCGCCGGCGTTGGTGGTCATGATGATGATCACGTTGCGGAAGTCAGCTTTGCGGCCGTTGTTGTCGGTCAGCGTGCCGTGATCCATGACCTGCAACAGTACGTTGAAAATATCGGGATGCGCTTTCTCGATCTCGTCCAGCAGCAGCACCGCATACGGGGTCTTGGTGATGGCTTCGGTGAGCAGGCCGCCCTGTTCGAAGCCGACATAGCCCGGTGGCGCGCCAATCAGGCGTGAGACAGCATGGCGCTCCATATACTCGGACATGTCGAAACGGATCAGTTCGACGCCCAGGGTATAAGCCAATTGGCGCGCAACTTCGGTTTTGCCGACGCCGGTCGGGCCGGAAAAAAGGAATGAGCCAATAGGCTTCTGCGGATTGCCGAGACCGGAACGGGTCATTTTGATGGCGCTGGCCAAGGCGTCGATGGCCCTGTCCTGACCGAATACCACCGCGCTGAGATCGCGATTCAGGTTCTTGAGTGCGTTGCGTTCATCGTTGGCAACCGTTTTCGCCGGGATACGGGCAATCTTGGCGACGATGTCTTCAATTTCTTTTGGAGTGATGATTTTCTTCTGTTTCGACTTGGGCTGGATGCGCTGCGCAGCGCCGGCCTCGTCAATGACATCGATGGCTTTGTCAGGCAAGTGCCGGTCGTTGATATATCGCGCGGAAAGTTCGGCGGCGGTAGAAAGCGCACCTTGCGTATATTTGACGTTGTGGTGGGACTCGAAGCGGGACTTCAAGCCTTTCAGAATGGCAACTGTTTCCGCGACTGAAGGTTCGTTGACGTCGACTTTCTGGAAGCGACGCGACAGCGCATGATCTTTCTCGAAAATGCCCCTGAACTCGTTGTAAGTGGTCGCGCCGATGCAGCGAAGCTGGCCAGTCGAAAGCGCCGGCTTGAGCAGATTGGAAGCGTCGAGAGTGCCGCCAGAAGCCGCTCCGGCACCGATGACGGTATGGATTTCATCGATAAACAAAATGGCTTTTGGATTGGCGGATAACTGCTTGATCACCGCCTTCAGGCGCTGTTCGAAATCACCTCTGTATTTTGTTCCGGCCAGCAATGCCCCCATGTCGAGCGAGAAAACAGTGGCACCTTCAAGTACGTCGGGCACGCTGCCTTCGACAATACGCCGCGCCAAGCCTTCCGCTATTGCGGTCTTGCCGACGCCAGCCTCGCCAACCAGCAGGGGATTGTTCTTGCGTCTGCGGCAGAGCGTCTGGATAACGCGTTCCAACTCTTGATCGCGCCCAATTAACGGGTCGATCTTGCCTGCTTGCGCCTGTAGATTGAGGTTGCTGGTGAATGAATCGAGTGGAGAGGCGGCTTTTTCCTCGCCTTCCTGCTGTTCATTGCCGGGTTCGCCGCGTCCGCTGGGAGTGGCTTCCTGAGTGGTCTTGGTGATTCCGTGCGAGATGAAGTTGACCACATCGAGGCGAGTCAGCCCCAGTTGCGTCATGAAGTGCAGCGCATGCGAATCTTTTTCGCCAAAGATGGCGACCAAAACATTTGCGCCGGTAACTTCCTTCTTGCCGGAAGACTGGACATGCAGGATGGCGCGCTGAATAACCCGCTGAAAGCCCAAGGTGGGTTGCGTATCGACATCCGCTTCGCCAGGAACGCGGGGGGTATGCCGCTCGATGAATTCCGCGAGTTTCTTGCGCAGATCTTCAACGTTTGCCGCGCAGGCGCGCAACACTTCCGCTGCCGAGGGGTTGTCTAGCATCGCGAGTAAAAGATGCTCCACGGTAATGAACTCATGACGTTTTTGCCGGGCTTCCATAAACGCCATATGTAAACTGACTTCCAACTCCTGGGCGATCATTTGTCTTCCTCCATCACGCATTGCAGCGGATGCTGGTGGTTACGAGCGAACTCTCTAACTTGATGCACTTTTGTTTCGGCGACATCGCGCGGGTAAATTCCAGCCAAACCAGCGCCTTCATTATGCACTTTGAGCATGACCGCAGTGGCTTGTTCACGTCCCATCAGAAAAAACCTTTCAAGTACATATATGACGAATTCCATCGGGGTGAAATCGTCGTTCAGAAGTAATACCTTATATATCGGAGGCGGCGCGATGGCGGGGCGTTCCGTTTGTACTACCGATTCATCTTGATGCCTTGTTGCCATTGGGGTTACGCGATGCGGGAACGAGTTAATTGTGGAGCTTGAAAGAATTTTTTCAAGCCGATTGACGACAGGGGGATTAGGCGAGTAAAAAGCCTCCGTTTGGGCTTTTCGAGACCATTATCGGGTGCGTTTGGTTCAAGCTTTTTATCTGTTTTTTTATTTAAGTTATTTTGGTTTTTGTTTAGGAGCAGTTTCAATGGCCACTGGCACTGTTAAATGGTTTAACGACTCTAAAGGCTTCGGCTTCATTACCCCTGATGGCGGTGGTGATGACGTGTTCGCCCACTTTTCCGCGATCAATTCCAAGGGCTTCAAAAGCCTGAAAGAAAATCAGCGTGTTTCTTTTGATGTGGTGGACGGCCCCAAGGGCAAGCAAGCCTCCAACATCGTGCCGATGTAATTCGGTTTTTTCGGTGGGCGGAAATTTTCCGCCAGACTGAAATGGTCCTCTGCGCCATGTCCCGCTTGTGCTATAGCTTAATTCACAAGACACGGAGCTGGCGACGGAGCGGCCAATATGAATACACACAATCTATCGAATCGGTTTCTTGAAGTTGATGGCGAGTCGCAACAGTTGGACTCACATAGTCAGATTGTGCATTTGGTTGCCGGTCTGGAGCGACAGAAAGATGAACTCGGTGCGATTGCGTTTGAATTGATCGATCTGTTACATCGACTTGGGGCGGGGGACATACCTCAACCACTTTCCCCGCATCCGCCCCAAGCCAACGGCAAAACTTAATCCATCCAGCGGATCATTTCCGTGCCGAATTCTGAGCATGGTATTTGCGTTGCACCATCCATCAAGCGGGCGAAGTCATAGGTGACTTTCTTCGCCCGAATCGCACCATCCATACCCTTGATGATCAGGTCGGCCGCTTCCAGCCAACCCATGTGGCGCAACATCATTTCGCCGGACAAGGTGATCGAACCCGGATTGACGTAATCCTTGCCGGCGTATTTCGGCGCGGTGCCATGTGTGGCTTCGAACATTGCGACTGAATCGGACAGATTTGCGCCGGGGGCGATGCCGATGCCGCCAACTTCCGCCGCCAGCGCATCGGAAACATAGTCGCCGTTGAGGTTCAGCGTGGCGATCACGTCATAGTCTTCCGGACGCAACAGAATTTGCTGCAGGAAGGCGTCGGCGATGACGTCCTTGATGACGATCCCGTTCGGCAATTTCACCCAGGGACCGCCATCGATCAATTCGCCGCCAAATTCCCGAATCGCCAGTTCATAACCCCATTTTTTGAAGCCACCCTCGGTGAACTTCATGATGTTGCCCTTGTGAACCAGGGTTACAGAACGACGGTTGTTGTCGATGGCGTACTGGATTGCGCGGCGAATCAGGCGCTCCGAGCCGTCGATCGAAACCGGCTTGATGCCGATGGCGGAAGACTCGGGGAAGCGAATCTTGGTGACGCCCATTTCCTTTTGCAGGAATTCGATGACTTTCTTCACTTCCGGCGAACCGGCTTCCCATTCAACGCCGGCATAGATGTCTTCAGTATTCTCGCGGAAGATCACCATGTCGACTTTTTCTGGTGCTTTAACGGGCGTCGGCACACCTTCGAAATAGCGCACCGGGCGCAGGCAAACGTACAAATCGAGCATCTGGCGCAGCGCCACGTTGAGTGAACGGATGCCGCCGGAAGTCGGGGTAGTCAGCGGGCCTTTGATCGAAACCACATAGTCGCGAATCGCCGCGACGGTTTCATCGGGCAGCCAGGCATCGGCGCCATAGACCTTGGTCGCTTTTTCGCCAGCAAAGACTTCCATCCACTCGATCTGGCGTTTGCCGCCATAGGCTTTGGCAACGGCGGCATCGAGCACTTTGATCATCACCGGGGTGATGTCGACGCCGGTGCCATCACCTTCGATAAACGGGATAATCGGCCGATCCGGCACATTCAGCGAAGCATCGGCATTGACGGTGATTTTGGCGCCCGCGGTCGGCGTCTTGATATGGCTGCTCATGGCAACTCCTGTTCAAAGTTATCGAATCGAAAATTTAGACTGATGGCGCGCATCATTTTATTCAACAAGCCTTACGGGGTCCTGAGCCAATTCACTGATGAAGACGGCCACCCCGGGCTCAAGGCCTATCTCGATATTCCCGGTGTCTATGCGGCTGGACGCCTGGATCGCGATAGCGAGGGGCTGTTGATTTTAACCGACGATGGTGCGCTACAGCATCGCCTTGCCGACCCGCGCCACAAACTACCGAAAAGCTATTGGGCGCAGGTTGAAGGCGCGCCAACCGAGGCCGATTTGGCACCGTTGCGACAGCCGATGGATTTGGGCGATTTCGTCACTCAACCGGCGCAGGCGAGCTTGATTGAAGTTCCGCGGAATCTCTGGCCGCGCGACCCGCCGGTGCGCTATCGCAAGGCTATCCCAACGACCTGGATCGAGCTTGTACTGAAAGAAGGCAAAAACCGTCAGGTTCGGCGGATGACCGCGAAAGCCGGGTTTCCCACTTTGCGCTTGCTGCGGGTGGCGATTGGCAACTATCGCTTGGATGGCTTGTCGCCGGGTGAATGGCGAGACGTGACGGCGTAGGTTTCCGGTTCCGTCGGTGTCGGGTCAACCGCCTTTGATTCGTCTACGCCAGATATGCGCTTTACCCAACACTTCCGCCGTATCCAATGTCTGACATTGGCCTTCAACCAGAACCGCTTTGCCGCCAACCCAGACATGGCTGACTTGCTCGCTGCCGGCGCTATAGACCAATTGCGAGACCGGGTCGTAGCAAGGTTGTGTCGCCGCATGATTCAGATTGACGGCAACCACATCCGCCATTTTGCCGACTTCCAGCGAGCCGATTTTGCTGTCCAGTCCCAACGCTTGCGCACCCGCCAAAGTGGCCATGCGCAATGCCTGATGCGCCGGTATCGCGGCGGGGTCGGCGGAAACGGCCTTGCCAAGCAGCGCGGCCAAGCGCATCTCGCCAAGCAAGTCGAGGCGATTGTTGCTGGCGGCGCCATCGGTGCCGACACCCACATTGACGCCAGCGGCGAGCAGTTTCGCGATCGGAGCAAAGCCGCTTGCCAGTTTCAGGTTGGAACTTGGGCAGTGCGCGACATGGCAGCCGTGACTGGCCAGCAGCGCGATTTCATCATCGTTCAGATGCACCGCATGGATCGCAATCAGACTGGGCGTAAGCAGCCCCAGCGCTTTTAATCGCGCCAGCGGGCGCACGCCATGGGTGGCGACGCCATGTTGGATTTCAGCCTCGGTTTCGTGGATATGCATGTGGATCGGTATGTCCAGCTGCGCCGCAAAAGTCACGACTTTTTCCAGCGTTTGATCGCTGACCGTATAGGGTGCGTGCGGCGCCAGGCAAAAATTGGCCAGCGGGTGATCAATCCAGTCATCACGCAACGCCAGACCTTTTTGCAGATAGCCATCCGGATCAGCGGCATAAGGCGTTGGCGCATCCACCACAATAAGACCCGCCGCGACACGGATGCCCGTTTCAACGGCGGCTTCAATTACGGCGTCGGAGAAAAAATACATGTCGTTGAAGCAGGTCACGCCGCATTTCAGCATTTCCAGGCCTGCCAGACGGGTGCCGTCGCGCACAAAATCAGCGGAAACATGCAGTGATTCAGCCGGCCAGATGTGTTCTTGCAGCCACTTCATCAGCGGCAAATCGTCGGCATAGCCGCGCAGCAAGGTCATCGCTGCGTGGGTGTGCAGATTGACCAAACCAGGGATCAGCGCGTGCCCAGGCAGATGAATTTTCTCTTTGCTGACCCAGTTATCGGCTTCGTCGCGCGGTACCAAGGCGGCGATACGGCCAGCCTTGATCAGCAGGCTATGGTCGGCAAGCGAGCGCTGGTCGGGATCGACCGGAATGATCCAGCCTGCATCAATGCGTAGATCGGCGGTTACTTGAGACATGGTGGCTGCTTGGCGGGATGAAATAGCGGGCTATTCTAAAGAAGATCGGCTTTGTCTTATGTGGTGTTCCAGAATCCCTTCATCCCGAGTAAATTTTCAGCAACACTCAGATTTGCTTCGCGAAAAATAATTTTCGAGCCTGCGCCCAATGAAAAAATCTTTTCTCGTAAGTTGTTATGCCCGCTACTCGAGGGCATCCTCCCGCGTCAATCCGCGCGCGTTGCGACTCGCAAATTTTGTCCTTTCTTTGTTGCTGGGAGTCTGCGCGATTCCGAACCTCGCCCAGGCGCAAGCGCCAGAACTGTCCGTGATCGACAAGCCGCGAGATTTTTCGTCCGCTGTCAGCATCACCTTCAAGGCGTTTGAAATTGCCGGCTGCACGGTTTTTTCGCGGGATCAGCTAACGACGAAGTTGCAGCCTTATTTCGGTCGCGAGCTGAACAGCGAAGACCTGGAAGATATTCGTCTTGATCTGACCCGGATGTATATCGACGCCGGTTACATCAACTCCGGCATCGTCATTCCCGATCAGGACGTCAGTTCCGGCATCCTCCGGCTGCGGGCGATTGAAGGGACGCTCGGGGAGGTTCGCATTTCAGGGGCGGCGCATCTTCGGCCGTCCTTTCTCGAACGGCGATTGCGTCTGGGAGCGGGCCAACCGCTTAATGTGCCGCGCTTGCAGCAGCGTATGCAGCGACTGCTGGCGGAATCGACCATCAGTCAGATCAATGCCGAACTACAGCCGGCTGAACAGCCCGGTATCGGTATTCTGCGGGTGGCCATCGACGAAGGTAAACGTTACACACTGGGTGCCGAACTGGCCAATTCGCGCAACCCGAACGTCGGCGAATTTCGCTTCGCGGTGACTGGCGGCGTCAAGAATCTGCTGGGTTGGAACGATCAATGGTCATTGCGTCTCGGCAAGGTGGAAGGTGCTGACGATTTCGCACTGAGTACCACGCTTCCGATTTCAGCCAATGACACCACGCTGAAACTGCTTTACGAAAAGAGCAACTCGCTGATCGTCGAAGAGCCGTTCGATGTCATCGATATTCGCGGCCGCTCCGAGACATTCGAAATCGGCCTGCGCTACCCGTTGCGGGTGACGCCACTGCATGAATTCGCCGTTGGCGGCAGTCTGGCTCGGCGAGCGCATCAGACTTGGCTGGGCGGAGAAGCATTCGATTTCAGCGCCGGTTCGCATGATGGCAAGTCTGTAGCGGTGGCGGTCCGTCTGACGGCGGATTGGTTGAGTCGCAGCGCCTCGCATGTCAATTCGGCCCGTATTACGCTCAGCCAGGGGCTTGATGCCTTTGGCTCGACGATCAACCCTGGCGGCGTGGCTGATTCCCGATTCACCAGCCTGAATGGCCAGTGGCAAGGCTTGCGGGTAGTGCCTGATCGGCACGGCGAAGTTTCGGCGCGAGTGGGTTTTCAAGTCGCCACCGCAGCGCTATTGCCGCAGGAGAAATTCGGCTTGGGGGGCATGGATACGGTACGTGGATTTCGCGAGAACACGCAAGTGCGCGACAACGGCTGGTTCGCCTCGATCGAGTATCGCGTCAGCTTCGACAAGGACGCCGCTCAGCCTGCTCGCAGTGATGCGGGCGGATGGCAGGGGCTGCTGTTTGTGGATGGCGGTTCGGCCTGGGAAGACGGCGACACCATGCATGCTCCGCTCTGGTCCGCCGGCCCCGGTCTGCGTTGGCAATCTGGCGAAGCTACGCGGCTTGGGCTGTATTGGGCCGCTGTACGCAAGAAATTGGAACGAGGCGACACGCTGCAGGACCGGGGCGTACACCTCAAAGTTGAACTGCGACACGTTTTCTGAGGCGCGCAAACATGGCTCGATCGATGCTCCCAAATCTGTTTGCCGGACAGCGCGTATTTCTGGCACTGAATCTGATGGCTGCCTTGCTGCTGCCGGCCGAGGTCAATGCCGAGGTTGTTGCTGACGGCAGCGTCGGCCCGGTATTTGCCCTGAACGCGGCGGATATGCGTGTCTTGTCGGACTACGGCAGGCAGTCCGGAACCAATCTGTTCCACAGTTTTCGCGTGTTCGATATCGCCGCTGGTCAGCGCGTCACCTTTTCCGGTCCAACCAGCATTGCCAATATCGTTTCCCGCGTTACCGGCGGCAATGCCTCCAGCATCGACGGCGTCATCGCCGCCGACATCCCCGGTGCGGCGATGTATTTCATCAACCCGGCGGGGGTGGTTTTTGGCGCCAACGCCAAACTTGAAACACAGGGTTCGTTTTATGCAAGCACCGCGGACATGTTGCGTTTCGCCGATGGCGCCACGTTGCACGCCTCGCTCGCAAGCGACAGTCAATTCAGCAGCGCCGCGCCCGCCGCCTTCGGATTTCTCGCCGGCAACGCTGCCAGCCTGTCCGCCAACGCGGCGGTGCTGGAAGTCATGCCTGGCAATACCCTCGCCTTGGTCAGCCGCGACATCGGTCTGACGGATGGCGCGCTACTTTATGCACCCGCTGGTCGAATCGATCTAGGCGATTTCGAGGCGGACGCCTCCAACGGGGTCATCACTCTGAGCGACAGTCGTCTTTATACCGGCAGTATCGAAAACCAGCCTAGCGGCAGTATCCGCATCGTCGGCGGACAGTTGACGCTTACCCGCAGTGCATTGCTTAACGACAATGCCGCCGATAGCGCGGGTGGTGACATCGATATCCAGGCAAGCGGCACGGTTACTTTGGGTGAAGACAGCCTGATCTACACGCATACCGAGGGCAATGGCAATGCCGGAAACATCAACCTTCAGGCCGGTCGTCTCGATGTCGTTTCCGGCAGCGCGCTGTTGACCGTCAACGAGGGAATGGCGAATACCGCTGGCGGCCATGTTTCTATCACCACCCGCGGCGGCGTTCTGGTTGACGGCATCAACCCCGTCAGTGACGAGCGAAGCATGATATCCACCTTGACTTCTGGCAGCGGCCAGGCAGGCGGCATTGCCGTGCATGGCGAGACCATCGCCATCACCAATGGCGCCTGGGTGGGCAGTAATACCCTGGGCCTGAGCATCGGGGCGGCGGGTGCGGTTGAGCTTGGCGCCGATGTTGCTGTTGTCGTTGCCGGAGCCGACGCCAGTCCGAATTACGGACAACCTAGTCAACTCTACTCCACCACTTTTGGCACCGGCGCGGCGGGCGGCATTGTTATTGAAGCCCCCGATGTCAGCATTACCGGCGGCGGCAACATCCATAGCATTACCACCCGCATCGAGCCGGGCGCCGGGCGGGGCGGTCGGATCGTCATCAATGCCAGTGGCAGCTTGCGGGTTGATGGACAAAGCTGGACCGGTAGCGGCCCCAGCATTGTGCAGTCATCGAGTTACGGTTCGGGCGCGGCTGGTTCGATCGAGATCCACGCCGGCTCGGTTGAAGTCAGCCAGGGCGGCAGCATTGCCAGCGATACATTTGACGACAGCGCAAACGCTGGAGCGGGGGGCGCGATCCATATCGACGCCGTAGACACTATCCGCATTTCCGGTTCGGCGCCTGTCCTGGCCTATCCCGACTCGGTGTTGGCCAGCGCAATCGATGCTGCAACGCGCGGCCCTGGTCGGGCCGGAAGCATCGAGTTACAGGCTCGACGCGTAGAAGTGCTGGATGGCGGGCAAGTGCTCTCCACCACTTCCAGCGAAGTTGTTTCCGGTCTCGGCGGCGACATTCATGTGCAGGCCAGCGAGGTGGTGCTTGATCGTTCGAATGGCGAACTGACCTTGATGGGTGTTGATACCTTTGGCGCGGCAGCGGCCGGCACCTTGTCGATTAACACCGGTACGCTGGAAGTGCGGAATGGCGCCAGCATCAGCAGCAGCAGTATCGGCAGTCAGCAAAATGCCGGTGCGGCCGGGAAAGTGCGGATTCAAGCCAGCGATAGCGTGCGCATTCATGGCCTTTCCAGTAATGGCTTGCCCGCCACGATTACGTCCACCAGCTATGGGCCAGGCGCGGCGGGTGACATCGATATCCAGGCGCGGCAGGTCGGCGTGGAACGCGGCGGCTGGATCAGCGCCACTGCGGCCGGAAGCGAGGCGGGTAGTGGAAACGGCGGTGCGATTGGCATCCGGGCCGAGGGCGAGGTTCGCGTCCAGGGTGTCGGCGACACCGGCATATCCAGCCGGATTGATTCGAGCTCATCCGGCTCCGGTGCGGCCGGCGTAATCAATATTTCAGCTGGAGCACTGTCCATCCTGGATGGCGGTCAGATCACCACCGACACCTGGGATACATCGCCAGTCGCCGGTGCAGGCGGCAACATCGCCATCCAGGTCGAGGATCTGCGGGTTGTCGGCAGAGATGTCGGCAGCGGCCGGGGCAGCATGTTGACTTCTTCCACTGCGGGCAGCGGCGCGGCTGGTCACATCGAGATCGACGCCGCCAAGGTGGAAGTTACCGATGCCGCCTGGATCAAGAGCAGTTCACTCGGCGTGTTGGCCGATAGCGGCCCGGGCGGCAATATCCGCGTGCATGCGCAATCCATTCGCCTCGCCAATGCCAGTTATATCTATGCCGGCAGCTCCGGTCCGGGAAACGCCGGCGCAATCACTTTGGAAGCAACCGACTCCATCCTGCTCGAACATGGAACGTCGGTTTACACCGGAACCGCGCAATCGGATGGCGGCGATATTCATCTTGGCGCTGGATCATTCATCGAATTGGTCGACAGCGGCATTCTGACTTCAGTCGAGGGCGGCGCAGGCAATGGTGGCAATATTTCGCTGGTGGACTCGACTTTTGTCGTGCTCAACGACAGCGCCATCGCCGCCAATGCCTTTGGCGGAGACGGCGGCAATATCGACATCGTGACCGATTACCTTGTCGCTACACCGATCAGCCGTATCGAAGCCAGCTCGCAACTGGGTATCGACGGTCGCATCGAGGTCACCAGTCCGCCGATCGATCTCGGTTCAGGTCTGGCAGCACCGAGCATCGGGCTGGTCGATGTCTCTTTGATGCTGCGCGAAACCTGCCCGTCGCAAGCGCGGCGGGGTCGTTTGAACACTTTTTCAGCGGGCGGTCGTGGCGGCTTGCCGCTGCATCCGGAAAGCTGGACGCCTACCGATTATTCCGGGTTATTCGGCAGCAACCGGAGTTCAAGCAGTGGGCAGCCGGTCGTACGGCAAAGTCACTTCTCATTGCTGTCGATTTGTCGGAGCAACTGAATCATGCACGCCCAGAACCGAGTCATATTGGTTGCCCCGAGAATGCCGGAATGGCCCGTTTGCGCCATGCTGTGCGGGCTGATTTTCTGCCTGATCGCCTTGCCGGCGGCCGCCGAAGCGCCGTTTGGCCCGGAGCCGACCGCGATATCCATCGCCGAGCTGGTCAGTCAGGCGACGGAAGATCGCCAGCTTGGGCAGCATCGACTGGCGCTGGAGCGCCTGCTGATGGCTCGCGAACAGGCGCGTGTCAGCGGACTCGAACAACTCGACGCACGACTGGCCGCGCCGATCGCTCAGGCTTATCTGTATCTTGGCCAGCCGCAGAAAGCGGGCGACGAATTTACCCAAGCCCTGGCTCGGGCAACACAGGATAACGATGTCCAGCTTGTCGCTGGCATCGAAAATGATCTTGGTCAGCTGGCTGCCCGCGAAGGTCGTCTGGATGATGCGCAACGTTATTTCCAGGCCAGTCTTTCGCGAAGCGCCAGCACGTCCGCTCCGCTCGCCGCCATCCAGACGCAACTCAACCTGGCCCAGTTGGCGCTGCGCCGCGACTTGCCGGAGCAAGCGGCGCAAAGGCTGGTTGAGGCTGAATCCGGGCTGGCCTCAATATCCGCAAGCCGCGCAAAACTTCACGCCCTGCTGCGTGCGGCGACGCTGGCGCAGCAACTGAAAACCTCCGCTGGCGATACCGCGCGATGGATCGAACTGGCCGACGAACTGGCCGCGCGTCTGAATGATCCCCGCGGCCAAGCGACGGCGCAGGCGTTACGCGGTCAGCGCAGCGCTGCACAGGGCGACCTGGAGCAAGGCTTGCTTGCGACACGGCGCGCCATTTCTATCGCGCAGAGCGTCCAGGCGCCTGACCTCTCCTATCGTTTGCATGCCCAGGCCGGACGCTTGTTGGCGGCTCTCGGGCGGCGCGATGCGGCAATCGCTGCGTATCAGCGCGCCGCCGTGATTCTACGAAGCATCGAAGTTGATCTGATGGCCGAAAGCCTGATCGGTGGCGAGAGCTATCGCGAGCTGGTCGGGCCGGTATATCAACAACTTGGGGATTTGCTGTTACAGCGCGCCGCCAGCCAACCGGCGACCCAGGCTGGCGATCTGCAGCTTGCCCGCGATGTCATCGAACGCTTGAGAACCGTGGAATTACAAGACTATTTTCAGGATCAGTGCATCGCCGAAAGTGGGCAGCCGGGGCAATCAGCGACCGCAGCAATGGCCAATGTCGCCGTGCTATATCCGGTGTTGCTGGCGGATCGGGTTGAACTCATCGTGACATTGCCGGATGGCCTGCGGCAGATCATATTGCCAGTCAGTGCCGCCAGATTGACTGAAGAAGCCAGGAAACTGCGGCAACTCCTGGAAAAGCGAACCACCCGCGAATATCTGGCGTCGGCCAGGCAACTTTATGACTGGTTGATTCGTCCGCTGGAAGGCGAGCTGAGTCGGCATTCGATCGATACCCTGGCGGTGGTGCCCGATGGCGCGCTGCGCAATATTCCGTTTGCGGCGCTGCACGACGGAGCGCATTTCCTGATTGATCGCTACGGGCTGGTTGTCGCCCCGGCGGTGAATCTGGTCGAGCTTGCGCCTTCGGGCGGTACGTCCAAAGCGACGCTCCTGTCAGGAATCACCCAGGCGCGAGACAGCTTTCCGGCATTGCCTTTCGCCGCAGCCGAACTGGATGGACTGTCGCAGCATCTCGATGGCAAGTTGTTGAAAGATGGCCAGTTTCAACTCGCCATGTTTGCCAACGAAGTGCGTGACGCACCCTATGGCATCGTCCACATTGCCTCGCACGGCCAGATCGAGGCGAATCCCCGGCACAGTTTCGTGCTTGCGCACGATGGCCGATTGACACTGGATAAACTGGAAGAACTGGTCAAATTCAGTCGCTTGGGTGCTGGTGTGCTCGATCTGATGATGCTCAGCGCCTGCCATACTGCAGTCGGAGATGATCGTGCCGCGCTTGGGCTGGCGGGGATGGCGGTGAAAGCCGGCGCGCGCAGCGCAGTGGCGACGTTGTGGTACGTAAATGACGAAGCTGCGAGCGCGTTGGTCAGCGCCTTTTACGACGAACTTGGAAAGGGCGCTCCTAAAGCTGCCGCCCTGCGCAATGCGCAACGCCGTTTGCTGGCCGAGCCGCGCTTCCAGCATCCGTTGTACTGGGCGCCTTTCATCCTGGTCGGCAACTGGCAGTGAACATTCTCAGCCAGGCTTCCAGATGGCGCTCAAGGGTGATTGTGATGGCCATTTCTCTCGCTTGCGCATTGGCTGTAATCGGCATCCGCAATGCTGGCTGGCTCGAAGCGCTTGAGCTCGATCTTTATGATCGACTGTTGAGTCGGGTGGCAGTCAGCCGCGCGGGGGATGCTCGAATTCTGCTGGTGGGGATCGACGAAGCGGATCTCGGCAAGCTTGGCTGGCCGCTCAGCGATGCCGCTCTGGCTGATTTGCTGGAGCCGCTGGCGGCAGCCCATCCCCGCGCCATCGGTGTCGATCTGTTTCGCGATGCAGCGCGACCACCCGGCAGCGAGCGTTTGCGCGCCCTGTTGTCGGCAGACCAACGCATCGTCCTGGTGCGGCGGATTGGCTCGCCCGGCAAGCCGGGCGTAGCGCCGCCGGCCTACCTTGCGCCGGAACAGACCGGTTTCGCCGACATCATGCTCGATGCCTCGGGCAGCGTTCGTCGCGGCCTGCTTTACCTCGATGACGGTCGTGAGGTGTTTACCAGTTTGAGTCTGCAATTAGCGCTGCGTTATCTGGAGAAACACGCCATTCATCCTGAACCGGACCCCTCCGGCTCCGGCCATCTTCGCCTGGGGAAGGCAACCCTGGTCCCGCTCGAAGCCAACGACGGCAGCTATGTTCGCGCTGACCCCGGCGGCTACCAGTTCTTGCTGGATTATTCCGGCGGACCCGCCGCGTTCGATTTCGTCTCGGCCGACGCAGTCATTTCCGGGCGGGTTGCCGCCGCAGACATACGCGACCGCATCGTCATCGTCGGTACTGCCGCCGATAGCGTCAAAGACTCGTTTGTGACCCCGCTGGCCGCCTTGCCCGCTGCCGACCCGCAGATGTTCGGCATCAGTCTGCATGCGCATGCGGCCAGCCAGTTGCTGAGAATGGCGCTCGATGGCAACCCGCCGCTGCGTTTCCTCGCCGACTGGCAGGAAGCCATGCTGGTGCTGCTGGCCGCAGCACTCGGCAGTCTGGTTGCCGGTGCGTTGAGATACCGTTTGTTGTTGTGGGTCACCTTGGCCGGTGTCCTGCTGCTTGCGGGGGGCGCCATCACGGCGATGTTTTTCGCCTGGTGGATTCCGCTCGCACCGCCGCTGTTGGCCATTTTTCTCTCCGCCGGTTTGACGCTGAGCTATGTTTCCCGCGTAGAGCGGCAACAGAAAAACCAATTGATGCGACTGTTTTCACGCTATGTCGCCCCCGAAGTGGCAAATCAGATCTGGGCGCATCGGGAAGACTATCTGGATAGCGGCTTGGCGCCGCGACCGCTGCGTCTGCAGGCCACAGTGTTGTTCTCCGACATCAAGGGTTTTACCTCGATTTCCGAACAACTCTCCGCAACTGAACTGATGCTCTGGCTGAATCAATACACTTCGGCGATGGCAAGCATTGTCATGGCGCATGGCGGGATGATCGACAAGTTCATTGGTGACGCGGTGATGGCCGTCTTTGGTGCGCCGATCCCGCGCAGCGAGACTTCCGCCATCCAGCGCGACGCGATTGCCGCAGTGGATTGCGCGCTGGCAATGGCTGCTCGGCTGGAAAGTCTTGACGCAGCCTGGGGGCAGACGGGGTTGCCCCGCATCGCCATTCGCATTGGCATCTATTCCGGTCCACTGGTCGCCGGGTCGCTAGGCAGTCAGGAACGAACCGAATACACCGTCATCGGCGACACCGTCAACGTCGCCGCCCGTCTGGAAAGCGTCGACAAGGACTGGCCGGGGTTGGAGGGGGGCGAAATCTGCCGGATTCTGGTGGGTGACACTACCCGTTCGCTGATCGGCACGGAATTCAACATTGAACAGATTGGAAAGACCGGGTTGAAGGGCAAATCGATGCCCATCGATATTTATAGAGTGAGGGGACGATCATGAAAATCACTGCATTGACTCGCCTGTTCAGTTTTCTGACGATGCTCGTCTTGGTCGTCGTCGCGCACGGATACACGCCAGTGGCGGTGGCCGAGTCGGCTTTGCCGCGTATCGTCTACAAGCCGCCACTGCGCGGTGCGCCACTCATCCGCGTTGGTGGCGGTACGCGCGGTACCCAGGCCATCATTTTGCCGGTTATCGAAGTGCTGGCGCCGAATCATGTCGGGCTGACGCAAAGCAGCCAGCCAAGGCTGTATTGGTATATCGCCGGCACAACCACCACCAAGGTTGAAATGACGCTGATCGAGGCGACGGCGGAGCGACCGGTTCTGGAACTGTCCTTGTCCAATCTCGCCGGACCGGCGATACACGTGATCGACCTTTCCCGGCATGGCATTGCGTTGACGCCCAATGTTGAATATGAATGGTCAGTCGCGTTGGTGCCTTTCAGCGATGCCCGCTCCAACGACATCGTTGCCAGCGCGGCGATTCGCTTCGTTCCTTCAGCAACACAAGACCATGCCAAGCTGGCGTCCGAGGTCAGCCAGCATGTCGCCCGACTGGCCGAGCAGGGCATCTGGTATGACGCGTTTGATACGCTCTCGCAAGCCATTGCCAGTCATCCGGAAGACCCTGCAAATGCGGCGTGGCGAAAAATGCGCGCTACTCTGCTGGAACAAGTTGGATTGGCCGCCGCCGCTACTTTCGATTCGATTCGTTGATCAACTCGCCGCCTTTATGTTCGCCGCCTCGCAGGCGTCGGCATGGCGGCGCAGAAGTTCATCGCAGCATGTGTGTGCAGGTTGGACAGATCGGGGATTAGCGCGTGACCCGGGCTGCGATACGGTCATCTCTCAGTGGCAGGCTGATTTATAACGATGCATTTTCCCCTCGACCCATCCCCATCTTGTTCAACGCCAGATTCGCAGCTGCCGTCCGCGTTTCCACGCCGAGTTTCTCGAACACATGTTCCAGATGTTTGTTCACCGTGCGCGGGCTGGTGTTGAGGATTTCGCCGATGTCCTTGTTGGTCTTGCCTTTGCTTACCCAGAACAGCACTTCCGCTTCGCGCTGGGTCAGGCGGAAGGTGGCGATCAGGCCGGAGATGGCGGCCTGGTGGTTTTCTTCGTGCAGTACCAGCAGCCATTCTTTCTCGTCCGCTTCTGCCTCCTGACCGAGTTTGCTCGGGTCGTGCAGGCTGGCCAGCAGGCGTCGGTCAGGCAGGCTGGCGAGCAGTGGCGGCTCGCGGTTTTCGCGTGCGGCTTGTTGGGCTTCGATCAGCCAGTCGATCAGGCGCGTTGGCGTCAGCCCGTCAGGTACGTTGAAATAGTCGCTCAACAGTCGCCGTGCCAGCGGCGTTTGCCAGAGCAGTTGGCCATCACCGGCGCGCATCGCAATGGTGGCCTGGCCGAAGGCGTCGAGTGCGCTGCGCGCCTGCTTCATCTGGCGCGCGTTTTGCATGTGGGCGGCAATGCGGGCGAGCACTTCCTGCGGCCGGATCGGCTTGGTGACGTAATCGGCGCCGCCGGCGGCGAAGGCAGCGACGACGTGTTCGGTTTCGGTCAGTCCAGTCATGAACACGATGGGGATGTGCTGGGTGGCGAAGTCGGCCTTCAGCCGGCGCGCGACTTCGAAGCCGTCCATGCCGGGCATCAGCGCGTCGAGCAGGATCACGTCGGGCCGGCTCTGGCGCGCGCGTTGCAGCGCCGATTCGCCGTTGGTGGCGACCAGTACGGTATAGCCGGACTCATCCAGCGCGTCGTGCAGCAGCGAGAGGTTTTCCGGGATGTCGTCGACGATCAGTACGACATCGCTGTTGAGGGGATCAAGTGGCATGGGGGTGTTCGGCAAGGGCTTTGCGGATGATTTCCTGCATGGAATCAAACTGGAACTGTTTTGCCAACCGGCGCATGACTTCAACAAATTCCCGATGCGCCGGGTCGGCGGCGATGTCTTCGAGTTTGCCGCTGATACCGCGCGGATAGCCGAGTTCGATCTGTGCCCGCAGGGCGCGCAAGGCGTCGGGTGGCGGTGTACGCCATTCCGTCGGCGGCGGCGCGCTGGCGGGTTCCGGCGCGACATCGGCGCTGACCCATTCCAGTTTCAGGCGTTGGCCGATCCAGCTGAGCAGATCGTCGATGCGCACCGGCTTGGTGATGAAGTCTTCCGCCCGCATGCCGACCTCGTTGTCGTTGCCCTGGTCGAACGCATTGGCCGAGATGATGACGATTTCGGCATCGCTGAGGCCGCCTTCGCGCAGGCGGCGGATGGTTTCCCAGCCATCCATGCCGGGCATCGCCAGATCCATGCAGATCAGGTGAGGTTTGAAGCGGGGAATCTGATCCAGGCATTCCTGGCCGGAGGCGGCTTGTGCCAGCTGGAAACCCAACGGTTCCAGAAGGTTGACGAGAAACTCGCGGTCGGTGGCTTCGTTGTCGACGATCAGGAGGCGTTGCCGCACGCCGACATAGCCGACGCGGCGAATGCGCGGGCTGGCGGCCTGCACGTTATGGATTTGCGGCAGGTAGAGGCGCACCTGGAACAGGCTGCCCTGGCCGGGGCGGCTCTCGACTTTCATCTCGCCGCCCATCAGATCGGTCAGCATTTTGGCGATGGTCAGGCCAAGGCCGGTGCCGCCGGCAGCGCCGCTGCTGGCCGACGCTTGCGCCGCGCTGCCGCGCGAGAAGGGTTCGAAAATGCGTTCGAGTTCTTCCGGCGGTATGCCGGGGCCGCTGTCCTCGATCTCGAACTGCGCTATTTCGCGCTGGTATTTCAGGCGCAACACGACGCCGCCACTGGCGGTGAACTTGACCGCGTTTCCAAGCAGATTGATCAGGATCTGACGCAGCCGGCGCGGGTCGGTGCGCACGCTGGCGGGAAGTTCGCCTATTTGCTGGTAATCGAAGCTGATGCCTTTGCCGCGCGCCTGCGGTTCGAACATGGCGACGATTTCCTGGGCGAAGCCGGGGAAGTCGAGCGGACGCAGGTCCAACGTCAGTTTGCCGCCTTCAATGCGGGCGATGTCCAGCGTACCTTCGATCAGTGACAGCAGATGGTCGCCGCTGCGGCGGATGACATTCACGGCCTGGCGCCGGTTTTCCGGAATCTCGGCGTCGGCATCGAGAATCTGGGCGTAGCCAAGGATGCTGTTCAGCGGTGTGCGCAGTTCGTGGCTGATCGCCGAGATGTAACGGCTCTTGGCCTGATTGGCCTGGTCGGCGGTTTCCTTTGCTTTCTGTAGCAATTCATCAGTACGCCGGTGTGATTCGATCTCCCGCATCAGCAATTCGGTCTGCCGATTTGACTCCTCCTGCGCGACCTGGCGACTCTTGTGGGTCAGCACCAGCCACCAGGCGACGACGCCGGCAATCAGCAACAGCCCGGCGCTCATTTTCAGAAACGAGGCGCGCAAGGCATCCAGGCGGGCCAGGTCACCTGCCGGCAACGCCAGCACTTCCTGGTAATACAACAGGCCGATCAACAAGCCGAGCACCGGCAGGATGCCGACCATCAACAATAAGTAATGGCCGAGGCCGGCATCCAGATACGGCCGCGCCGAGCCTGGCAACAGGCGTTGCAATAACCCGCCCCATTGCGCGCCGAGGCGGGCGTGCGGCTTGCAGAGATCGTCGCAGCGCGCGTCGAGCGAGCAGCAGAGCGAACAAATCTGCTCCTGATACGCCGGGCAATGCGCCAGGTCTTCGCTTTCGTAATCCTTGCCGCAGATGCAGCAGGTGTGGCCGATGACGGGATTCGCCGGCCGCGCCAGGTAATAGCGTCCGCCAGTAGCCCAAGCGATCAGCGGCGATGTGATTAGCGCCGCGCCGAGTGCGATGAAGGTCGCCCACGGCTGCACCGATTCACCGAACAAGCCGACATAGGCGGCGACCGACAGCAGCGAGGCGATGCCCATGGCGCCGACGCCGACCGAGCGGCTTGTTGATCACCAGATCGGCCACCACCGCCATCATCCAGGCCACCGCGATGTTGGAATACAGCCCGAGCACGCGACCCAGCGCCTGAAACAGATCCATCTCCATCAGCATCAGCGCGATCAGCGTGTTGAACACCACCCAGACCACGCGACCGGGATGGCTGTGGGTCAGTCGGGCGAAGAAGTTGGACCAGGCCAGCGAACCGGCATAGGCGTTGGTGACGTTGATCTTCAGTTGCGAGATGACGACGAACAGCGCCGTGGCGGCCACCGCCCAGCCGTAATGCGGAAAGACGTATTCGTAGGCGACCAGATACATCTGGTTCGGGTCCACCGCGCGCTCTTCCGGCACTGCGTGGCGGATCGCCAGATAGGCCAGCAGCGCGCCGCCGAACATCTTGATCACGCCCGGCAACACCCAGCCCGGCCCGCCGATCAGCACGCCGGCCCACCAGCGTTTGCGCTGGGCTGGCAAACTCTGCGGCGTGAGTTCCGGCATGAAGCGCAGGTAATCGACCTGTTCGCCCATCTGCGTGATCAACGCCAGCCCGACCGCCATCGCCGCGCCGAACAACTGGATGTCGAAGCCGCTGTGCGCCGCGCGGCCGGCATAGTCGGTCAAACCGGCAAACGCCTGCGGCTCCTGCCAGAGCA
>JFJP01039116.1_pt1 | contig 34245 bp, 29 predicted proteins | sample 431651 | NCBI WGS metagenome assembly JFJP01 (sample SAMN02602958, study PRJNA72255) | Microbial mat metagenome, whole genome shotgun sequencing project. | biome: fresh water; feature: sink hole; material: water; isolation source: purple microbial (photo- and chemosynthetic) mats found in... | reverse complement strand
GCCAGCCACCTCTTCGGCTTCATGTCGGTATTCAATCCTGATGCGATCAAGTCCGTCCAGCTCTATAAGGGCGGCTTCCCCGCCCGGTACGGCGAAAGACTCTCATCAGTTGTGGACATACGTATGAAAGAGGGCAATGAGAAGGAGTTCCATGGTAACTTCGCCATAGGACTGCTATCTTCAAAACTCTCACTGGAGGGTCCGATCATCAAGGAGAAGACCTCATATATTATCTCGGCGCGCCGTACCTATTATGACCTGCTGGCGCAGCCATTCATCATGAAACTGAATCAAGGCCAGAGTTCGAAGACTACCGGGGGCTATTATTTCTACGACCTCAACGGCAAGATAAACCATAAGTTCTCAGATAACAGCCGTCTTTACCTAAGCTCCTATCTTGGCAGGGACAGGGCCTACACAAGAAGCAGGAGCAGGCCTGATTATTATGATGAGAACAATGACAGGTACGAATTCAAGGATAGCTACGGCCTTGGATGGGGGAACATAATCACGTCACTGAGGTGGAATTACCTGATATCCAATAAGCTCTTCAGCAACACCACCCTTACGTACAGCAAGTACGACTTCGACGTGACCGTTGAGTCGTCATCTGAGAATCTCACCACCAGGGAAAAAGAATTAGACTACTTCAGGTATTTCTCAGGTATTGAAGACCTGGGTGCCAAGATCGATTTTGACTATTATCTGTCCGCCAGCCACTCGGTCAAGTTTGGCGCCGGATACACCTGGCACCATTTCAAACCGGGGGTGACCACCTTCAGGTATGACCCCATGTCAGAAGAGGATGGCATTGACACCACCTTTGGCGACATGCGGATCAGGGCGAATGAGTTCATAATGTATGCCGAGGATAACTTTGATATTACCTCCCGCCTGAAGATGAATGCCGGGATCAGGATGTCGCTCTTCAATGTGCAGGATACCAGTTACTTTGTTTTCCAACCGCGGGTCTCGCTCCGTTACCTTGCAACTGATGACCTCTCCTTCAAGATCTCATACAGTAAGATGGCCCAGTTCGTTCACCTGCTTACAACCTCTGCCATCAGTCTGCCCACCGACCTGTGGCTACCGGTGACGCGAAAATTTAATCCCCCAATATCACATCAGGTGGCAATAGGGTCAAGCTTCAGGCTTCCGGGAGACCTGGAGATGACCATCGAGGGCTTTTACAAGACTATGGACAACCTGATAGAGTACAAGGAGGGAGCCTTCTTCGGAGGCACCGGTTCAGGATGGGAGGCGAAGGTGGAGAAGGGAAGAGGCTGGGCCTATGGCGCGGAGTTCATGGTTGAGAAAACCTATGGTAAGCTGACGGGATGGATCGGTTACACCCTGGCATGGACCGAGAGGAGGTTTGAAAACCTGAACTACGGAAGGGTTTTTCCGGCGAAGTATGACCGCAGACACGACATCAGCGTGGCACTGACACATACCTTCAACGAGAGGCTTGACGTGGGGCTGGTATGGGTTTACGGGACAGGCAATGCTGCCACGCTGGGGATAATGGAGTACCCTCCGGAGGATATGATGTCAGGTGATTACTACTATTCGCCAGTGACGGAGTATCCCAGTCGCAATAACTACCGCACTCCCTCATATCACAGGCTCGATCTGGGTGTCAATCTCCACAAGCAGAAGGAAAATGGCATCCGGACATGGAGCTTCTCGGTATACAATGCCTACTCGCGTAAGAACCCCTTCTTCATCTACTGGGGATCAGATTACTACAGCGAGCCTGATCCGGCAAACCCGGGCAGCATGCTCTATTACAGCAAGCCGGTACTGAAGCAGGTCAGTATCTTCCCGATAATTCCGTCAGTCTCATACTCATTCAAATTCTAAAAACCATGAAGAGGAAGAGAATGATGACATATATTCCCGCCTTACTGATCATGGCCTTCCTTGCCGGGTCATGCGAGACTATAATTAAGTTCAGGGGCGACGGCGGTGATCCAAGGATAGTGATCTACACGCTGCTACATTCCGACAGCCTGATCAAGGTCTCTGTGGCTGTCAGCCATGCCGTGTTCGATGAGAAGTATGAGGTTGAGCAGATAACCAATGCCGTAGTGCGGGTATACCGCGACGGGGTGCTGCTGGAGACTCTGGACTATGTTCCGCCGGTGCCGGTGCCTGAATACCAGCCAGCAATAACCCATTCAAGATACGTCTCTGAGGTAAACAGGCCTGTCCCCGGCAGCACTTACAAGATTGAGGTTGAGGTGCCGGGATTGACCACTGCCTCGGGGTCGGCGATGCTTCCTGACCCGGTGCCCATCATCAGGATCGATACCACCTTCGTGATTAGCGAATGGGGGGAGAGACAAATGGAAGTAAAAATAAAATTCCTGGATCCGGCCGGCACCGAAAACCTTTACAGGCTGACAGCACGGGGTATAAGCGGGGTCTATTACGGGCCAAAGGAGGAGCCCTATTCACCTCTTATGCCTGTAATGGTCACTGATGAGGACCTGAGCTACGGTGCGTCAGATGAACCGCTGATAACACCAAATCAGGGGGATGATATTTTCGGTATGGAGCTGTACAACAATTACACCCTGTTCACTGACGAGCTGATCTCCGGGAAGGAGTATAGCCTTACAATGCATTTCTATTACAAGGCTCCTGATACAGATTACTACGAGTTTGACCACACATATTTCATGCTGAACACACTGAGCAGGGACCTGTACCTTTACCTCCAGTCGCTCTCAGCGCAAGCCCAGACGAGGGACAACTTCCTGGCGGAGCCTGTGCTTGTCTACACAAATATAACGAACGGCCTCGGGGTTGTTGGGGCTATATCCACCGGTAAGGATTCCCTGAAAATCGGGGATTATCCTGTTGAGGGAGTTTATTATGAGAGCTATAGTTACGGTAAGTAAAGTCAATACTGTTATCAAAGTAACTGTTGAAAATTAATCCAGGAAAAGGGTCTGAGGATTGCCGGCGAATTTGGGTCGGGGGGAAGATTTGAAGAAATGAATCCTTTGCTAGCCAAGAGAAAAATTCTCGCGAATGAGTTCCGGCTTTTTTGTATCTACTTAGGAACACCAAAAACCAGATTCTGAAAAAATAAATGAAATAATTCAATTGCCGTATTGAAATTTATATTTACTTTGCACCACAAAGTACTACATAATCGAATCATGAACCAGTCAGATCAGCACATAGAAGACATACAGGTCATCAGGAAGATAATGGAGGAGTCGTCAAGATTCCTGTCGCTCAGCGGCTTATCAGGCATAGTGGCAGGCTTCCTGGGTATTGCCGGGGCTGTTGCTGCACAGCTGTTAATTACAAAAAACTCCACCCCGGCTGACTGGTACATGCAACCGCTTGCAGGCGGACCTGACGGTCTGCGTTCCGTTCTTCCTTTATTTGCCGTGATGGGGGTGGTTCTGGTTCTCGCCTTCTCAGGCGCCGTTTTGTTTTCATCGCGCAAGGCGAAAAAAACCGGACATAATGCCTGGACACCCGTGACACGGAGGATGCTGGCAAGCCTGCTCATACCACTTGCCGCCGGGGGCCTCTTCATCCTCTTGACTATTGGCACCGTGCCCGCCAGCGTCACAGCGGCATCGTCACTCATATTTTACGGGCTGGCAGTTGTGAGCGCCGGAAAGTTTACCTTCGGGGAGATTCACTGGCTGGGCGTGCTCGAGGTCGTCACAGGTCTTGCCTGCCTGGTGCTGCCTCAGTATTCGATAATTCTCTGGGCCGTGGGATTCGGTGTGATCCACATAGGATATGGTCTCTTCATGCATCTCAGGTACAGGGGATGAAAACGATCCTGGCAAATTTCAACAAGGCCTTTGAGAGCCGGGTGAGGCTCGGCATCATGTCGGTGCTGGCTGTCAGCAGCAGCATGGACTTCACCGGCCTTAAAGAGACCCTGGCTGTGACTGACGGTAACCTTGCCAGTCACCTTAGAGCACTGGAGGAAGGCGGGTATATCATCATGGAAAAGAGCTTCATAAACCGTAAGCCTAACACAAACTACACTATTACCGAAAAAGGCATGGAAAGCTTTAAAAGCCACCTCCGGGCGCTGGAGGAACTGATAAAAAATAAATAATTTTTTTTACTCTGTCAGCTTTGAAACGCAAAGTACTTTTATAATACAAACAAAATGGAAAACGAATCTTTACAGCAGGAAAAATGGTACCAGTCGATGACCGTCAAGATGGTCCTTCTGGCAATTATGGGTCTCATGCTTCTCATCCCGTTGGTGCTGATCAACGAGGTAATCAGGGAGCGCTCACAGAATGCCGAAACGGCGCGCACTGAGATAGGTGCTTTATGGGCTTCGGCACAGACAGTCACCGGTCCGGTGCTGAATGTGCCCGGAACGAAGGTCGTCGGTGACGACGGCAGGTATGTGACAACCACAATGCATATCCTGCCTGACGATCTGAAGGTTAACGGCGTCCTCATGCCGGAGGTACGTTATCGCGGAATCTATGAGACGGTTGTTTACAATTCCGGTCTTAAGATATCGGGCAGCTTCTCCATTGCAGGATATGAGCACCTCAATGATTATACATGGCAATGGGGCCAGGCTTATATTTCGCTCGGCGTTTCGGATAACAAGGGAATCAGTGACAGGGCCGACCTTACAATTGACGGCGTAGTCATTGGTGCACAGCCTGGTGCTGGTCAGCCAGACCTCTTCGAGAAAGGGATCTCATTTCCCCTGCCGCTTGATCCGGAGAAGATAAATGGATTTAAAGGCGATTTCAGCCTTGATATCGGTCTGAAGGGCAGCGGCAGCATCGCCTTTTCGCCAGTTGGCAGGACCACTGAGGTGACCCTGACCTCAGCGTGGGAAGCCCCGAAATTCACCGGCAATTTCCTTCCAACCGATCGTGATGTGACAGACGCGGGTTTCACGGCCAACTGGTCAGTGACTCACCTCAACAGGAGTTTCCCGCAGGTGTGGGCAGGTCAGAGCTACATTCCGACTAATGACGCATTTGGTGTAGACCTTATTATGGAGGCTGATCATTACACGAAGGCCGAGCGCAGTGCCAAATACGGCCTGCTATTCATTGCACTGACCTTCCTTGTACTAATAATCATTGAGCTCAGGTCGGCCCAGCGCATACATATATTCTACTATCTGCTCACGGCCCTGGCCCTGATCCTCTTTTTCTCCCTTCTCACGGCTCTCAGCGAGCACATAGGGTTCAACCCCGCATACCTGATCTCATCTGCAGCCACCATCGGGTTGCTTACAGCCTTCTTCGGATCGCTGCTGAAGAAGGGCTGGATGGTGCTTCTCATCAGCGGTTTGCTGACTGTTCTGTATGTCTTTATCTTCTTCCTGCTGGCGATGAAGGATTACGCTTTCCTGGTGGGTAACATTGGTCTTTTCGTGATGCTTGCTGTGCTAATGATTGTGTCGGCAAAGTACAGGCTATTCAAGGAATAACTTCGTTGGGCGAACCCCGGGCAGCCTTTTTGCTGCCCGGGGAGACCCATTATGCGGTGTGAGCTTTTTGCAGTAACTTACAGGGTCGCTTTAAAACGCACGCATCCATGTTACTCAAAAGGTTTATTGAAGAAGAGAGTACAGAAAAATTCGATCTGATCATTGTAGGTGGAGGGATCACCGGGGCTGCTGTGGCATATATCGCCGCTGCGCGAGGCCTCTCGGTGGTCCTCTTTGAAAAGAAAGACTACGGCGGGGCCACCTCGTCAGCCACATCAAAGCTCATCCACGGAGGACTACGGTATCTCGCTAACGGCGAACTGAAGCTTGTACGCGAATCGCTGCGCGAGAGGAGAATCCTCGGCAATATTGCTCCCAATTTTGTCTACTCCCTGCCATTCCTGATGCCTATGTACAGGCGATGGAAAGGAAATATCTGGAAGATGCTGGCAGGCATGTACATCTACGACGCCCTGTCATATGACAAGAAGGACACCTGGGACAAAAGCAAGAGGCTTCAGAATCACAAGCTCGTCTCTTACAGGAAAACTATCAGGCTGGAGCCTAACCTGAAAATGGAGGATCTTCGTAATGCCTTCTATTTCTTTGATTACCAGAGCATTTTTCCGGAACGACTGACCCTCGCTTTTATAAAGTCGGCTGCCGATTATGGCGCCAGGGTCTCGAACTACACACCCGTGGAGGGGTTTGTCTTCGGCGAGGACAACAGGATCACAGGCGTGAAGGTCAGGGATACATTTACCGGGGCAACAAAGGAGGTTTACGGTGAGCTGATAGTCAACTGCGGCGGCACCTGGGCCGACAAGATACTCAACATGGCGGCAGGAAAAGTATCAACCACCCACAAGGTCAAGCGTTCCGAGGGCATCCACATAATCACGAAAAAGATTGCAGGCCACCATGTGGTATCCCTTCAGACGGACACTGGCGGCCATATGATGATAATGCCCTGGCGTGATCATTCGCTGATCGGTACAACAGATAAGGAGTTCATGGGAGATCCGGACGATTACCGTGTGTCGGGCGAGAGCATAGATGAGATCATTAACAATGTCAATACTTATTTCGGCAGGAAAATCTCGCGCGAGGATATCATCCATGCCTATGGCGGCCTCCGCCCGCTCGTAGACGACCAGACAAAGGGTTCGTATGAGACATCAAGGAAATACGAGGTGTATGACAATGCCACCGACGGTATCGGGGGGATGATAACCGTTGAGGGTGGAAAATACACCACCAGCCGAAGCCTCGCACGCGAGGTGCTAAAACTGATCTCCACCAAACTGAACAGGATCCTCGACGACTCGGTCTCGGACAACCTCTACCTGTCGGGATGCGAGATCCGGGACATGAGGCAGTTCATGATCAGGCAGCACCTGAACTACAAGGATTTCAGCCGCAACACGGTGGAATATGTTAGCAGGAACTACGGCACTGAGAGCAAACTGGTCTTCCAGATAGCGAGAGACGATCGCCGTTTTGCCGAGGTGATCAGTCATGACGGCGAGATACTGGCGGAAGTGGTCTTCGCCATAAGGTATGAGAGCGCCAAGACATTGAGAGATATCATGTTAAGGAGAACCGGAACAGGCACTATAGGTAATCCGGGGAAGGCAATCATAGACAAAGTAGCTGCAGTAGCAGCCGAGATGCTTTGCTGGGATGAAAAAAGGCGCGCTGAGGAGATCGTCCTGATGATGCGGGTTTATGAATTATTTTAATACAATGGAGAGAGAGAACACCTACCGTCATATCCTCAAATGGGGTGACAAGAGGGAAGAGGAAGTCGGCTATCATATGGCAGACCTGATAAAGGCAAAGTTCGGACTGACAGATAACGACTTCAGGGAGAAGTATCTCCCCGGGCTGGAGACCGTCACGCTTGAGAAGCCGTCCCTTCTTAAGCCTCGCCAGCTTGAATTTCTCAGTGATGTCTGTGGCAGCGAGAATATCCTTACCGATGATCTCTCGCGTGCCCGCTACTCCTGCGGAAAGTTCTACGGCGAGCTTCTTGACCTGAGGCTCAAACATGTGCCGGATCCCCCTGACGCCGTCGTCTCTCCGCGAAGCCATGATGAGGTTGTGAAGATCATCGGCTTTTGCAATGAAGAGAAGATAGCCATCATCCCTGCCGGAGGACAGTCGTCTGTCACCGGAGCCTTGAGGGCCCCCCACGGAGGCATAGCCCTTGACCTGACTAAGTATCTAAACAGGATACTGAAGATAAACAGTGTCAATAAGACAGTGACCGTAGAGGCCGGCATCTTCGGCCCGGCGCTGGAGGAGGAGCTCAACAGGCACGGTTACAGCTGCGGCCATTTCCCCCAGTCGTTTGAGTATTCAACCGTCGGGGGATGGATCTCTGCCAGGGGAGCCGGCCAGGCGTCAACGGGCTATGGCAAGATCGAAGACATGGTGGTGGCTCTTAAGGCAGTCACACCGGCCGGTGTGATAGAAACCAGGGATTTCCCGCGTACGGCACAGGGATGGGATATCTTCAGGCTATTCGCCGGTGCGGAGGGGACCCTCGGGGTGCTGACCGAAGCAACCCTTCATATTTTCAATCATGCTCCCCTGAACACGACATCGGCAGCGTTCATTTTCAGATCGTTCGGACAGGCGGTGGAAGCAATGCGGACGGTGATGCAGAGCGAATACGGCAAGCCTCACCTATTCAGGATATCCGATCCGTCAGAGACAGACGTTGCCTTCACAACAAGCGGCTTTGACGGCACGCTGGCGGATAAAGTCCTCCAGATGCTCGGCTTCAGGCGCGGCAACTGCTGCCTCATGTTCGTCGCCGTGGAGGGAGAGAAGGCGTATGCCAGGTTCGTCCTGAAAAAAATAAAAAAGACAGCCCGGGCCGGGAAGGGGATGTTTATAGGGAGCGGACCGGTCAGAAAGTGGCTTGCACAGAGATACTCGAGCGCCTACATGCGTGACCCGCTGATGGACCTGGGCATCATGACCGACACCCTCGAGACTGCTGTGACATGGGAGAACCTCATGCAGGTCTGGCAAGCAGCGCATGATTATGTCAACCGGAGGCCGAAGGCATTCCTGATGATACATATCTCTCATGTCTATGAGAACGGCGCGAACCTCTATTTTACTTTCCTCAGCCCCATGGAGAGAGGGAACGAGCAGCAGGATTTCATACAGTTCCACCGGGGACTGGTGGACACCATTGTTGAGAATGGGGGATCCATCTCGCATCATCACGGGGTGGGGAGGGCGCTTGCCCCGTGGATGGAGGGTATCATGAATCCCGGCGGCACTCTGGGACTGAAATAACCGACATATGAAATCATCCGACGAACTTATACTTGCTATCGACTGCGGCACGCAGTCGGTCAGGACTGTTTTAATCGACCTCGACGGCATTGTCCGGCAGCTGATAAAAACCGAAATAGAACCCTACTTCTCCGTTGCACCGGGGTGGGCCGAACAGCAACCGGAATACTTCAGGGACAAGATGTATGAGACACTCCAAAAGCTGTTCAGTGAGACGGAGTTCAGCAAGGAGCAGATAAAAGCCGTCACTATTACCACTCAACGATCAACCCTGATCAACCTCGACAGCGAGGGGCGTTCACTGAGACCTGCCATCTCATGGCTTGATCAGCGGCAGTGTGCTGTAGGTAAATACCCTGACAGACTGATGCAGATGGCTCTCAGGGTTGTTGGCATGAGGGAGGCAGTGATGCATACTGTGAAGCAGGGTGAATGCAACTGGCTCATGCAGAACACCCCGGAGGTGTGGGAGAAGACAGAAAAGTTCCTGCTGCTTTCCGGGTACCTCTCGTGGGCGCTGACAGGTGAGTATACAGACTCGGTAGGATGTACTGTGGCTTACCTGCCTTTCGACTACAAGAAGCAGCAGTGGACCGACAGCAGCCACATGAATTACAAGATGTTTCCCGTTGAAAGGGAAAAGCTGCCGAAGATTGTCAGGCCGTCAGAGATACTCGGGTACATCAGCAGGGAGGCATCTGAGAAGTCGGGGATACCTGAGGGGCTGCCCCTCATTGCTGCTGCTGCCGACAAGGCCTGTGAGGTACTGGGCTCGGGTGTCATAACACCTGACGTGGCATGCCTCTCCTACGGAACAACGGCCACAGTGCAGACGACACACGCGAAGTATCACGAGGTGATACCATTCTTTCCGTCATATCCCAGCGCCGTCCCTGGCTATTACAACACCGAGGTGCAGATCTACCGCGGTTACTGGATGATAAGCTGGTTCAAGAAGGAGTTCGGGCTGAAGGAGATACAGATGGCAGAGCAGACCGGGAGTCATCCGGAAGCCTTTTTTGACGCCCTTGTTGATGAGGTGCCCGCAGGATCTATGGGCCTCACGCTGCAGCCCTACTGGTCGCCCGGCGTCAAGGTGCCCGGTACTGAGGCCAAGGGTGCCATCATCGGGTTCGGCGATGTCCACACGAGGGCTCACGTGTACAGGGCTATACTCGAGGGACTTACATATTCCCTGAAGGATGGTCTGCTCCGGACTGTCAAGCGGACCGGGGTGCCGGTCAGGTCGGTTGTTGTCTCAGGCGGAGGGTCGCAGAGCAGGCAGGCCATGCAGATGACAGCTGATATCTTTAATATGGAAAGCAGCCGGCCGCATACATATGAGACCTCCTCGCTGGGGGCTGCCATAAATGCTGCAGTTGGGATGAAGTTCTTCAAGGATTACCCGGAGGCGGTGAAATCAATGACAAGAACAGGCGAACAGTTTGTGCCTGACAGCAGGAATGTGGAGATCTATGCACAGCTGTATGAGAAGGTTTATACAAAGATGTACAGGCATCTGCAACCTCTCTATGAGCAGATAAGAAATATTACTGGTTATCCTCAAAAGATCTGATTCCTCCAGGTGGCCCTTCGATCCTTCTGCGGAGGCCCGGTCGCGGCAATCTTTTACTACGATCTTTACTCGGAAGTCCGATATCACAGTAATGTTACTTCGATTCTCCCATCAGGACAAGTCCCGGCTGTTTTTAATTCGACCTATCCAAGGAAGCCTGCTATCATACAATTTTTACTTCGATCTTTCCGCCGAGGGCCAGTTTGTCACCGGCAATTATAACCACAGACACTATCTGAGGATGTCCCAGGGCTTGCTCAGCAACCTCATGTACCATTCCTTCATTCTTAACCTGGTTGCACAAGGCTGTGGCGAAGGCGTCGGCCTCCGCTCCCGACCGGCAGCCTGTCATACATGCGTCAGCCATGCCAAAGCTGAGTGAATGTCCTACTGTGCCTGAGGAGCAGCAGAGCGACAGCGGGGTCTGCTCCGGTTTTATCTGCAGGGCGATTTTCTCTGACAGCGGTGAGTCGCCGGCATGAACCGCCACGGAGACAGGCGCTGTCAGCTTCATGAATATGTCGCCTCCGTTCTCAACTATCACCTCGTCAGCCTCATATTCGGCAAGCAGGTCGCGGCAGACATATTCCGCCATGGCACCGGCCACCGCGCTCATAGGACCTGTGCCTGCCTGCATGGCTGCCTCGCTCATGGCTGTTATGAGAGAGTGGGTGCCACCAGGGGCTACCACCGGAGTCAGGGAGTCACGAAACTCAGGGTGATTCGCAATATGCTTATCAAGGATTTTGCGGTAGCATAGGATACGGTCTATTGTGAACCGTTCGGCCTCCTTCCGGTAGTGCTTCTTATCGATTGCCACCCACAGGTCAGTCTCCATGTAAGCTGATCTGAAGCTGGTCCAGCGACTGTTGCCCATGGCTTCACGGTAGAGGCGAGGCTGGTATGACGGGCTCTTAGCCAAGGTCTATTGAGAAGAGCTTGAGTGGACAGGCGGTGAGGCACAGCTCGCATACCACGCACTTTTCCGGCTCGAACGCGAGTTCAGATGTCTTCAGTGTCATCGTCAGCGCCCCGGAGAAACAGACGGCAGTACAGGCGCCGCAATGGATGCAGAGATCCTTACGGTAGGTGATGGTCCGGTCGATGGGCACACACTCCACGTTCTTCTGCTTCATGTATTCCATACCCTCCTTCAGTATCTTCGCCGGTGCGGTCATCTCCATCACCAGGTGGCCTATCTTGCCGGGTGATACGTCAGCCTTGACGATGTTCACCATTATGTCAAACTTCCGGATAAGGTTATATGTTATGGGTTCGCCTGTAGCATCAGGCGGGAAGGTCAGCACAAATCTCCTGCTTTTCATTCTCTTGTAGTTAAAGGTTAAATTCTGATATCCAGGCTGTTCAGCCCGGTGGTCTTCCGGAAGTGTTCGACCGGCTCCGTGATGAGGAAACGACCGGCGGTGATCTCCTCCCTGAGAATCGCCGCTATCTCGCGGGCCACCCTGACACTTGACAGGGGTGCTGTGCGTATCTTCCGGGTGTTGAGGGTTATCTCGCCGGAGAAGAGCGACTGGTAGTCTATGCGACCAAGTATACCGTTTTCGGGTGCTCCGTAATCTATGATATTCGTTTCGATCTGGCTGTTGCGCACCATGACCCGGCGGGCCATATCCTCATCAAGTATAGGGATGGGTATTCCCACGCCGACGAACATTGAGACACCGTATTTCTCGAAGTAGGCGGCACGGATGAAACGCGTGATCATCCGTGCCGCATCGCCTATCAGGGCGAGGGTGGCCGAGTTACCCACAGGAATGCCGTGACTGTTGACAGGCTTGCCCGTGTTGAACTGTGTCCCGTGCCATGCCACATAGCCCGTGGTGCCACCGAAGAAGATGCGAGTACCGATGCCGATTGTGCGCATCTCAGGGTCGTTGAGCAGGGGGCTCAGCTCGCCGGACGTGGAGAAGTTTGCGTTGCCGAAGTCAGGCAGAAGAGTCCCCATATATGTGTATTTCATCTTAGAAGTGCTGTTCACCGCCACGTTATAGTTCTGGTAGGCATTGCGGGGGTTGAACATGATCATCTCATTGACTGTCTCCTTGTTGATATATGTCTTTACCTCGGTGCGCGGATAGCAGTCGGTGCCCTTGCCAGTGGCCTGAAGGAGCACGTCCTTTCCTGCGATCAGCTCTTCAATGACATGAGCCCCGCCGTACTGGTCATGTGGCAGGGCGGTCTCGGTGGCACCGAGGTAGGCATCAACGGCAGCAATGCCTCCGTAGGCAGGAACGTTATTGAGGGTGATCTTCTCCATTCGCATGGCAGGCGAGGTATGACCGAAGTTGATGAACATGCCCGACGAGCACATAGGCCCGAAGGTGCCAGTGGTAACAACATCCACTTTGCTCATCACTTCGGCCGGTGAGCTCTCACGACCCATGGCCGAGACCTGTTCTGCGGTCAGCACCACAGCCTTGCCACTGCGGATCTTTTCGTTGATCTCCTCAATCGTTCTTTTCTTCGACATAACAGAAATTATAAAGTAACTTTAGCCTTTTAAAAAATAAACTCCAAAGATATGCGCAGATCCGTTATCGCAATCGCTGTACTTACAATTCTTTTCTCTTCTTGTGTACTCCAGGATGATCGTGCTATTGAAGTCATGACTTTTAACATCAGGTTTGATAATCCAGGTGACAGCGCCAATGCCTGGCCTCACCGGGCAGCAATGGCTGCCGGGTTTATAAATGATCAGATACCTGATCTTCTAGGCATGCAGGAGGTGCTGTGGCACCAGTATGAATACCTCGACTCTGCCCTGACAGGCTACGGGTCGGTGGCTGCGGGCCGTGATGACGGTGTAAGGGGAGGGGAGGCCTGCCCGGTCTTCTACAGGCTTGGCAGGTTTGAACAGCTGGCGAGCGGCACCTTCTGGCTCTCTGCCACGCCGGATGTCCCGGGGTCAATCGGCTGGGGTGCAGCACTGACCCGCATCGCAACATGGGTCCGGCTGTATGATAAGACCGTGAAGGACACGCTGTTATACATGAATACTCATTTTGATCATATCAGCGATTCCGCACGGGTGATGAGCTCGGGGGTACTGCTGGGGAAGGTCAGGGAGCTTGCGGGGGATAATGATTTTGTGGTGACAGGCGACTTTAATGCGAGGCCTGAAAGCCTCGCGATATCAAGGATGACCGAAGGGGGATTTGCGGTTGATTCATATACAATCTCTGAGACACCGCCGCAAGGTGAGAGCTATACCTTCAACGGATGGAGTGATGTGCCGGGTGAAGGGCGGATCGATTATATCTTTGTCAGGAACGGGATGAAGGTCTCATCTCATGTAACGCATCGGGTGATTGAAGAGGGTGTCTTCATCTCGGATCACTGGCCGGTGGTGGCGAAGGTAAGGCAGTCGGCAGTAGGCAATAGGCAGTAGTGGTGTAGTCCTCAGTCAGCAGTCCTCAGTCCTCAGTCGGCAGTCATATGAGGCAGTAGGCAGTAGGCAGCAGGCAGTAGTGAAATAAGTTGGCAGTCCACAGTCTTCAATCACCAGTAATTGGTATTCAGGACCGCAAGACCGTCCCGACGCTTCGGTCGGGATCTCCGCTTCGCTCCGACTGGACCGCAGGAAGGAGCGGAACGACAGACCGCAGGACCTTCATCCGCCAGCTGGCGGATCAGACCTTCAGACCTTCAGGCACGCTTGCGGTAAGCCCTGATAGCCAGTGTAATGAAGGTAAGTGCAAGGATCGTTAGCGCTCCCATGTCATGGGCTATATCCTGAAAGCCTGACCCCTTCAGCATAACCATCCGGTTTATCCGCATCAGGTAGGCCACCGGGTTCACCAGGTTAAACTGCTGCGCCCATACCGGCATGCTCTCGGAAGGGGTGAAGATGCCACTCATCAGGATAAAGATCATGGCAAAAAAGAAGGCCACAAAGAGGAACTGCTGCTGGGTTGATGCTTGGGTTGAAAAGAAGAGTGCCAGGCCCAGTACCGCCACGAGGAATATCGCTGCGCAGGCAAAGAACAGCAGGAGACTGCCCTCGAAGGGTATGTCAAAGGCAATCCATCCCACAGTTAGTCCCAGCGCCAGGTCAAACAGTCCGATGATAAAGAAAGGTATGACCTTCGATGCTATCAGCTCCCATCTCTTCACGGGTGTGACGTTAATCTGCTCAATGGTGCCGATCTCCTTCTCGCGTACAAGGTTTAACCCGGCCATGAGGAGCCCTATGACGGTAATGAGGATAACAAGGATGCCCGGAAGCATATAATACTTGTAGTTGAGATCCGGGTTGTACCAGAAGCGTGACGACACGCTGATACCGGGGATAGCTGACGGCGCGAGGCCTGAGCTGATGATCACATCACGGTTGTAATCGCGTACCACAGAGACCAGGTAATTCCAGCCCAGCTGAGCGGAGGTGGCGTTGACGGCATCGGCAAGTACCTGCAGCGTCGGTTTGCCAACGCCTGCGAGACCCTCCGAGAAATCGTCAGGGATAATAAGTACAATATCGGCATCACCGGAGAGCAGCAGCTGATCTGCACCAGCCTGCCCGGGAGAAGCCCCGCTTATCCTGAAGAAGGAGGAACCGCTAAGTTTGGAGATGAGCTCACGTGACGCAGGCGACTTGTCATAGTCGGTCACTGCAAGGTCAATGCGCTTAATCTCAAAGGTTATTGTCGGTACCAGGATCAGCATCTGTATAAGCGGCACTGCAATGATCGCCCTGGCCATGAAGGTGTTGCGGCGTATCTGCCGTAACTCTTTTTTCAGAAGGAAGAGCAGCTTTCTCATTTCTCTCCCTCCCCGAGCCTTACTTTAAATTTTCTTGCGCTCAGCACTATAAAGAAGATCGTCATGATCACCAGGATGAGCGTCTCCTTCCATATGTAGGCGAATCCTGCCCCCTTGATCATGATTGAGCGTATGATCTCAACGAACCAGCGGGGCGGCAGCATCATGCTCACATAATCATAGATCTTCGGCATGTTCTCAATTGGGAAGATAAATCCCGAGAGCAGAAGGCTGGGCATCATGAGCGCCAGGAATGAAATGAAAATGGCGTTTTCCATCTTCTGCACGGAGGATGAGACGAAAATCCCGATAGACAGTCCAAGCAGAATGTATAGCATCGTCTCGGCTACCAGCAACGCGATACTTCCCTTTACAGGGAGACCAAAGACGAACCAGGCCAACAGAAGGATGACAATGACATTGACCAGTGAGAGGAAGAAATAGGGTGCCACCTTGCCGATGATTATCTGCCATGGCTTCAGTGGCGATACAAGCAGTACCTCCATGGTTCCGAACTCCTTCTCACGCACGATGGTTACCGATGTCATCAGTGCGGTTATGAGAATCAGTATCAGGGTTATGACACCAGGTACGAACATAAAATAACTTTCAAGGTTTGGATTGAAGTACATCCTTACCTCCGGGTTTATTACAGGCATTCCCTGGCTCACCTGTCGTGTCAGCTGTGCGGAATAATCGTTGATGATGGCCGAGGTGTATGCCGTTACCAGGTTTGCCGTGTTTGGTTCGGAGCCGTCGGTTATGATGCTTACGGTGGCATTGCCTTCGCGGGCAAGAGAGGCACTCAGATTCGCTGGAAAGATTATGGCTGCCTTTATCTTTCCCTGTTTGAAGGCAGGGTCGATCTCCTCATATGACACCAGGTTGTATTTTACTTCGAAGAATTCGGATGCTTCAAGCTTGTGTGTGATCTCTGCGGAGACCTCGTCCCTGGCATTGTCGAGGATGGCTATGCCTGCGTTAGTGAGGTCTGTTCGTACCGCGTACCCGAAGATGAGTATCTGTGCTGCAGGCAGGCCGAACAGGATTATCAGCGTCCGGTAATCGCGGAAGATATGGAGGAACTCCTTCTTTACAAATGCCATGAACCGCTTCATTCTGCCACTGTTTTTGGTCTGGCGATCTTCACGAACAGTTCCTCTATGGTATCTGTGCCATATTTCTCACGCAGTGCAGCAGGGGTATCGAGGGCTACAATCTTTCCCTCATTCATTATTGTGATCCTGTCGCAGTATTCGGCCTCGTCCATGTAGTGGGTGGTGACAAAGACCGTTATGCCCCTTGAGGCCGTTTCGTAGATCATCTCCCAGAACTGCCTTCGGGTGATGGGGTCAACGCCGCTGGTGGGTTCATCGAGAAACACAATTTCAGGGTCGTGGAAGACTGCCACGGCAAAGGCCAGTTTCTGCCTGAATCCCAGGGGCAGGGATTTTATAAGCATGTCACCCTGCTGGCTGAAGTTGAGTTTTTCGAGCAGTTGCTCCCTGCGCGGACGGATCTCTTTCATTGTCATGCCGTAGATGCCGCCGTAAAGCTCAATGTTCTCACTTACGGTTAGGTCCTCGTAGAGGGAGAAGCGCTGAGACATATAGCCTATTCGTTTCTTTATCTCTTCCGGACGGCTGGCATCGATGCCTGCCACGGTTACCTTGCCGGAGGTGGGGCGCGACAGTCCGCAGAGTATTCTGATTGCCGTTGTCTTACCCGCGCCGTTGGCGCCGAGGAATCCGAATATCTCACCCTTATAGACATCAAAGGTAAGGTGGTCATTTGCCACGAATGACCCGAACCTCTTCACGAGGTCTTTTACTTCTATGACTTTCTCCTTCTCCATCATTAATTCTGTTTCATTCTACCCCAGACCTTCAGACTTCAGACCTTCAGACTTCAGACCTTCATCCGCCAGCTGGCGGATCAGACCCTCAGACATCAGACCTTCAGACCTCCTTCTTCATCAGTTCAAGGAATACGTCTTCTATGCCGGGGACGATCTCTGTGACCTTGGCGCCGGTGAGGCCTGCGGATGTCAGCGCTGCTGTCAGCTCAGCCGGAGTGGTGCCTGCGGAGAGTGTAATGTGGACAGAGTCGCCAAATGGCTCAGCGTTTCCGGCCATGGGCCTGGCCGCAGAGAAGTGCTGACCCGTTGGTGCCGGTGTCTCGGAAAGTGTGCCCTGACCTGCATCTGCCAGGCAGGAGTGGGATTGACCTTCCGCCAGCGTCCTCATTTGTGGTGTGGGCTGCCCAGCCACTGCCATCCCGGAGCTTAATGAACGGAGTGCCAGCAGTAGCCTGTACTTTTCCGGGTGCCTGACTGCGTAGAGTTGCTGGCTGTATGACCGGCGTATGCTGTCGGGGGTATTTATGTCCAATATCCTGCCCGCCTGTATAAGTGCGATGCGGTCACAGCGCAGGGCCTCATCCATGTAGGGTGTAGAGACAATTATTGTGATTCCTTCTCCCTTCAGTCGTGTCAGCATCTCCCAGAACTCCGTGCGTGAGACAGCGTCAACACCTGTTGTGGGCTCGTCAAGTATCAGTATTTTGGGCTTGTGGATCAATGCGCAGGAGAGTGCCAGTTTCTGTTTCATGCCGCCGGAGAGGCGTCCGGCCTGTCGCTTTTTAAACGGCTCTATCTGTTTGTAAATCGGTTCGATGAGGTGATAGTTCTCCTTAATCGTAGTTCCAAAGATAGTGGCATAGAAATTAAGATTCTCTTCCACGGTGAGGTCATGATAGAGGCTGAATCGCCCCGGCATATACCCTATGTGGTTACGAAGCTCACGGTACCGGCTGACTGTGTTGAGTCCGAAGAGGGTCATTCTGCCGCCTGCCGGGATGATGAGTGTGGCGGCGATGCGGAAGAGGGTTGTCTTGCCTGCCCCGTCAGGACCGATAAAACCGAACAGTTCCCCCTCGCCTACGTTGAATGAGATGTCGTCGAGAGCGGTTACCCTGCCGTACCTGTGAGTGATGTTATATGCCTCGATGGCTGTCATCTCAGTTAAAGATTGCTTCTCCGGGCATTCCTGCCTTAATTGAGCCGTCGTTGAGGACCTCAATTGTCACGGCATAGACGAGTGTGACACGCTCTTCCTTTGTCTGGATGATCTTCGGTGTGAACTCAGCTTTTTCGGAGATGTGTTTTACGGTGCCGGGGAAGTCTCTGAATCCTTTCTCCCTGTCGTCAATCCGTACAGTGCATTCTGCTCCCAGCTTCACCTCAGAAAGCTGTGCTCCGCTGACCCACACCTTCAGTTCCATTGTCTTCATGTCGGCTATCCTTGCAAGGGGTTTACCTGCCGCGGTGACCTCGTATGCTGAGGCGTAGGTCTCTATGACTGTGGCGTCAAAGGGAGCGCGGACGGTACTGCGAGATATCTGTTCATTGAGGAGAGCTCGTTTAGCCTCCACCCCCTGCATCTCAGCGGCCACGGCACGGCGTTGGGTGTTGTTGGCATCGGACTGCCGGCGGAGCACCTCCATCTGCCCGGTGATGTCGTCGAGCTGTTTCTGGGTGGCGGCGCCGTCAGCGAGCATGCGGCGCGTGCGGTCAATGTTGACATTGAGGTTATCCATTTGCTGGCGTATGACCGCATCCTGCGCCGCAATGCCTGCCAGGCGCGCCTGCGCCTGCGCCGTCACCGCATCAAGCTCGGCACGCTGCAACACCGCCATAGTGGTGTCGGTGACGGCGATGACGGCGCCGCCCGCCACCGCGGTACCCTCTGTGACATTCATGATCACAATCCTGCCCGATGTCTCGGAGGAGATAGTGACCTCATCAGCCTCGAAGGTGCCCCATGCATCCGCATCACTGTCACCGCGGCCGCATCCTGCGGCAAGAAGAAGGATGACCGGTATGAGTAAGTTTTTCATTTTCATATTATTTTTTAAATCCGGTAATATACAAGTAATCAACCTCTGCCCTGGCTATGCTGATCCGGCGGGCTGCAGCGCTGATGACTGCCTGCTTCTCACTGTTCAGCTCCGTAAGATATTGAGATGCAGTAATGGTGCCATTATTCAACTGCGACGCTGCGACGCCTGAAATCTTCTTCCGTAACTCAATAAGCTCATCATCACGTCCGGCAGCATCACGCAGGGCATTAATCTCCGCCAGCCTGACGGTGAGAATACGCTGCAGCGACTCTTCCGCAGCACTCTTTTTGAGGCCCAGGAGCTGCTGCTGGATGGCAAGCGATTTTCTTTCATTGCTGTTCTTGTTCCAATCGAATATGTTCCACTTTATACCCGCTCCAAGAGAGTAGTAGAAGTCGGGGTTCTCAGCGAGGAAGTTGTTTCCGGGGGGACTACCGTAGCCTGCCTGGGCAAAACCGAATGCCTTTGGCATCCGCTGGCTCTTAAGGAGGCCCTTTGAAACCTCGAGCTGGCGCTGGCGCAGGTCAAACAGCCGCAGCTCGGGATTGTCGATTGCCTCATCACCGGTGATAACCGGCTCAGGCAGCAGCAACTCTGCTCCTTCCAAATCTTCGATGCCAGTGACCTGCTCCAGTGCTGAAACAAGAGCTTCATAGCGGTGATTGAGCTCTGATACCATCTGTTCCACCCTGATCTTTTCAGCTTTCAGCACATCAAGAGTTACCGACGCAACAACCCCGTTCTCAAAACCTGATGAGGCGTCCCTGATGCGGGCATCAAGATCATCAGCAAGCAGTCCGGTTACCTCCAGCTGGCTCTCAACGAGCAACAGTGGAAAGAAATAGTTATTAACCTGTTCGCGGAGGCGGTAAATATCTGCCTCATTCTGCTGCATATTCAATTCATTAACAACCTGTTCCACCGCCCTCGCACTACGTGTCACCCCTCCGTCCCATATGACCTGGTTGACGTCAATGGTAGCCCTGTACTGTTCGTGGGGAACAGAGGGCAGGGAGCCTGGAGGAACAGGCAGTGAGGAGAGCAGGTCTGACATATCGACGACGTCGGACTGCCAGGCGAAGTTGCCTCCAAGGTCAAGCGAGGGCATCCGGGATGATGCAAGGTTCTGGTCGCGAAGGGTTGTCATCTGCCGGTACAGTTCCTTCTCGCCGGATAAAGGGGTTACGGAGGCGGCAGAGTCATAACACTGCCAGAGCGTCACTGTCTGCTGCGACCAGGAGACAGTCATTGCTGAGACCAGCACGGCGGCTGCAAATATTCTTTTCATTTTTTCCGGTGTTTTAAAGCCGTAACCACAAAGTCGGTGGCAAATTCTTTTCTTTCACGCATGAAGGCGTTGAATTTCTTAGCATCATCCATCTGTGGCATTATCACTGTGAGCATGTCGCGCGCAGCAAACGGAAAAATGGAGAATGAGACAACAGTGACCATAAGCTGGGGCATGTCGTTTTTCCTGATACCATAACCCTTCAGTTCTTTAGCATGTCTGGTGTATATCATGTCCCTCAGCTCCTGATAATTGACCATTTCTCTGATTTCTTGTAAAAGTGCAGGGTTCTGCGACAACTCATTCAGAAGGAAGATCGGCAGCTTCGGATTTTTGATCATAAACTCGATATGTTCGTCAAGGAACCGTCTGATTTTTTCCTTGAAGGAGATCTCCTCAGAAAATATAGAAAAGATCTTTTCAAACATTTTCTTCAGCAGTACCTGGAACACTGCCTTGAAGAGCTGTTCCTTTGTTGAGAAGTAATAATGCAGCAGGGCTTTGTTTATTCCTGCCCGGTCGGCTATTTCCTGCATCCTGGCTCCGGTGTAGCCTTTCTCCTCGAATATTTCGCTGGCTGCCATAAAGATCTTCTCCTTTGTATGGCTGTCAGGTACACTGGTTTTTATCATTATATTTAACCTTATGGTTTAACCAAATTGATTAACCAACTGGTCAAAAGTAATGATAAATTTTTAATTTGCAAAAATTCCACCATTTTTTTTATTTTTGAGAATCATAGAATTTTCTCCACCATGATACAACGCCCATGAAAAAGTTTATCAGAAAACTGCTGCGGTGGCTGTTGGGAATCATGTTATTTCTCATAGCTCTCTCAATCCTCTATCTGATACTCTTCAGATCCACCATAAAGAAAATGGCTCCCGCAGAAACGGCCCGGCTGACCGAAGATGTATATGCCATAAAGGACAATTATGTGAACATGTACCTGATCAGGGACGGGAATGATTTCATCGCAATTGATGCCGGCATTAAGCCGCAAGCCATCAGGGCCCAGATGAAGAAGCTCGACATTGATCCGGACAGGATAAAGGCTGTTTTCCTGACTCACACTGATTCCGATCATGCCGGAGGAATCTCACTTTTCAAAAACGCAGCCGTTTACCTGCATAAAGACGAGGAACAGATGATAAACGGAGAGACCGGCAGGGTAATGTGGATCGGAAATAAAATCAACTTTACGGATTACCGGCTTCTGGATGACAGAGTCATAAGGATAGGGGATCTGAAGATCGATCCGGTGCCAACCCCGGGTCACACAACAGGACTCACCTGTTACAGAGTTAATGATATATATCTTTTCACAGGCGACGCTGTAAGCCTGGAGGACGGGGTGATCGGTCTCTTCCCCAAATACATAAACAAGAATAGTCGCAAAGCACGGAAGTCAATTGACAATATAACCGGTCTTGAGGGTGTGCAGTATATCTTCACAGGGCATCACGGCTACTCCGCAGATTATAATTCCGCTGTCGGCGGCTATAAGAAATAGGCTGCCTGCCGGTGGCAGTGCCGATCATTTGGTTTGGTCAGAGATGAACGTTGCGATTTTCCTGAATGAATCGACCATATTTGCACCAGTCCATCCGTGACCTTCTCTCTTCATGGCGTTGTATATTTCCGAATTGACGGGTAAATCATATTGCCTCCCTGGTGATATGAAATCGTAACAGCGAGTAATCGACACTATTGTCCTGAAACAATAGACCCCGGCTTTTGTTACTTATACAAAGGGTTTTGAAGATGAAAACAAGAAATATAGAAAAGATACTTCCGCCTCCAACGGAGCATTATGTTGGCGACGGTTTCAGGGTGCACAACTTTATCCCGGGAGTTTACCCGCTCTCAATGGCACGGATGGACCCGTTCATACTGCTCGATTACAATTCGAAATTTTATTTCTCGCCAACAGATAAGCCACGGGGTGTAGGTGTTCATCCCCACCGCGGTTTTGAAACAGTCACCATCGCCTATAGTGGCAGGATAGCCCATCACGACAGCTTCAGCAACAGTGGTGTCATAGGCGAGGGCGATGTGCAATGGATGACGGCTTCATCCGGACTGCTTCACAAGGAGTACCACGAGAAGGAGTTTGCACGGCTCGGGGGCGATTTCCACATGGTGCAGCTGTGGGTTAACCTGCCGGCAAAGGATAAGATGTCTCCTCCAAAATACCAGCCCATAACAAATGAACAGATGGGTAAACACCTGCTTCCCGGCAACAGCGGAACAATTGAGGTAATAGCCGGGTCATACGGCAGTACCAAAGGGCCGGCCTACACATTCACCGCTATTGACCTGATGAATGCAAGGCTGAATGACGGGGGCAGTGCTGCTTTCGTGTTTCCCTCAAAGCATAACACCGCCTTGCTCCTGGTTGAAGGTAAGATACGGGTTAACGGGACTGAAATAGTGCCTTCAGATCACTTCGTGCTGTTCAAAAACGACGGCGACAGATTTACAGTTGAGGCAACCGAAAAATCCATTGTGCTGATCCTTAGCGGCGAGCCGATCCGCGAGCCCATTGCTGCCCATGGCCCGTTCGTGATGAATACCAGGGAAGAGATCTACCAGGCGTTTGAAGATGTTGAGAACGGCAAGTTCGGACAGCTGGAGGATTGAAACCGGAGGTTCGGACAGATGGAGAATTGAAACAAGGTTATCAGGCCGGTAACCTTGTACACAGGCATCAACAGAGATTGAGCTAATAGGCACTGGTGGATTCGTGGGCAGCGTGGCCCGCTACCTGGTTTCGCAGTTGAACCTTTCCGTCAGCTTTCTTTCAATACCGGTCGGGACACTGCTGGTAAACATTATCGGCAGCTTCGCAATCGGGTTTCTGACGGGTATTGCTGAGAAAAGCATGATTCTGACTCCGGCGTGGAGACTCTTTCTCATGGTCGGGCTGTGCGGAGGTTTCACAACATTCTCGGCATTTGCCAATGAAAACCTCATGCTGATGCACAACGGTCAATTTCTATCGGTGCTTCTCTATACAGGCTTGAGCATCTTCCTTGGGTTCCTCGCAGTATACCTTGGCTATGTTCTGACTAATCTTCTGTGATTATGGAAAAGATATCTCATTCAATAATGAAGGTTTATGCCAGCTCAACTGACAGGCTGGGTTCACAACTGTTGTATGAGGCTGTCGTCTACCGCGCCAGGGAAGCAGGCATCTCGGGTGCAACCGTTTACAGGGGTGTCATGGGCTACGGGCTGAGCAGTCACATACACTCATCAAAATTCTGGGAGCTGACGGAAAAATTGCCCGTTGTCATAGAACTGATCGACCGGCAGGAGAAGATTGAGGCGTTCTACAACATGATATCGCCTGACCTCTCTGCCCTTCCCAAGGGATGCCTGGTCACAGTCAACCCTGTGGAGGTGAAGCTCCACAAGCACGGAGCAAAGCCGGGTAATCACTAAGCCGCCTCATTGTTTAAGTACTTTTTTCTTGCACTTGTCACGCAGAACTCATAAATTTATGGTGCATTTCCTCCTTTTATTGTGCAACATAACTTTTAAGTCATGCTGGTCAAGACCTTCAGCGCTGCCGTATTTGGCATTGAGGCAGTTCCCGTAACCATAGAGGTTGACGTCACCCGCGGGGTCCGTTATATGCTCGTCGGGCTGCCTGACGCTGCCGTCAAGGAGAGTCAGCAACGCATTGAGTCTGCCTTCCGTGCAGTGGGGCTGCATTGGCCCGGCAGGCAGGTGGTCATCAACATGGCTCCGGCTGACATCCGGAAAGAGGGTTCATCGTATGATTTGCCCCTTGCTGTTGGCATATTATGTGCTTCGGAGATGGTTCACGGGGGGAGGCTTGAAGGTATGGTCCTCACCGGTGAGCTGTCGCTCGACGGCGCAGTGAAGCCTGTCAGGGGCGTGCTGCCCATGGCACTGCAGGCGCGTGCCTCCGGCTTCCGCGTCATGATGGTGCCAGCAGAGAATGCTCCGGAGGCAGCCGTCGTCGACGGTATCGACGTCTATGGAGTCACCAGCCTTGGCGAAGTTCTCAGCTGGATCCGCGGAGAGATCAATCCCCCGCCGGTAAAGGTCGACATGAATTCCCTCTTCAACAGTGACGGCAACAGGTATGATGCTGACTTTGCCGATGTCAGGGGGCAGGAGAATGTCAAGCGGGCGCTGGAGGTGGCTGTCGCCGGCGCACATAATGCCTGCATGATCGGCCCCCCCGGCTCAGGCAAGACCATGCTGGCCCGCCGCCTGCCTTCGATACTTCCACCCCTGACGCTGGAGGAGGCTCTGGAGACCACCAAGATTCACTCGGTGGCAGGCAAGATTGACAACCATGTGTCGCTGATGACCCGCAGGCCCTTCCGCAGCCCTCACCATACAAGCTCAGACATCGCAATGGTCGGTGGCGGAACCGTGCCTCAACCTGGGGAAATAAGCCTGGCACACAACGGCGTGCTCTTCCTCGATGAACTGCCGGAGTTCAAAAGGAGTGTACTGGAGGTACTCCGCCAGCCTCTGGAAGACAGGGTAATTACCATCGCACGGGCCAGGATGAGCTGCGACTTCCCGGCCTCGTTCATGCTCATTGCATCAATGAACCCGTGTCCGTGCGGATTTCATAACCACCCTGAGAAAGAGTGCACCTGCGCCCCGGGCATGGTGCAGCGATACCTCAACCGCCTGTCAGGCCCGCTCCTTGACCGCATCGACATACACATAGAAGTGGTGCCCGTAAACTATGAGAAACTTGCCGCATCAACATCTGCAGAGCCCTCAGCCACAGTGCGTGAAAGGGTAGTGAAGGCACGGGAGATCCAGGCAAGGCGTTTCGCCGGCAACGAAGGCATATACTGCAACGCACAGATGACTTCCGCCATGATCCGCCGTCACTGCCACCTTGACGATATCGGGGGCAGGCTCCTCAGGGCTGCAATGGAGATGCGCGGACTATCAGCCAGAGCCTACGACAGGATACTGAAAGTGTCCAGGACAATAGCCGACCTCGACGGATCGGAAACCATCATGCCCGATCACCTCTCAGAGGCAATCAACTACCGTAATCTCGACAGGGAGGGCTGGGCAGGATAAAGTGCAGGATAAGGTGCGGGATAAAGTGTAGGATAAACGGCAGGATAAAGTGCCGGTCAGGGGCCGCGCAGGATAAAAATCAAATTAGTATTTTTTAACAGATTTCTTTTTGCTTAATTTGTGATCGCGGAATAGTATCACTTCATTTGGGTCGGCAAATTATGGAACTAATAAACAGATTAAGGAAAAAGCTGTCAGACGAACACTTGATGTTCGCTTATCGGGGCGAGGTGACGGGTGATAACTCGGCAGGGCTCCTGACACTGCTGGAGAGGGAGATGGAGTACTCTGATTTTAGTCTCCTGGGCCGCAAACGGCTCTTCATGTTCGTCCTTGAGAACCTGCAGAACATTACCAGGCACGGCGTCTCCAGGCGTGAGGAGATAACCTCCCTGGTCGTTTACAATAAAACTGCAGACGGCTACACTGTCAGTACCGGCAATGCCCTGAAGAAGAGCGAGGTGAAAGGCCTTAAGAACAACCTCGAGCAGATAAACAGCCTTGATCCGGACAAGATCAGGGAGGTTTACAGGACTATGCTTCAGGATTCCACCATCGGGCACAAGGGCGGGGCCGGGCTCGGACTCATGGAGATGGCCCGCAAGACGGGTAATAAGCTCGACTATGATTTTCTTCCCATAGATGACAAGTACTCCTATTTCATCCTGAGCAAGACCGTTGATGCAGGCGGACGGGGCCTTACCGAGCCCGGGGATATCCACGGTACCTTTGACACCAGGAAGGTAGCCCAGCTTGAACGTATGATGAAGGCGAACAGCATATTCTTCATCTGGGCCGGGCCGATGACACACGCCATCAGTAAGGAACTGCTCAACTTCAGTGAGACAACCATGCGTGAGGCGGAGCTTGAACAGAACCTGCATAAGCGCGTCTTCGCCACACTCATAGAGCTGCTCCAGAACGTGGCGCAGCACAGCCCCGGCCTGGAAGCCGAACAGAAGTACGGCATCCCCCTGGCAATGATCAGGCAGACACCAGCCTCATTTATCATAACCTCAGGAAACCTCATTAAAAGAGATGAAGCTGATCTTCTTGTACAGAAGCTTGATATGGTAAACAGGTATGATGAGGAGGGGTTGAAGAAGCTGCTGAAGGTTGCCCTCATGGGGCAGGACATGTCAGAGGTGTCAACCGGCTATATGGGTCTACTTGAGATGGCCCGCAGGTCGGGCGGCAGACTGACATACAAGTTTGACGAGGTGAACGCCGATTATTATTACTACACAATAACCGTCAGAGTAAGGGCTAAGGGTTTAAAGGCACACTGACAAGGGTAAGCTCCTTCCCGTCAAATACCGCATAACTTGTACGGCAGCTGAACCAGTCGCCCAGTATGATCATTCTCCTTCCATCCTCGTCAAATGTCAGTGGCAGATGCCTGTGGCCGTAGATATAATATCGGGCCTTGTATCCTCCGGCAGCAACCTCCCTGGTATGACGTATGAGGTCTTCCTTCTCCTCACCCAGGAATGGGAGGGAGACATGTTTGGCCAGCCGGCTGCTTTTCGACCATGAGTGACCGAAGGCCACACCCCACCTGGGGTGTATGGCTGAAAATATCGCCCGGACCGTCCTGTTGCGGAAGAGGGCAAACAGCAACCTGGCGCCTTTGTGCAGGCTGCCGAGGCCCTCGCCGTGAGCAAGATAAAAGAGCTCGCCGCCAATCACAGTCCTGAAAGGCTCATGATGAACCGTAACCCCGCACTCGACTGCAAGATAATCCTTCATCCACATGTCATGGTTGCCTGTGAAGATGTGTACCTCAATGCCTCTATCGGTGAGTGAAGAGAGGGTGCCGAGGAACCGTGTGAATCCCTTGGGGATCACCTCTTTATATTCCCACCAGAAATCGAACACATCACCCAGCAGATAAATGGACTGAGCATCCTGCGATGCATGTTCAAGCCATGAGATAACCCTCTGCTCGCGTTCACGGGGATCAGTGCCGGCGGCCAGACCCAGGTGAAAGTCGGAGGCGAAATATGTCTTCAGGCCTGCCAACACCCCGGTTATTTATTGAAGATCTGATCCATCCTTATTTGCAGGTTGCGGCCGAAAAGGTTGGAATTGACGACGTTGCCTTCAGGATCATACAGGAGGTTAGACGGTACGCTGGTAATATTCATCAGGCGGGCATATGCGGGATTTGCCGGATCCTGTTCCCTGACGCTGATCCAGGGCAGCTCCTCAAACTTCACAACATTCTTCCACCTTTCCACATCGGGGTCAAGACTAACCTGGTAAATCTCAAGTCCCTTGCCATGGTAAGCCGAATAGATTGCTTTCAGGGCCGGCAGCTCATTGATACACTCCTGTGAAGTCGTACTCCAGAACGAAACCAGCACATACTTTCCCTTGAGTGATGAGATGCTTACCATCCTGTCCTGTGTGTCGGGAAGGAGCGGCGTGGTGCTGGTTGCCGGCAGCTGCGCGGCCAGGCTGGCCATCCGGTCAATGTACATACGGTTCAGCTCTGAGGTGACGTTCTCCTTCAGGGCGCGGACATGCTTTGAGACAGGGTATTTGACCGACAGGGAGTCTGACACTATCTTGAGGTACTGCAGGTCACGGGGCTGGTAAAGTACATACGTATTTTCGTCGATCCTCTGGTAGAGGGCCTGAATTGATGCCATTGAACTGATATTTTCAATGATGAATTTAATGTTGAATTTGCGCTGGGCATCAACAATTTCGACGAAGGCCTTTTCCAGTTCAGTCCCTCGTAATGCCAGCTCCTCCGGTGTGATGGCCTCATAGACATTCCTCACAGAGTCAAGTCTGGTCCTGGTGGTGAACAGCTGCTGGTCGAGCATCCTGATCTCCTCAGAGCCGGGAGAGCCGGAGAGACTGTAGTTCATTGCCAGCGGCGATTTTCCGAATTCAATGCTGATATCTTCGCCCGGCATTGCAAGCAGTCCGATGAATTCCCCGTTTTCAAGCCGTACCTGGAAGAATTCGGGTCCGGTGATTTCGGCGGTGAACTTAAACCGTCCCCTGTTGATCTCAGCCGAATCAGTCACGGTGCTGCGGTCAACCTCTGACTGATCGAGATAGACGATACCTTCGCGTCCCTCACTGAAAACACCTTTAATAGTAACGTTGTTCTCGCCGGTGCAGCCTGCAATTATTGCAGCCGTTAAAAAGATCAAAGGATATCTCTTCATTCTGGATATGGATTTCTGGTACAAATAAAGTAAAAATAGGGATTGGCTACTGCGCGCCCAGCAGTTCGCCGAGTTTTTTACTGAGGTCAACTCCCCTGAGGTTGACTGCCACCACTCTTCCTTCACGGTCGATGAGGAAGCTTGCCGGTATCTGTGTCAGTCCGAATCGCTTCACCACCTCTGAGTCGCGGTACCTGAGGTCGCTGACATGGTTCCATCGGCCCAGCCTGTCTTTTCTTATCGCCTCTGTCCATTCTTCCTGCCTGAGGTCAAGAGATACCTGGAATATATCGAACCCTTTCCAGTGGTATATGTCGTACATTTTTACCAGGTTGGGGTTTTCCTCGCGGCATGGCGGGCACCATGAGGCCCAGAAGTCAACCAGCACCACCCGGCCGCGCAGTGAGGAGAGTCTGAGTGTGTCGCCGCCAGGGTCAGGGAGTGCTATCTCCGGCATCATAGTTCCTACAATGGGGATGGTGCCGGTGACGGTTCCGGTTCCTGCTGCAACCGACTTCCTCAGTCCTGCCACAAACGAGTGGAGATCGAGGACCAGGTCCGATCCGGGGTAGAGCGCATAGAGTGCAGAGTCAGCCCTGAAAAACAGTTCAGGATCCTTCGCAGGGTCAAAGAGCTGAAGTCCCGGCACCACCTGCTGGTTCAGCAGATATAGAGAGACCATTGATGAGCTGTTGCCAGCCAGTAGGGTCAGCGCCCTTTCGCGGAGCTCTTCAACGATGTCAGCGGCTCTGCTGTCAAGGCTGTCCATCAGGATCGGCAGACGCGGGCTCATGATGCTGTCATCATATACATTTGTAAGGTGTTGAAGCTCATCTATAACTTTCCGGTGTTCTTCGCTGAAACCGAGCATGACAGAGGTGCCTTCCGATCCCCGCAATGCCTCCGGCGATGCCAGTGATCCGCGTGCCGCCTTCACCTCAATCTTATCACCCTGAGAGACCAGCAGTGTAAGAAAATCATCACTGCCTGTACTAAGCATGTAAAAGGCAGGCCATTCCGTTGCAGACCTGAAGCTGAACTTTCCATCCTGACCAGGCATCACTGAATCAATCGGCTCAAGAAAGCCCGGCTTGACTTCACGCAACAGCAGATACTCGTCCTCTGCCGCCCCCGAAATGGTACCACTTATACGGAATTCGTCATTACTGCAGCCAGTTACGGCGAACAGTACCGCAACCAGCAGAAGGGTTGTTGTGCTCTTCTGAAACATAAATATTACATAAAGCAATCTTTCACTAATAAACGTTAATAAATCTTTCATATTGACCGAACTTTTTAAACGCGCACTGGTTCTGTAAAGGAACTGCAAAGATATCTATTTTTAAGAGCCTTCGGGATGGTTAAGCATTAAGGAGCCTGATAAAAAATCTGATTTTTTTGCTTACTTTTGTACTTTATTTTTTTGTTATTAACTTAATAGTGTTTATTTTCTGACTTTTTAGCAGTAGAACGGAACTCCTTGAACTATGGGATACATTAAGTTTGATAAGGCTCATGTGGTTAATCTTGAATATTCATTAAGCCGTGAGATTTTGCGTACCAACAGGGCGGGCAGTTATTCATCGACCACAATCGTCGGATGCAATACCCGCAAGTATCATGGATGGCTGGTTTGTCCGGTGGATGAGTTAGGAGGCGACAGGTATGTGCTTCTGTCGAGCCTCGACACCACTGTCGTCAGCAACGGCCAGAGTTTCAACACAGGAATACGGAAGTATCACGGCGACTATTACAGTCCGAAGGGTCACAAATACGTGGAGGACTTTGACGTTCAGGATATTCCGGGTATGACCTACAGGGTAGGCAATGTTTTTATGAAGCAGGAGCGTATCCTGGTCCATTATGAAGAGCAGCTTCTGATCAGGTTTACCATTCTCGATACAGACGAGCCGGTCAAGCTTCAGATGAGGCCTTTCCTGGCATTCAGGAACATTCACCAGCTGACGCATGCAAACATGTGGGCTAACACCCGCGTTGAACCGGTGTCCAACGGCATCCGCATCCGCATGTATGACGGTTTCCCGTGGCTGAACATGCAGGTCTCGTCCAAGTCTGAGTTCGTGCCTGTGCCTGACTGGTACCAGGGGGTTGAATACACTGAGGAGCAGAAGCGAGGGTATGATTATTCAGAGGATCTATTTGTTCCGGGTTTCTTCGAGGTCACGGCCGGCAAGGGTGATGTGATTGTCTTTTCGGCTTCGACAAAGGAGGAGAGGCCTGCAGGTTTCAAGACCAAGTTTACACGGACAGTATCATCAAAGATACCGCGCAGCGATTTCGGCAACAGTCTGCGTAATGCTGCACAGCAGTTCATTGAGAAGCGGGGCGGGGACACAAATATCATTGCCGGCTATCCATGGTTCGGTTCTTGGGGCCGTGACACATTCATCTCACTCCCCGGTCTCGCCCTGGCGCGCACCTCGGAGGATCTCTTTGCAGCGGTGCTTGATACGCAGGTACGCCGCATGAAGGGAGGCCTCTTCCCCAACATGGGAGACAATGACAACCCTGCCTTTAACAGCGTTGATGCGCCATTGTGGTTCTTCCACGCGGTCTGCAGTTACGCCCAGGAGCCCAAGGAGGCATGGAAGCGCTACGGTGCTGCCATGAAAGATGTGCTTAACGCCTATCGTAACGGGACTTCCTTCGGCATACACATGAGGGAGAACGGGCTTATCTATGCTGATGCGCCCGGAAAGGCTCTTACCTGGATGGATGCAGTAGTTAATGGCATACCGGTCACCCCCAGAAATGGCTATGCTGTTGAGATTAATGCCCTGTGGTACAATGCATTATGTTATTCTCTGGAGTGCGCTCGTGCAGCCCATGACAGGGCCTTTGTGAGAGATTGGGAGAAGCTGCCGCAACAGATCAGCATCTCGTTCATCGAGACCTTCTGGGATGAAGAGCTCGGTTTCCTTGCTGACTATGTTAATGATAATGAGAAGAGGAATATGCAGGTAAGGCCAAACATGGTCATAGCCGCCTCACTGCCCTACACCATGCTTTCCAAGGACCAGATGAAGAGCATCCTTGACATTGTGAACCGGATACTGGTCACCCCTCGAGGCCTCCGTACACTCTCGCCATCGGATGAGAGTTACAGTGGTATCTATAGCGGTGATCAGGAGAAGCGTGACAGGGCCTACCACCAGGGCACAGTGTGGCCGTGGCTTGTGGGTCCGTTCTGTGACGGCTGGCTGAGAGTCTATGGCGAAGGAGGGGTATCACGGGTAAGGAAACTGATTATGGGATTCGAGGAGACACTTACCGAAGCAGGTATTTCAACAATCTCCGAGATCTTTGACGGTGACCCCCCTCATACACCAAGGGGAGCTATATCCCAGGCATGGAGTGTGGGTGAGGTGCTCCGTATCTTCACGCGGCTTGAAAAGGAATTTAAAGAAAACAAATAGTAATATGCGTGTTCTGATGTTTGGATGGGAGTTCCCTCCTCATATAGCCGGGGGATTGGGTACTGCCAGTTTTGGTCTTACCCGCGGTCTTGCTGCTCAGAAGGATGTGGAGGTGATCTTCGTGGTTCCCAGAGCCTTTGGTGATGAAGACCAGAGCATTGTGCGACTCATAGGCGCCAATAACGTCCCGGTGGCCTTCAAAAAGGTAAAGTATAACTACTTCCTTAAACCCGTGGACAAGGTTGAAGTCTTCTCAAAGCTGGTTCCCTACACCGATCCGGAAGACTTCTGGAAGATGACCCGCGGAGAGATCGCCGAGACTGATTTGCTGGTGGAAACCAACCAGCAGGGTAAGGTCGACTTCACAGGCAGCTACGGAGCCACACTCATGGATGAGATATACAAATATTCCGTTGTGGCCCAGGTAATAGCATCAGAACAGGAGTTTGATGTTATACATGCCCATGACTGGCTCGCTTATCCTGCCGGTATTGCGGCAAAGGCCGTTTCGGGAAAACCGCTGGTGATACACGTACACGCCACAGATTTCGACCGCAGCGGCGGCAATGTCAACCCCTTGGTTTACAACATGGAAAAGGAGGGTATGGATGCCGCAGACAAGATCATTACAGTAAGTAATCTGACTCGTGAAATTGTAATAAGCAAATACAATATTGACCCCGATAAGGTTGAGACGGTATACAATGCCGTGGAACCGCCGCACTCTTCGGAGCTTGACATCCCGGAACGGGCATATGATGACAAGATCGTCACATTTCTCGGCCGCATAACCATGCAGAAGGGACCGGAATATTTCATTGAAGCAGCCAGGATGGTCCTGTCACGCATGCCCAACGTCAGGTTTGTAATGGCAGGCTCGGGAGACATGATGGAACGAATGATGCGCCATGCGGCGTACCTGAAGATCACCGACAGATTCCATTTTACCGGCTTCCTTCGTGGTAACGACGTCTTCACCATGCTGAGAATGAGTGACGTATACGTGATGCCGTCAGTGTCCGAGCCGTTCGGCATCTCGCCTCTCGAAGCAATGCAGTCTAACGTGCCGGTGATCATCAGCAAGCAGAGCGGCGTGGCTGAGTTGCTCACCCATGCTGTCAAGGTCGATTTCTGGGATATTGAAGCGATGGCAGATGCCATTTACGGTATACTGACCTATCCGGCGCTCTCAAGAATGTTTATTATGAATGGCAAGGAGGAGGTAGACAAACTTAAATGGGAGAAGGCCGCCAGCCACGTGAAAAGTATTTATACCAGGGTTTTGAAACAGACAAGTTAATTGATATGAGCACACCACAGAAAAAGGCCATCTGCCTTTATTTTCAGGTTCATCAGCCCTTCCGGCTCAGACGCTACCGCTTTTTTGAGATGGGCCATGAGCACTATTACTATGACGATTTCATGAATGAGTCGATTCTGCGTAAGATTGCCTCCAATTGTTACCTGCCTGCCAACAGGCTGCTTCTGGACCTTATACGCAAGCACAAGGGCAAGTTCAGGATCACCTTCTCTCTCTCGGGTATAGTTATCGATCAGTTCAGGCTGTATGCCCCGGAGGTGCTCGCATCGTTCAGGGAGCTTGCTGAAACCGGTTGTGTCGAGTTTCTTGCCGAGACCAATTCACACTCGCTTGCCTCACTCATGAGCAGGGAGGGGTATGAACGCCAGGTCAGAATCCATCGCGAAAAGATGAACGAATTTATCGGGTATGAACCCACCTCCATCAGGAACACCGAACTCATCTATTCCGATGAGATTGGCAGCTGGATGGCAGATATGGGCTACAAGGCCGTCGTTACCGAGGGCGCAAAACACATCCTCGGCTGGAAATCGCCTAACTACCTCTACTGCAACGCCATCAACCCAAGACTAAAGGTTCTCCTGCGCAACTATACCCTGAGTGATGACATTGCTTTCCGGTTCTCAAACAAAGGATGGGCTAGCTACCCGCTCACGGCAGAGAAGTACGCCTCGTGGGTGAAGGGACTGGCTTCAACATCGGAGATAGTGAACATATTCATGGATTACGAGACCTTCGGTGAACATCAGAAAAAGGAGACCGGTATCTTCGATTTCCTGAAGCATCTGCCCGATGCCATAATCAAAAAAACACCGTTTAGCTTCATGACGGTGACGGAAACAGCCGATTTTTATCAGCCGGTATCGGTGCTGCATGTTCCATCACCCATATCATGGGC